>WNGQ01001997.1_pt1 | contig 20880 bp, 17 predicted proteins | sample 5407661 | NCBI WGS metagenome assembly WNGQ01 (sample SAMN13153382, study PRJNA577476) | soil metagenome | isolation source: 60 cm soil or saprolite under Garry oak tree replicate 2 | place: USA:California | collected 2016-06-15 | reverse complement strand
GAAGGGAAGAATGGCCCACACCTCTCGTTTTCGGCGACCTGGAGAGAAGCAACACCCGCCTCTTTCGAGGCTCATTCCTGGGGAACAGACCCGCCAGGCTGGAGGCTTTTCCTGAGCTATTTTGTCTTGGCTGCTCCACTTCCTAAAGCCGTGGATTGGCTACCCGTGCCTTCGCAGCAGCAAATAGCTTGCACATTGGTTAACACGGTCGTGTTTTTACCCGTAGCCCTTCGCTACGGAACCCGTACACTCTTTCGTTTTCAAGGTACTCCCAATATATTCTCCTAGAGGAGCAAAAAAGTGGAAATGTACGAGATGCAAGGGTTAAAACCAGGACCGCTAACCACTGGGTCTAAAGACCCGTGGCTTGCGCGGGCTGAAGCCCATTTCGGTCATATGTGCCGTTCAAACTTGCGAACCAGCGCACAGATTTCACTCCGGAACGCGTTGCGGTCGAGACCAACGAAGGAGAGGTCGTTGAGGAACGCATCAATCCCCGTGCCGCTTTCGCTGGACATACCCAGGAAACTCCGTGGGATAATCTGCATCTGATCTACTTCGCAAGCTATGCGATGTGGACCTATCTGACCTGCCCTTTCACCTTGACCCTGGATGGGTTCGATGTTACCGAGATTGAGCCGTGGCAAGAGCAGGGTGAGACCTGGCGGCGTCTCAAGGTGAAGTTCCCGCCGTACATCGCCACGCACAGCATTGAGCAGACGTTCTATATCGGCACCGATGGCTTGTTTCGCCGGCACGACTATGATGTGGAGATCTCGGGGAATGTCACAGCAGCCCATTACATTTCCGAATACAAGGACGTGTCTGGCATTATGGTGCCGACGAAGCACCGCATCTACCCTCGTCAGCAGGACAACACGCCCCTCCTTGACCTGTTGCTCGTCTCAATCGATTTGAGCGATATTCGCTTCGAGGCAACCAAGCTCGAAGCGAACAAGGAACTCGTGCGCGCCTACACCCGAATTGTCTTCAACGAGCACCAAACGGACCGCGCCTCCGAGTTCCTGGCACCGGAGGTGAAGTGGCATGGCGGCACACTCGGCACGGTGGATGGCCTGGCCAACGTCGCGCCGATGCTGCGCGGCTTCGTCGGTGCCCTGCCTGACTTGACGGCGACCGAGCAAGACCTCGTCGCCGAAGGCGACACTGCTGCGGTTCGTTACGTCGTTGAGGCAACTCATAAGGGTGATCTCATGGGTATCCCGGCGACTGGTCGGCGAGTTCGTTGGGACGCCTTTGACGTGTATCGAGTAGCCGACGGGAAGATCGTCGAGGAATGGGCCGGCGACGACCTGCTCGCGTTCATCCACAACCTGGGCGTGTATACACCGCCGTGGCTGGCGTGACCCCAGCGCCATAGCATATTGACCTAACAAGGAGGCAAAATGAAATCTCAAAGCGAAATCACCTACCACGTGTTCATCTCTGATCCGATTCCACAAGCGATCGCGACGCTCCTTCCAAATGGCGATCACCAGATGTGGTCGCCGATCTCCAGTACGCTCATCTCCGGTCCAACCGAAGCCGTGCTGATCGATCCGCCGATCACCATCAAGCAGACGGAAGCGCTTGCCGACTGGGTCGAGAGCTTCGGCAAAAAACTCTCGTACATCTACATCACACATGGGCATGGCGATCACTGGTTCGGCACCAAGCCGCTGACAGAGCGCTTCCCAGGCGTGAGCGTCTACGCGACCGAGGGGACGCTCGAAGTGATGCGGCAGAATGCGTCGGATGGGGTGCCTAACGAGTTCTGGACAACGCGGTTCCCTGACCAGATTCCCGACGCGTCAATCCTGGCGAAGACGGTGCCCGCAGACGGCTTCTCCGTCGACGGTGCCAAGATGGTCGTCGTGGAAGCTGGCCATAGTGACGGGGACAACAGCACCGTGCTGCACGTGCCGTCGATCGGTCTGGTCGTCGCCGGTGACGTGGTCTACACCAACGTCCACCAATTCCTCGCCTATTCCTACGGCGGAGGCCTCGACGCCTGGCTTCACGCGCTCGACATCGTCGAAGCATTGAATCCGATCAGGGTCGTTTCGGGTCACAAAGACAAAACTCGCGACGATGACCCGTCGAACATTGCTGCGACTCGGACCTACCTCAACGATGCCAAAGGCCTCCTGGCGGCCAATCCGACGCAATTGCAGTTCTTCTCCCAGATGATGAAGCTGTATCCCGAGCGTCTTAACCCATCGATACTGTGGATCTCAGCGCAGGCCCTCCTGCCAGACGAGTAGCAGGCTCGAAAGCCCAGACATTCATCGACTCTCGTTGTAAATTGGCCTCGGAGGAACAAGCGACGAGTCAAGTGTCGGGTTGCAAAGACAAACACACCTACCTCTTTTGAGGCATCACGGCTCCAACCCGCCAAAGCTAGACTTACTCATGTAGTACAACTGCGCGGGGGAGTGAAGAGGATGAAGACGACAGACAAGCATATCCATGTCGGTGCCTGGACCGACGAGAACGAGAAAAGGAGTAAAGAACTATGGCCAGTGTTCGCTTCGAGCACATCAACAAGTCCTTCGGCAACGTGGAGGTGGTGCATGATCTCAGCCTGAGCGTCAAGGACCACGAATTTGTGGTGCTGGTCGGACCCTCCGGTTCCGGCAAAAGCACGATCTTGCGCCTGGTGGCCGGGTTGGATGCACCCAGTGGAGGCCAGCTCTACATCGGGGACCGACTGGTCAATGGCGTGGAGCCCAAAGACCGCGATATCGCCATGGTGTTTCAAAACTATGCCCTCTATCCCCACATGAACGTCTCCGAGAACATGGCTTTCAGCCTCCAGATGCATCATGTACCCAAAAAAGCACGAGAGGAGAAGGTGCAGCAGGCTGCCAGGATGCTGGGCCTGCAAGAGTATCTCCAGCGCAAGCCGAAGGAGTTATCGGGGGGACAACGCCAACGCGTTGCCCTGGGACGAGCGATTGTGCGTGAGCCGGAGGTCTTTCTGATGGACGAGCCGCTCTCCAACCTGGATGCGCAGTTACGCGTGGCCACCCGGGCGGAGATTATTGATCTGCACCAGCGCATTCCCACGACGACCATCTATGTGACGCACGACCAGGTCGAGGCCATGACGATGGGCAATCGCGTGGCGGTGTTGAGTGGCGGACTCATCCAGCAGTTTGGCACGCCGCAGGAGCTCTACGACCATCCGACCAACCTTTTTGTCGCTGGCTTCCTCGGGTCGCCCGCCATGAACTTCGTGCCAGGAGCCACAGTGGTGAGCGAGGATGGGGGAGCTACAGTGCTGCTGGAAGGCATCGGGCAGGTGGTGGTGCCGCAGCAATACATCGAACGAGCCAGGCAGGCAGCAAGCCTGAGGCTGACCTTTGGCATCCGTCCAGCTCATCTGGAAGATGTGAACCTGATCCCGCCGGAAGACCAGACTGGGTCGGTCATCGATGGTCAGGTCAATGTGGTCGAATACCAGGGCGATCAGTTGCAAGTCTACCTGACGGCCGGGGGAACCCGCATGGTCGCGATGCTGAGTCCCCGCTCGCACGTCAGCGTTGGTAGCACGGTGCGCTTACATATCGAGCAGGAGCAGATGCATCTCTTTGACACGCAGACGGGCAAGGCTCTCTTCTAAATGCTTCCACTCTGCTCTTGGTATCAGAGAAAATCGGAAAGGAGATGAACAGCATGGCATCACTGGCTTTTAAGATGCAGCACGGAGAACAAGCAGAGAGCTGGCCAGCGCTCCCCTTTGAGGCATGGAGGGACACCTGCCAGACCCTGCATCTATGGACGCAGATCGTGGGCAAGGTCAGAATGGAGCTGAGTCCCTTTCTTAACCATTGGTGGCACGTTACGTTGTATGTCACCCCGCGAGGGCTGACCACCTCTTCCATTCCCTATCAAGGGGGAACCTTTGAAGTCGCGTTTGACTTCATCGATCACAATCTCTCCATTCGGACGAGTGAGGGAACCACCAAAGCGCTGCCACTGATCCCCCGCTCCGTCGCCGCGTTTTACCGGGAATTCATGGCCTGCTTGCAAGCCCTGGGCATCGAAGTCACGATCAACCCCTTGCCCAGCGAAGTGAGCAATCCCATTCGCTGTGATGTCGATGAGATCCATGCCTCCTACGACCTGGTCTACGCTCAGCGTTTCTGGCGCATCCTGGCGCAGACCGACACCATCTTGCAGCGCTCCCGTTCGGCCTTTCTCGGCAAGAGTAGTCCCGTCCACTTCTTCTGGGGCAGCTTCGATCTAGCATTGACCCTGTTCTCCGGTCGACGCGCCCCCGAGCGGCCAGGTGCGGATCGAATCACCCGGGAAGGTGGCTCACATGAACAGATCAGTTCTGGGTTCTGGCCCGGCGATGACCGTTTCCCAGCCCCGGCGTTCTACTCGTATACCTATCCGGGGCCGCCTGGACTGCCGACAGCCTCGATACGTCCGGAGCAAGCCTTCTACAGTCAAGAGCTGGGAGAATTTCTCCTGCGCTATGACGACGTGCGAACAGCTTCCTCGCCTGAGCAGGCGCTGCTGGAGTTTTTTCAGAGCACCTACGAAGCCGGAGCCCGGCTTGCGCAGTGGGATCGCGAGGCACTCGAAAGGAAGGCAATATGAGAACCATCGGTCACGAGGAGTTGAAGCAGAAGTTGGACCGCAAGGACCAATTCCGCTCTCGCACCAACTGACGCCGAGGTGCAGATTGCCCATGCCTGTATTTGTGGAACCGACCTGTGGCCGTATCGGGGCCAGACCCCCTACCAATCGGGCTGGCAAATCGGCCATGAATGGATGGGCATAGTTGAGGAGACTGGCTCGGAGGTCCGCACCCTCAAGCGAGGAGACCGGGTGATCGCGCCCTATGACTTCTGTGATGGCACCTGTGAATTCTGTCGCAAAGGACTGGATAGCGCTTGCCAGCAAGGAGGTGTCTGGGGCTATGGGCACGAAGGTGGACAGGCCGAGGCGATTAGCGCTCGCTTCGCGGACGCAACGCTGGTGGCGCTTCCAACCGCCGTGGAAGGAGATGAAGCCCTCCTCAAAGCCCTCCTTCCGCTGACCGATAACATGGCAGCGGGCCACCACGCCGCCGTCTCCGCGGGGTCCGCCCAGGAGGAACGGTGGCGGTGATCGGGGATGGCGCGGTGGGCTTATGTGCCACGCTGGCAGCGCGTCGACTGGGAGCCGCACGGATCATCGTCCTGGGACATCAAGCGCAGCGCCTCACGCTGGCGCGCCAGTTTGGGGCAACCGATGTGGTCACGAGCAGAGGAGAGCAGGCGGTCCTCCAGGTCATCGAGATGACAGGAGGGGGTGCAGGTGCCGTCCTGGAGTGCGTGGGAACCGAGGAGGCGATCAACCAGGCGGTGAATATGACCCGTCCAGGTGGAACAGTTGGGTTTGTGGGGGGCCCCACATGGCAGCGGACAGATCCCGTTGGGGCGCATGTTTTCCTCCAATATCGGCTTGCGTGGAGGGCTGGCTCCGGCGCGCGCCTATCTTCCCGAACTGCTTGCAGAGGTGCTTGCCGGTCGGCTTGATCCCTCGCCCATTTTGGATCTCTCGGTCAGCCTGGACGAGGTCGCCGCTGGCTATGCAGCGATGGATCAGCGACAGGCAATTAAAGTGATGGTTCGACCTTGACGACCCACAACGCGAGCAAATAGTAAAGAAAGGACAAGATGATGACACAACCAGATGAGAGCACACAGCCAGAGAGCGCCGAGACCACGGCCACACGAGTTGTGAGTGGAGGTGAGGTGCGCTTTGCCTATCGGCGTTTCGGAAACCCATCGGCAACCCCGCTGGTCTTTCTGCAGCACTTTCGTGGGTCGATGGACAATTGGGATCCGGCTCTGCTCAATGGCTTTGCCAAAGATCGCACGCTGATTACTTTCGATAACGCGGGGGTGGGCTTCTCCAGTGGGGAAGTGCCCGACAACGTGGCTACTATGGCGCAGTACGCTCTTGACTTCTTCGACGCCCTCGGGCTCTCGCAGGTTGATCTGCTCGGCTTCTCGTTGGGTGGCTATATCGCTCAGCACCTGGCCTTACACCACCCCCAGCTTGTTCGTCGCCTCATCCTGGCGGGGACGGGCCCTGGCAAAGGCGAGGGCACCCAGGATCTCAATCCGACGATCCTTGACGCGGCGTCGTTGCCCCCATCCAGGAACGGACTGCTCCAGCTCTTCTTTGAACCGAGCGAAACGAGCCGGGCGGCAGGGGCGGCCTTCTGGGATCGGCTCCAAAGGCGAGAAGGCGAACGTGATCCTTCTCTCGTGGGCCCTGGGGTACAAGCGCAACGAACAGCCTTGACCCGCTGGGATCGCAGCGAGGACGCGGCCTACCCGCATTTGCGCGAAATTGCGCACCCGGTCCTGGTCGCGGGCGGCAGCCATGACTTGATCATCCCGACCGTGAACGCGTTTGTCCTGGCGCAGCGCTTGCCCAACGCCCAGCTCATCCTCTATCCAGACTCCGGACACGGGTTCCTGTTCCAATACTACACGCTGTTCGGCAAGCATGCCACGCTCTTCCTGGAGAGCTGAGCGTGACCACCGGGAGCACCGCCAGCTGGTAAATAGGCTGAAGGTTCGGACAAGAGGTTTTCAATCCAGCTTTTTCGTCCGAACCTTCAGCCTGAGCCTGTTTGACCAAACCATATCGAGGGCGAGGCACTTCTCAATGCGAGAGCACGGCACTGATCCCTCTCCGCCTCACTTCGATGGGATGCTCAAGTTCGCGACGAACAGTCTGGGGAGAAACGTCGCAAAGGCGAGCGGGGTGAGCCCATCACGCAACGCGCAGAGCAGCGGGTGCTCCCACTGACCGATCTTGCCGAACAGATAGGACTGCTCGATGATAGCGGCGCTCCGCTTCATGCGGCGCGCTTCGTAGGCATGCAAGGCGGCCACTGGCTCGCGCTGGTCTGCCAGGCAACCAGCGAGGACGATGGCGTCTTCCAGGGCCTGACAAGCTCCTTGACCGAGGTTAGGGGTGGGTGGATGAGCGGCATCGCCCAACAGAGTCACCCGGCCACTTCCCCAGTGGCGCACGGGCCGGCGATCGAGGATATCATTGCGCAGGATCGCCCCCTCGTCAGTGGCTTCGATCAGCTGTTCGATGGGCTCCCGCCAGCCCCCAAAGAGTTGGGAGAGCCTCGACTTTCGTTCCCCTGCTTGGTCCTGTCCGCCTGCCGGGCAGTTGTACGTGGCATACCAGAACACGCGCCCGTTCCCGATCGGCAGCATGCCAAAGCGGCGACCTCGCCCCCACGTCTCGCTGGAAATGCCTGGGGACACGTGCCGCTCCTCGAAGACAGCGACCCCACGCCAACAGGTGTAACCGCTATAGCGCGGGGGCTGCTGGCCCAGCAGCTGCTCGCGAATCACGGAATGCAGCCCATCAGCGCCGACCAGCAGATCTGCCTGATGCTGTTGCCCATCGGCGAAGTGACTGATGACGTGCCCTTGCTCTTGCCGGAAGCCGACACAGTGCGCATTCACGTGGACGCTCTCCCTGGAAACCTCGCCTGCCAGCAGCCGCAACAGATCAGCACGGTGGATGCCAATGCTGGGGGCTCCCACCCGCCGTTCGATGGTGTCCAGTCGCATGCTGCCCAGACGTTTCCCCCGCCAGGACCAGCACTCGAAGTGGGTGAGGGGAGCACTGACCGCGGCCAGGGCATCAGCCAGACCCAATTGCCGCAGCATCTGCACCCCATTGGCCCACAGGGTCAAGCCCGCTCCGATCTCGCGCAGCTCAGGGTTGCGCTCGAAGAGCGTGACCTGGATGCCCTGGCGTTGCAAGGCGGAGGCCGTGGCCAGTCCACCAATGCCGCCACCAATGATGCTCACGTGGAGTGAGTACTTCTCCATCAGCTCCTTCTCGCCTGTCCTGCACAGATGGAGCAAAGCATGAACCACCTGCACCTCATCTGAGATGAAAGAGACTCTCTGTCTTCCATTGTAAGGCGTCGGTCTACTCCTCGTCTAGATGCGCAGGATCTGCATCTCTCTATTGCCCTGCCACGTGGTAAAAGAAAATGTGTTAATTGCACAAGGTATCTGTACATTTCCCCAGGTAGAAAGGATGGAGCGCAACAGTCACAGCTAGCTACGGAGGTTATATTATGGCAATTAGAAGCTCAGAAAAAGACGTATCCCAGCAGAATCGGAGGATTTTTAGTTTTGACTGGTATCGAACATTACCAGAACAAGCTGCCCATGCTTTTTGGGCCGCCTTCATGGGATGGGCGTTGGATGCATTTGATTTTCAGGTATTCTCGCTTGCTTTGACAGCAATTGCCGCTACCTTTGCTCTGTCTAAAGGACAGTCAGGTCTCATCGCTACTGTCACACTGGTTGTATCAGCTATTGGCGGTGTGATGGCTGGCACATTAGCTGATAGGATTGGTCGTGTACGAACGCTGATGGTCACGATTGCAGTTTACGCCATCTTCACCTTCCTATCAGGGCTTGCCCCGAATTATGGTTTGCTCCTCACCTTCCGCGCCCTTCAGGGATTGGGCTTTGGAGGAGAATGGGCTGCAGGCGCAATTCTTGTCGCTGAGGTCGCTAATCCTGTTCAGAGAGGACGCGTGCTTGGCATGGTTCAGAGTGCCTGGGCGATCGGGTGGGGGTTAGCCGTAGTGATGTATACGATTATCTTTAGTCTGGTGCCACCAGAACTAGGCTGGCGTATTCTCTTCATGTTGGGTATTTTACCTGCCTTACTGATCTTGTATGTGCGAAAAAGCGTGCAAGAGCCAGAAGTGTACACTAAGACACGCGAGGCCGAGGAGCAGGAAACGAGTGAAGCGGTGCAACGTGGTGCCAGGGAAAACTCGCTACTTCAGATCTTCCGTCGCGATCTGATAGGCACTACAGCGGCAGCCTCGCTCCTGTCTATTGGAGCTCAGGGTGGGTATTACTCAATCTTCACCTGGTTACCGACGTTTCTAAAAGATAGTCGTCATCTGACCATAGTAAATACAGGAGCGTACCTGGCCGTAGTGATTATTGGTTCTTTCCTCGGCTATGTTGTTAGCGGCTACGTTAACGATTGGATTGGTCGCCGTGCTACCTTTGTATTGTTCGCGATCAGCAGCGCAGCACTCATAGTTCTGTATACTCAGATTCCGGTAGGCGCAAATGTGCTATTGCTGGTTCTGGGAGTGCCCCTCGGTTTCTTTGCCTCTGGTATCTTCAGCGGCTTCGGCTCCTACCTGGCCGAACTCTATCCCAGCCGGGCGCGGGGTGCAGGACAAGGGTTTGTCTATAACTTTGGGCGTGCTGTCGGCGCGTTTTTTCCGGCTATAGTTGGCTTCTTGTCCGTCAGTATTGGTTTAGCCGGTGCTGTGGCTTTTGGCGCTCTAGCTTACGGGCTATGCTTGCTCGCGTTGATTTTTCTACCGGAAACCAAAGGGAAAGCGTTCGTCGCTCTTGATTGAGCGATCTTAAAGGGGGGATACGGATGGCAGAGCTATTTGTCGGGGTTGATACTGGAGGTACATTTACCGATCTTGTCCTTCTTCAAGAGGGCGAAATTCGCGTCCATAAAGTGCTTTCTACGCCCGATGACCCCTCTCAGGCAATTCTTCAGGGGTTATCTGACCTTGGCGTCAGGGAGAGCCTTAGCACATTGGTGCACGGCTCGACTGTTGCAACCAATGTGGTGCTTGAGCATAAAGGGGTACGGACAGGTCTGATCACGACCGCTGGTTTTCGTGATGTACTTGAGATTGGTCGGCAGACACGCCCAAAGCTCTACGACCTCAAGGTTCAGAAGGAGCCTCCATTGGTACCTCGATCATTACGCCTTGAGGTTGTTGAGCGTCTCAATGAACGCGGCGAGGTGATGACTCCACTTGACGAAGCGTCGCTAAAAAGTGCAATCGAGCACATGCAAAAAGAGAACGTCGAAGCGATTGCTATTTGTCTCCTTTTTAGTTTCACCAATCCAGATCATGAGCGCGAGGTGGCAGATGCAGCACGCTCGTCAGGCTTTTATGTCTCAGCCTCATACGAGGTGGTGCCTGAGTTCCGCGAGTACGAGCGGACGAGCACAGTTGTTCTCAATGCATACATTGGACCACTCGTAGAACGTTATTTAGCGAAACTGGAAGAAGTGCTGCCCAGGAATATCCCTTTTCGCATCATGCAATCGAATGGTGGTTCGATTTCGAGCGCAACAGCAAGGCGAGAGGCGGCTCGCACACTTCTCTCAGGTCCGGCAGCAGGGGTAGTTGGTGCTGCATTTGTGGCTGAAGCATCTGGCTTCAAACATGCAATCACCCTTGATATGGGCGGAACTTCGACTGATGTCGCCCTTATTGATGGCACAATCACCGAGGCCACAGATGGTAAGATTGGTGGGTACCCCACGAAGCTGCCGATGATTGATATCCACACAGTTGGTGCTGGCGGTGGCAGTATTGCCTGGTTTGATGTTGGTGGAGCGCTCCGCGTCGGGCCGAAATCGGCTGGTGCTGATCCTGGTCCAGCAGCTTATGGACGTGGGGGAACAGAGCCGACGGTTACTGATGCCAATGTGGTTCTCGGAAGACTCATTCCGACAGCCTTCCTTGGTGGCACCATGTCACTTGATACAAATCAAGCCCGACAAGCCGTAGAAAGTATTGCCGGGCGTTTGGGTACAACTCCTGAGGAAGCGGCATGGGGAATTATCCGCATTGTGAATGCTAATATGGAGGCCGCTATTCGTGTCATCTCAGTTGAGCGAGGCTATGACCCGCGCCACTTCATACTCGCCGCCTTTGGTGGCGCCGGTCCTCTCCATGCATGTGAACTCGCAACGGCGTTGCAGATTCCTCGTGTGTTCATCCCGAAGGCGCCGGGTGTACTCTCTGCCCTTGGAATGCTGGCCGCTGACATCATAAAAGACTACGTCCGCACCATTATGGTCCACTCACAGGGGGCACATGAGACGGTGGAAAAAGCTTTCTCCGAGCTAGAGGAGCAGGGGCGAGCCGAGCTTGCACAAGAAGGTTTTTCTTCCGAACAGGTCACAGTAGAGCCCTCGCTTGATCTACGCTATGTGGGACAATCATATGAGCTTACCGTACCATTCGAGGGAGACGTCGAACGTGCAGTCACACATTTTCACGCAGCACATGAGAAAAGATTCGGCTACAACGATCCACGTGAGCGCGTTCAAGTGGTGAATGTACGACTGAAGGCACGAGGAACGGCTACGCGTCCAGTATTAGAACGGCACGAAGAGAATAAAGGGGCAACTGCGACACCTACAGAAACGCGATCTGCGGTCTTTGCAGGTCCTGATGGTGCAACTTCTCATGATACAGCAGTATATGAACGAGAGAAGCTTATGCCGGGAGTGACCATTAAAGGACCGGCTATCGTAACGCAATATGATACGACAACAGTCCTGCCTCCTGAGTGGCGAGCACAGATCGATGCAATAGGAAATCTCATTGCCGAGCGTGTAGAAAAGGGATAAGTAGTGGGACCTCTTGTGGGTCGCCAATGAGCGAGGAAGTATATGAGCGAAAAAACCACAGTAAATCCAATCAGCCTGGAACTCTTTAGAAGCGCGCTCACTGCTATTGCAGAGGAGATGGGCGTGGTTCTCACTCGAAGTAGTTATTCACCAAACATCAAGGAGAGGCGTGACTTTTCCTGTGCGCTCTTTGATCTTGATGGTCGGCTTGTTGCTCAGGCGGCGCACATTCCAGTACATCTCGGTTCAATGCCCGACTCTGTTGCCTCCGCGCTCGACACCTTCGATCATTTCTCTCCTGGCGACATCATTGCGTTAAACGATCCTTTCCTGGGCGGAACCCATCTACCGGATATTACACTCATTGCACCGGTGTATGTGCAGGTTGATGACGAACAACGTTTGATCGGGTTTGCGGCTAATCGCGCCCATCATTCAGATGTTGGGGGAATGTCGCCTGGTTCAATGCCCATGGCGACTGAGATCCACCAGGAGGGGATCATCATTCCACCGGTTAAGCTCTGGGAGGCAGATCGCCCCAACCAGGTACTGCTAGATGTACTCCTGCGGAACGTTCGCACTCCCGATGAACGTCGAGGTGATCTGGCCGCGCAGATTGCAGCAAACCGTACTGCTATACGACGAATGCAAGAGCTCATAGACAGGTGGGGTCTCTCAACAACAGAAGAACACATCGATGCGTTGATCGCCTATGCTGAACGAATCGCCAGAGCAACCATTGAGGCGATTCCAGATGGATACTATGAGTTTACCGACCGCCTTGATAATGATGGAGTCAGTGATGAGCCTGTCCCTATTGCAGCTATGGTCACGGTGCAAGGAGACACGATCACCGTTGATTTCACTGGAAGCGCGCAGCAAACGCGGGGCAACGTGAATGCAGTTGCTGCGGTTGCTAAGTCAGCAACCTACTACGTTGTTCGCTGCCTCATGCCAGAAGACGCTCCAATGAACCACGGTACATTTGCACCTGTCACAGTCATCGCGCCAGAAGGAACCGTCGTCAATGCTCGCCAACCTGCAGCAGTAGCTCAGGGCAACGTTGAAACGTCTCAAAGGATTACAGATGTTGTTTTTGGAGCGTTAGCTACTGCATTGCCTGATATCGTTCCTGCGGCAAGCCAGGGAACGATGAACAACATTACTGCCGGGGGCATCGATCCACGTACAGGTCAACCCTTTGCGTACTACGAGACAATGGGGGGCGGGATGGGTGCTAGACCTGAACTCGATGGCCTCTCAGGCGTTCATACGCACATGAGTAATACGCTCAACACTCCTGTCGAGGCCTTTGAATATGCCTACCCAATGCGAGTGAATGCCTATCGCTTGCGTGATCATTCTGGTGGCCACGGGGCAGCGCGAGGAGGAGACGGACTGGTGCGAGAGTTCACCTTTGAAGTCCCAACGGAGGTCACGTTACTGACTGAGCGACGAAGCACCAGCCCCTATGGTCTTCAAGGGGGCGAGCCTGGGATGCGAGGCGAGAACCGCTTACAGCACGAAGGCCAGGAGAACGTTCTGCCAGGCAAGGTACATTTTCAGGCAACTCCTGGCGACAAATTGACGATCCTTTCTCCAGGCGGAGGAGGTTGGGGAAAGCCTGACGAGGAGAATGAGGCAGGTCGCTGAAACTGCAACGAAATGAGCTCTACTCAGGTACGACCGTGGAAACCCCTTCAGAGCGGCGTAAGATGGTGAGAGCAAGCAATGGGAAGATCAGGACAGACAGCAGACCGGCGGCTATGAGCGCTGCGCCTGTCGCCTTTGTAATCAGGCCGAGTTCCAAACCGATCTGTGATGCTGCTACAATGAACGAGAGCGATGTGGCCTGCAAGAGACCAGCGACGACTGAACGACGGCTGCCGACAAGTGGACGATAGAGCAGAGCGGGCACACCTCTGACGAACAACAACGCGACAAGGAAAACCGGCACGCGCAAAAGGGTCGAAGGGCTTGAGAAGAGCGCAGCCAGATCAAACTGTATGCCACTCGACACGAAAAAGACCGGGATAAAAACACCGAAGCCGATAGCCTCGAGCTTCAGGCGGAACTGCGGATGCGTCATCATCTGGTCTCCGTCAATCAGTCTGAGGATCACACCTGCAACAAATGCTCCAAGGATGGTTTCAAGCCCAAGTACTGAGGCCAGCGCAACGAAGGCAACTAGCAGCATGAAGGCACCACGAACGCGAATCTGCGCCGTTGTATCCTGGAGTCGCAGCAGCACTGCGGCTATGCGTTTCGAGCGCTCCAGACGGAGGATGACGAAGGCAAAGCCCGCGGCCAGCAATGCGAAACCTCCAAGCAGCACCAGTTTTGTGGCGGTGCTGGTGGCTTCACGTGAGAAGAAGAGTGTGAGCAGGATGATCGAGCCAAATTCAGCGAACATGGCCCCGGCAATGACGAGCTGTCCAAAGCTCGAGGCGCTTTCGCCCGCGTCCTTCAGCACCGGAATGACGATACCTAGCCCGGTTGCAACAAGAATAATCGCAATGAGCAGCGGTGATACCACCTGTCCAGCCAGATAGAGCCCATACCCCACCAGCAATGCCAGTCCGCATGAAAGCAGGAAAGCTGAGCCAACAAACGCCAACAGGCGTCCCCTTAGCCTCTCAAGTTCGACCTCCAGCCCGGCAAGGAAGAGGAGGAAGGCGAGCCCAAGCACCGAAAGGATTGAAATCGGTAGATCGACCTTGACCCAACCAAGCACAGAGGGGCCAATAATGATTCCGGCAACTATCTCGAGCACAATGGCGGGTAAACGGCGTGCGGGAGTAAGCCCGAGCAAGAGCGGTGCAGCAAAGGCAACAACGGCGACGATGAGCAGTCCAGAGAATGATACATTCGACATGACGACCTCGCATCTATATGACAGCAGTGGTACCTCTCATGATATTCTTTCAGTGACGTAGTCTCCGTTGGCGTCTATTTGTTACACCCAGAAAAAGATGGAGGTTTTCCGAAGAGGTCCCAGGTTGACTAAGAAATACTCCTATCTGGCTTCACTGGCTCCTTTTCCCTCATATTGTCTCTCAAGTGTAACGAATCGGCGCAAGGAATGACAATGTGATTAGGAGAAAGTACATATAGCCTATGAGATAAAACAAGGAGATGAAAGAAGATGACTCCAACAACACAGTATGATGCGATTGTGATTGGTGCTGGCCAGGCAGGGGGGCCGCTTTCCACGACCCTGGTACGAGCCGGGTGGAAAACCGCTCTGATTGAGCGGGTACATGTAGGCGGTACCTGTATTAATGAAGGCTGCACACCCACCAAGACGATGGTTGCCAGCGGCCGGGTTGCCTATTTAGCGCGTAGGGGCGCGGATTACGGCGTACAGACAGGCCCGGTGACCATAGATATGACCAAGGTGCGCCAACGCAAGCGCGACATTGTAGATAGCTTTCGCACGGGCAGTCAGCGTCGCATTGAGAATACCGACGGCGTCGACTTGCTGATGGGAGAGGCGGCCTTTACAGGTCCGAAGACTTTGGAAGTACACCTGAGCAACGGCGAGACTCGTCAACTCACAGCCAGCACGATGCTCATCAATGCTGGCGCCCGACCGGCAAAGCCATCTATGACTGGGATAGAAGATGTAGCGACGCTCGATTCGACCTCGATTATGGAATTGGATACCGTGCCCGAACATTTACTGATTGTCGGTGGAGGCTACATCGGGCTGGAATTTGGTCAGATGTTCCGCCGCTTCGGTAGCCAGGTTACCGTGATCCAACGGGGAGCGAATCTCCTGGCTCGTGAAGACCCAGATGTGGCGGAGGAAGTGGCGAACATCATGCGCGAGGACGGCTTAGAAATCTTGTTAGAGACCAGGCCGGTGAGTGTCAATCAACCCTCCAGGGGAACTATTCGGATGACGGTGCAGACGAAGATGGGGGAACGTACTCTCAACGGTTCGCACCTGCTGATGGCAGCCGGACGGGTGCCCAATACCGATTGGCTCAATCTCGATGCTGCTGGGATACAGACGGACAAACGCGGCTTTATCCAGGTGAACGAGCAGTTGGAGACCAACGTGCCTGGCATCTACGCCTTAGGTGATATCAAGGGTGGCCCGGCCTTCACACATATCTCCTACGATGATTTCCGCATCATCCGTACCAATCTGCTGGAGAAAGGGAACGCCAGTATCCACGAGCGGCTGGTCCCCTACACCGTGTTCATTGATCCGCAACTCGGTCGCATCGGACTGAGCGAGACGGATGCACGGGCGCAGAGTCGCAATATCAAGGTAGCCAGGATGCCGATGAATTATGTGGCCCGCGCATTAGAAATGGACGAGTCCCGAGGGTTCATGAAGGCGGTGGTAGATGCCGATACAGACCAGATTCTCGGTGCTGCCGTCCTGGGCATCGAAGGCGGCGAGATCATGGCCATCCTGGAAGTGGCGATGCTGGGGAAAGTTCCCTCTACGGTTCTGTGCGATGGCGTCTTTGCTCATCCGACACTGGCAGAGTCGCTGAATAACCTGTTCTCGACCTTCGATCAGTAAGTTAGTGAGCGGAGAGACACGCCAAAAAGGAAACGCCTAGTCAAACTGACATGGAAATCGAACTGCGGTCTAGTGCTGTGAAGCGTGAAACAGAAAAAAAGTTGTACAGTTAGCGGGTGTCCTTCATGATACCCGCGTCAAAGAGAAAGATAAATACTTATGCACAAAACCACGATCCTCTTTGGTTATCCCAAAGATACGGCTGCGTTCGACCGTCATTACCACGATGTACATCTCCCTCTTACCGGCAAGCTCAAAGGAATCAGGGGGCTGACGATAGGAAAGCTCGACGCTGGTGACAACGGCGAGAAGGCACCGTACTATCTGATCACGGCCATTTATACAGACTCACGTGAGGTTCTGGATGCTACGCTTACCACTCCTGAGGGGCAGGCAGTTCTCAAGGATGTGCCAAACTTCGCGACTGGAGGATTCACCCTCTTGCATGATGATGAAGAGGTGCTCATTCCGCTGACCTTGTCCTGATGTTCTGCCGTTGCAGATGAAATTGCTATGGGTGAGGTGGGACGAAAAGCTGCCATGGCAACGAGACGACCTTCGACTCAAACTTTCTTCCCTTTGTGTGGTAAGCTGGAAGTGTAGGAGGAGGGAAAAAATGACCAGAAGCAATGCACCTCACCAGCGGAAATCAGATAATGAATCCGCTGGTGAGGCTAGATTTCACGATAGCGATGCGAAGCGTCTCAGGCTTGCTGAGTTGCAAGTCGGCCTTGCATTCTTCGCTTTCATCTTAATCGGAGCAAACGATGGGGCATTGGGAGTACTCATACCAAGCATGCGCCTGCATTATGGAGTTGATAAAGCGACCATTGGCCTGCTCTTTCTCTTTCAAACTGTAGGTTATCTCGTTGCTGCCTTCAACAGCGGACTTCTTGTTGAGAAGTTGGGGAATCGGCGCTTCCTGGTGTTGGGCGTGGTGAGTTTCCTGCTGGGTGTGGGGACGCTCAGTCTTATGCCCCAATTTATGGTAATCCTGATCATGATGCTGCCGCTTGGTTTCGGGGTAGCAATCATCGACGCTGGCCTGAACACGTATATTGCGAGTATGCCCCGGAACGCCGCTCTCCTCAATTATCTCCACGCTTTTTATGGCATTGGCGCGTTGCTTGGGCCGCTTATCGCTTCTACTATCCTGGCAATTCGGTGGGGGTGGAATAGCGTCTATATCGTGTGGATCGGGATGAGCCTGGTATTGTTGATTGGCTTTCAGCTGGTCTTCAGGGAACAGAACATCTCGCAGCGCGAAGACACGGCGATCAGGCCCAAAAGCAACGTCCTAGTGGCCGCACTCAGCGTGCCTATGGTCTGGATTGCAGCTCTTTTCATGCTCATCTATGTTGGAGCGGAGGTGAGCGTGGGCAGCTGGACCTACAGTTTCCTGACAGAGGAACGGCATGCACCAATCCTCCTGGCGGGCTGGATGGTCAGTGGCTACTGGATCGGGCTCACGCTTGGACGTCTGACGCTGGCACGAGTAACACTCCGGATAGGGAGCGAGCGTTTGATACTAGGCTGCCTGGTTGGGGTCGTCATCGGCGCGCTTTTCGTCTGGCTGTTGCCGGTCTATGCAGTCTCCGCGATTGGTTTGGGATTGATCGGTTTCAGCTTTGGTCCGATCTATCCGACGACGATTGCTCTGATATCGGACAAGGTGTCCGGCCGCATTCTCCCAAGTGTTATTGGCTTTATGGTGAGCTTGGGAAGTATCGGTGCGGCCATATGTCCATGGTTGGCGGGCACGCTGGCCCAGCGTGTTGGCCTCTGGTCGCTGATGCCCTACGTGATTATCCTCACTGCTGCGATGGTCCTCCTCTGGCGGTTGTTGCAAGTCCGCCCACAAGTTTAGCGTTTATCCGCCGAAGAACCTTGTTGAATTGTGCACATACAACTCAATCACAACCTGCTCACCTGAATCAACATATCTATTCACGTCCGTACCCTCCGGGGATTCAATTTGCAGTGGCTACCCGTTCGATGGCATTTACTACAAGATCAGGCTGGTCGAACATGATGTTGTGCCCGCTGTGGGCGGCGATGAGATAGGTGCTGTTGGACGAGAGGCTGGCAAGGTCCTTTTGCAGGGTTTGCCAGGATGCATCGAGGTCTTTTCCATGGATGATGACAACCAGGGGAAGGTGCCCCAGGGAGTGCTGTACTCTGGCAGTACGCACCAGGCTGGTGCTCTCGCCCCACGCAGCACTCTCGTCAAACCAGGTACCACAGAAGCGGGTTTGATAGAAGTGCGCTTTCACCACCGATTGCACAGTAGCGGGATATTGGGCAACGAATCGATTCAGAAGCCCGAACAGGCGCACGACGCCAAAGGGGGCAAATTGTTGACAGGTTGAGAGCTGCTGCTGCCCGTTCTTTATTGCTGCCTGCGCGGTTGGATCATTTTCATGGGAGGAGTCGACGAGCACCAGGCCGGCCACCTCGTGTGGGTAGGTGTAGGTGTAGAGACGCATGTTGAGCCCACCGAAGGAATGCCCGACCAGCACGTAGGGGCCTGGGATGCCCGCTTTGAGGAGGAGCGTGTGCAATTCGCTGACGATGCGACCGCTCGTGCGTGGTCTAGGGCCAGAGTCGCTCCAGCCATAACCTGCCCGGTCGTAGGAGCACACCCGCGCGAAGGTCGCGACAGCAGGCTGCACTGTGCTCCAATCCAGTGATGAACCACCATTGCCCGCATCCAGAATGATGGTGGGATTGCCCGTCCCGGTGCAGTGAATGTGCAAGCGATAACCTCCCACATCGATCAGCTTACCGGGTGGAGGGTAGGTTGATGCATCGTTGGCACTTGCGAGGGCTTGATACAGCAGGCCACTTCCTATAACAAGTACGAGCAGGGTGGTAAGCACGAGCAGTACGCGGAGGATTCTCGGTCCAGCCGTCTTTTTCTCATTCGAATCACCTGTTTGATCAACTACCATGGAAGCATGATTATTCAAAGTATTTCCTCCGTGAACGAGAATCTCTATGTTTGCACTTTTGGAAAGGGAAGTGGCAGGAAAGGACACCATGTGGTATCAAGAAGAATAACAACACTTGAGACCACGGAGGTATCCGATGCCAGTACCCATTATATGCTTGGATGAACAGATACGCCAGTTTGCAGAACGGTTCGAGAAGCTGTTCTCGCGACCCCAGTATCAGCACTTCGTAACCGTGCTGCTGGGGTTGATGCTCTGTGAAGGGAGCCGAACGCTTTCGGGGTTGGTGCATCAGATTGCGGATGGACCCAGTTTGGCAGCAGTGAGTCGCTTTTTGTCGGAAGCCCCATGGGAAGAGGCAGCAGTAGCCGAAAGCTGGCTGAGGCATTTTCGGGAAGAGATGGAACCCAAGGTGGCAGCAGAGCTCGAGCGCGCGCGCCAGATGCAACCGAAGCGTCGAGGACGTCCGAAAGCACCCGTTGTGACAGGGTATCTCATTGGGGATGACGAGGGCGTGGCACAAGCGCAAAGCCAAGAAGATGGAAGGACTGGGCAGGCATCATTCGACGACCGAGGAGAAGCGGGTGCCGGGTCATAGCATGGTCGCGAATCTGTATGTGCTGTTGGGACGGCGCTGTCCGCTGGCTCCCCACATGTATCGACAACAAGCGGTCTGTGAAGCGGAAGAGGTGCCTTTTCAGAGCAAGATTGCGCTGATGGAGGCAACGATCCGCACCTTTGAGCCGGTAGCAGGAACGGTCACCCATGTCTTGCTCGACAGTTGGTACAGCGCCAAGTGCCTCTGGCGAGCGGCACGCGAGCGAGACTTTTTGATCACCACGGGGATCAAGAGTAATCGGTGGCTGGCGGTAGCAGACCCAACGGCGCCCCAAGGGTGGAGGTGGCAACGCTTGTCGGACTCTACCGCTCAGTTGAAGGCAAGCGACTATGTCCAGCTCACGTGGCCAAAAGGCAAGAAGAGCGTGTACGTGCATGTGGTGACAACGCGGGTGCGCAGCTTGTACCGCTGCCAAGTCGTGATCGTGCGTCAGTCTTTGGATGCCCCTGTCTCGCAGGCGCGTGACTTCGCCTCCAGTGATTTGGAAGCCAGTCCTGAGAGGCTGGTGGCGCACATCGCAGCCAGGTGGGACATCGAAGTCCTCAAAGGCTCAGGCAAAGAAGAACTGGGGTGGGATCAGTATCAACTGATGAGCGCACTGGCCATCGTACGCTTCTGGACCCTGGCGAGGCTTTCCTATGTCTTTCTGGAGGAAGAACACGAGCGCCTGCAATCACAAGGGCTTCCTCATGTCACCATTGGTGAGGCTCGTCGTGAGATCCAGCGACGTCATCGCCGACATCTGCTTGATTGGCTTCATGAGCAGTTCCAATCTGGCATTGAGCCTAGGGCATTCTATACACTTCTCTCCGCTTGAGACAAGCTGACCAAAAAGTGCAAACATAGAGGAGAATATTACCATCCTCGAACTATAGTGCAATGCTTTCGAAAATTCAGTTCTTCAAGTTCTAGTCTCGGCTTGTGCGTATTCGTTACATGTAAAAACTTTATCTCTCCTGTAAGTAACCTCGACAAGCGAACGCCGCATCGTGTATGATAACAAGGGAGATTTTGTTCAGTTCACCATCAGGGTAGTTCTCTCTCCTCAGGCTGGAGCGCATTGTTTCTTTGATGCAGCAGTTGATGGGGTAGGGTGGGCATTTTGCATCGTGACGACTCCCTATGGCTACAAGCCGAGGGCTTCTGGAATGACACTGGTGTGTCGTCCCACACCACTCGTTCGGTTCATGCACAAAAGCCGGCAATGCGTCATCCGCAACTGATGTATCGCATGGCACGACATTGGAACACGGGAGCATTTTTCCCTCTGGCCCGAAGCCCGAGAACCCACCGAA
>WNGQ01001995.1_pt1 | contig 20887 bp, 19 predicted proteins | sample 5407661 | NCBI WGS metagenome assembly WNGQ01 (sample SAMN13153382, study PRJNA577476) | soil metagenome | isolation source: 60 cm soil or saprolite under Garry oak tree replicate 2 | place: USA:California | collected 2016-06-15 | reverse complement strand
GCCCAGGGAATACTCCCACCGATTTCCTCCGACAACTGCACCAGTAGTTTGCCGATCCTTTTGCCATGCCGCGCGTCTTTAAACTTGCATCCACTAAGTTCCTGGTTAATCCATGTTTTCCTCGGAAAGACAACAGCATGGCTATCTTCCACCGTGGGTCCAAGCAACTCCTGCCGTTTCCTCATAGCGGCAGTTCAACACCCGCTTGCCCCTCCCATAAGTGCATACCTTGAGGCCGAACCTCCTCTTACAACACCTCGTCCCCGTCCATGCCATATTTGTGGGTAATTGAAAGCAGGTCTTGGCCGTCTGGACATAGTCGCAGACCACCCCCATGCTCACTAAGTGGACACGACTTTGATCGTGTCCACTTGGAGAGACAATGGACACTTCCCCTCAGGTAGATACAACCGCAGATACAGGCAGTCAGGGCACAGCCACCGTTCGGCGTCGGCACCGGTCTGCTGAAGAGAAACGTCGGATCGTCGAAAAGACACTAGTGAAGGGCTCGTCCGTAGCGCGCGTAGCACGAGAGCATGGAGTAAATGCCAACCAAGTTTTCAGCTGGCGCCTGATGTACAAGAAGGGCCAGCTCGGCGGTCGGACAACGAAACTGCTGCCGGCAGCGATCGAAGAGAGCGCACGAAACAAACAAGAGGACAAACGACGTTGGAGCCTGGAGGCAAAGCAGCAGATTGTCGCTGCTTCTCTGGTGCCTGGTGCATGCGTGAAAGAGATCGCGCAGGCTCATGGCGTACACCCAAGCCTGGTCTATGACTGGCGTAAAAAGCATGGTCGACAAAACCGAACACAGAAGACGCGTACCGTAGGCCTGCTGCCGGTAACGGTCACCGATGCAAGTAGGCCGCAAAGCGACGCGACGGTTCTACCAAGAGCAATCGAGATCGAGTTGCCCAAGGGCCGAGTGCGCATCATCGGGGTAGATGCCGGCCTATTGCGGACTGCAATGGAGTTGCTGCAATGATTAGCTTGCCCGCGGGAACACGCATCTGGATCACAGCGGGAGTGACCGACCTGCGGCGTGGATTCACGGGACTGAGTAGTCTGGTTCAGACCAAGCTGGAGCAGGACCCATTTTCCGGTCACGTGTTCCTCTTTCGCGGGCGACGTGGAGACCTGCTGAAAGTGCTCTGGTGGGATGGTGACGGTCTGTGCTTGCTGTCAAAGCGGCTGGAGCGCGGTCGTTTTGTGTGGCCGAAAGCCGAGAGCGGCACGGTCTCTCTGAGCAAAGCGCAGTTATCGATGTTGCTTGAGGGGATCGACTGGCGTAGGCCAGAACGAACCGCGGCTCCACCGCTGGCAAGTTGATGACAGAGTCACTTTTTCTTCAGATTTTTACCAAAGCTCCTCGAGTCTGCGATAAGTTCTTGCCAGGATGGCGCACACGGCAGCTCCGCAAAACACTCTTCCGAATCTCGACCATCTTTCGCCCGAAGAACTTAAAGCCATCATCCTGACGCAGCAAGAGCGCCTGCTTACCCGCGAGGCTGAGATCGAGCATCTGCGGTTACTGCTGGCGCAGCTTCGGCGTTTGCGTTTTGGTCGCAAGTCCGAGAAGCTTGACCGGCGTATCGAGCAACTGGAGCTGAAGCTGGAAGAGCTGGAAGCGCGCAAAGCCGAACATGCCACCCAAGTGGAGAGCAGGGCTCCCCATAGCGCGAGTGCGAACTGCAGTGTTCAAAACAAACCTGTGCGCCGCCCCTTGCCCGAACATCTGCCCCGTGAAACCAAGGTCCATGCACCCGAGCAGAAAGTCTGTCCCGATTGCGGCGGCAACTTACGCAAGTTAGGCGAGGACGTCTCCGAGATGCTGGAGTACGTTCCGGCCCGCTTCAAGGTGATCCGCCACATTCGCCCCAAACTGAGTTGCACCGGCTGCGACACCATCGTGCAAGCCGCCGCGCCGAGCCGGCCGATTGCACGCGGGCTCGCTGGTCCTGGCTTGCTCGCGCATGTCCTGGTTTCAAAGTATGCCGATCATCTTCCGCTGTATCGCCAGTCCGAGATCTACGCACGCGAAGGCGTGGACTTGGAACGCTCCACCCTGGCAGACTGGGTAGGCGGAACGAGCCATCTACTGGAACCGCTGGTCGAGGCTGTGCGTCGCCATGTACTGAACACGAACAAGTTGCACGCCGATGACACGCCTGTTCCAGTGCTGGCACCTGGACAAGGCAAGACTAAACTCGGACGCCTTTGGACTTACGTGCGCGATGGCCGTCCAGCTAACGATTCTGCTCCTCCTGCCGTTTGGTTTCGTTACTCGCCAGATCGCAAGGGCGATCATCCCAAACAACACCTGCGCAGCTTCAGCGGCATTCTGCAGGCCGATGGCTACGCTGGTTTCCATCACCTCTATGACGGCGGACTCATTCAGGAAGCCGCGTGTTGGGCGCATGTTCGCCGCAAGTTCTATGACATCAAGGTTGCCCATAACTCACCACTGGCAAACGAAGCACTGGAGCGCATCGCCGCCCTGTATGCCATAGAAAATGACGTTCGGGGCAAGCCCCCAGAGCAAAGATGGGCCGCTCGTCTGGCAAGAGCAAAACCTCTGCTCGATTCCTTGCATCAGTGGTTCGAAAAATCGCTATCTTTGTTGTCGCGCAAGTCCGATACCGCCGTGGCGGTCCGCTACGCGCTCTCGCGTTGGACGGCGTTGCTCCGCTATTGCGAGGATGGCAACATTGAAATCGACAACAACGCGGCGGAGCGTTCGTTGCGTGCTGTTGCTCTGGGCAGGAAGAACTTCCTTTTCGCTGGTTCCGATGCCGGCGGTGAGCGTGCCGCCGCGCTCTACACGCTCGTTGGCACCGCCAAACTGAACGCAGTCGATCCAGAGGCGTATCTGCGTTACGTGCTCACGTACATCGCCGATCATCACATCTGCCGTATCGACGAACTGCTGCCCTGGAACGTTGCCAGCAAGCTTGCGGCTTCCTAACCACGTTTTTCTTTCAGGATTTCCTCCGACACAAAGCCCTTATCACACTGACCGCAATGGAAGCCGTCCATGAACTGTTCAATAGTGAGAGTAATGTCGCCATTGCGCTCATAACTCATAACGCGGGTTCTGGGTGAAATGGCGTTATCACCCAACAATCGGCTGAGTGCCACCCGTCGGGAATTGCCTCGGGTTAGAACTTCTATAATCCTTTGCCCGGCCATCTCAAAGGCTCGTTGTACTTCCGAGAACTCCGTAAGAACTCGATTTTTCCCTTGCCGGTATCGATAGTGCCGAGCATTTTGTCATCATTTACGGTCAAGCGACATTCATCAAATGCCACGTTGCGTCCGGGTTGAGGATGCGTCTTAATGGTGAGCTTGTTTCCTTTGACAGTTCCAGTGACCGGAATGGGGTCGTTTTCGCCAGGTCCCACCCAGCCTGTTACCGTGTCACCGGTCTGTTTTAACGACGCCTTACCGGTCATCCTTCCTTCGGAGGTCGAAATTGTTACCTGCCAGTTTCCCGTGACGTCGGCCGCTCGCGCCGGAGCAACCAAGAATGACAACAACAGCATACTCAGCAATCCCAAGCGTTCAATCATATATAGGTCTCCTTACCGTCTAGTACGCCAAACTACAAAGGAAAGTTCCTTCGAGGAACCCGCCGAGCGACGAGCGATCTGGGTTATCAACTGTCGTAACATCGCCATAGCACTTACAATCCCATCGAAACACCGAGCAAGCGGAACGGCCTCGGGCGTACGCTTACCCTATCTGGGCATAGATTGCGAGAAGAACGTTTATCGGGGCTAATCCAGCGCACGTTTGCAATCCGAAGGTGATCGGAATGCTTTTCTTTTGTTTCCACGGACGTGCGATATTGAAGGATGTCAAACATCAGGTCCTTGCTGGATCATCTTGAAGACCCTTTTGAAATGTTCCCTATGCAATCCGTTTCGCGTAACCTCGCGGACCTTATTCACGCGGCGGAAGAGAGTCGCTTCGAGCGAGCTGACCCACGGAAGAGTGCTTCGCCCAAGTACTATACGGTTGAAGACGAACACGACATCGCGGTTGTAGAGCTACTGATAGGTTCGGCTTTCGTGCTCGGACAGGCTGCTATTACACAGGCGGTCTCAATCGTTACAAAAATATATGATCTGGCTGCCAAGCCTTCATGGCTACCGCACGGAAAGGCCGCTCTCATGTCCGCAGAAGCAGCCAAACATAACAAGACCGGTCTCAGCGAAATCGTCCTCATCGATGTGGTGGCAAACTATTTTAAGCATCGCTACGAATGGCCGGACGACTGGATCGGTGCATCCCCGCAGCAGCAACGCACGATTGATTTGGCACTAAGGTTAGGTCTGAGCCCCGACGGAAACCACAATCTTGATACTGCGGTGCGGGAGATGGGCATGAGCACACGCGACATGACTCCCTTGTCAGTTCTCGTTCAAGAATGGCGCGAACGACTCGCGGCATATTGTCGGGATCAGATGAACAAACACGGCATTGATCCCTCGTCCGGTTATTAACACCTGAATCTTTCAATATTTCGAATCGCGTGGACCAAATAACCGCAGCACGAAATTGGACAGCTCGCAGCACAATGGTGGGCCGCGTAGCCCGCCGCCGACCAAGAATGCGCTACGCCTGGCAGGTCTGATAGACGCCCGACCATCGGATTAGTACCAGTCGGCATAGCGCCACCATTCCGGCATCCCGTGCGTGGGAAGTAGCTCTTTGCTGGCATTTCTCGGGCAACGAGCCACAAGGGGGTGGCCTGATGGAGCTGGGGGGCCGGTGCATCCCGTCATCTTTGTTTGCGTCTTGTTTGCGGGTTTTGCCTGACTTGTCCGCGTTTTTCCGAGTTAAGTCCTTGATCTTCTGTGTTTTCAATAGGCCCAGTCTGACTCTGGATCAGCATATCGGAGTTCGAACTCAGGGGGGCAGCCAACACGATGCCGGGGCCGAGGAGCATCGCGGTGGGTCCACTCGACGTTAAGTGGCGGTCAAGTAGTATCGTTGCATCACCCACAACGTCACCCACAGAACTTCCGATTTGCGCGTATTTCCAAGTATTTGGGCAGCCCTATTTGAGCTTGTAAGTTGTTGGAAACACTGAAAAGGAATGCATTAAAAGTGCGTTGCTCTCCATGCATGGAAGTCGCGATGCTTGCCCTGCTACCGTTATTGAAAAAGCACTGTTTGCTCGGCCATGTCCTCGGGTTCGCGGAAATTGCTCAAGCCAACCCCCACGAGCCGAAAACGTTGCTTTGGCGCCAAGGCCACTCGCTCCCGCAACGACAAGGCGATGCAGGTCAATTTCTCGCAAGAGGACAAAGGCGAAATAGGCGTATGGCCCCGCGTGAGGATGTCAAAATCGCTCGTTTTCAGCTTCAACACTACGGTTCGTGCGGTGCGAGATTCCTTACGCGATGCGGACCAAACCTTTTCCGCGAGGCGACGGATCACTCGGCAATAATATTATTCCCTGTTCCCGGGCCTCGTGCGAACCTGGCCGGGACCAGAAGGCGATGTGCCGCTGATTCATCTTGCGTTCAGGGGATGCAGCGATATCAAATAAGAAGACACCAAGTGGATGCAGGCGAACCGCAACGGCTAACATGGAAAAGAAACGAGGCAATCCGAACTGGGGCAAGCCGGCCGTGTTTTCCGTGACCGACGTCCAGCCAAGTTCATTCGAACAGGTTGTTCGAAAACTTCGACTGTCCCCAAAACAGTACGTTGCTTCGGCTCAGCTTAAAGACTGGGTTCGAACAAACAAGGATCAGCGGTACGTGCCATCGGACTTGTTGAAAGCTTGGCATTTCGAAGCTGCAAATGACGTTTGAAGTTTGAAGTCCGGTTTGTGTTCGACGCAACTGCAACCCTGCATCTAATGACGCGCAGAACACGCGTTTACCCTGTTGCCTCAACGATCCCGATTGCGATCGCGATTTTGTCAGCCCCTGAAAATCGACGACACATTGAGCTTGTTTTGCCCCATTCTGTTCAAGGATGCTTATTTTGCCAAAGCTCGTACAGCGCAGGCGGATGAATTTCTATTGCGCAACACCTAAACTAAGAGTTCCTGTTGGTCTTGAGATTCGGCTAAAGGGCGTTAGTCAAATGGCCTGTATAATGGAGCCGCCTGGAGCACCAGATGCCACTATTTATTTGTCGCTGGCAGAACGGAGATTTCTCTGCCGTCAGTGCAGCTTCGAAGGAAGAAGCAATTTTGCTGCTGGATGAAGTGGGAAATGCGGAAGTCTGTGAGTTGTTTTCCGTGAAGAATTTCATGGTGCATTTCCATTTGAAGAAAGAGGCAGATGATCTAGACGTGCCCATACCGGTCGAATTAGAAGGGTTCGGCGAAGAGACCGACGAACTTTTGTGCGAGCGGGTGTATCCGATCTACAGCAAAGCTGCAATGGAGGCTGACAAAGACTGGCCGGATGACGATTCGAGTGTGCCCCAGGAAAAACAGGAAGCGGCATGGAAGAAACTTAACGACGCGCTAGTGACTGAACGGGGGCGCCAGTGGGGTGCGAAGGAACCGCTCGTGTCGAACGATCCCGATGCGGCCAGGATTCAACAGTCTGGACTCGATGTTCCAAGAGTAATGGCAGAAAGCATAGCCAAGGAACATCGGCGTCGCAAAATTGCCGAGATGCCACCTAGCAGTGACAAGCTGCAATAGAGTTTAAATGAGCGGCATCCCGGAGTTCCGGCAAGTAATCGCTTTAGCGAAAAAATACGCGGGTCTCACCTGCGAGAGCTTTGTGGTAACAGAAAGGTAACAATAAGTGTTTCCTGGTGTTCCTATCGTGACTTGCTGTGCCATTCGTGCCTATATAACGCCATGAAAACACATCATTTTGCTAATCTGTCACAACAGAGGTCGCGAGCTCGAATCTCCTGTCCCCTGCCATTCTCACCTCCAACTCCTCATTCCTAAATTCTCAGACGGCTCGCTCCCGGTCTGCTTTGGAGAGATCCTGTTGTTTATTTTCCTGTGTAGTGACTTCTCGACAATCATGAACTGGGCTGTCCGCGAAAACTGATCAACAGAATCAGCGAGTTTGGTGGGTTTTGTAGTTTTAGTTCTTCGGGTCATAGATGCCCAGACCTTAGTCCCCCTACAAGCATCTACCAGAAGTGACTAAATCGGCTCTCCACACCCTGAACATCAGAATGCCCCGGTGAAAATCGGCCTTTTGACACTCTTTCCAATTGCGGATACCTTACCGCGCGAAAGGATCAATAGCGCCGAGCAGAACATCTCGTTTCCCGGAGCATGCTCAGAAAGGCACCGAGGGCGAACGACGGTTGATCGACCGAATGGAAAGTCTTGAACTTCGGGCAATCAGGCCATCACTGGATATTGAGAAAAACGGCCGGGGCAAGAATGAAAAGATCCAGAATTTGCACGCAGGCCGAGTAGGAGTGTGCACGTTCTGTCAGCGATCAAGACAAAGGTAAACACGTTATGTCACGGCTCACAGAAAAAGGCGATGAAGATGTTCTTCAGCACGGCGGGTCTAGTTTGTCGTCAATTGAGAGAAAGCGGAAGGTTGTAATCCGGAGATTGTTATGTCAACGAATAGTACCAGTTCTTCAGCCGAAGAAGTTCCAGCCTTTGAACCATATGTCGATGCCGAAACTGCGGCTGCATTCTTGCGCCTGACCCGCCGTACCCTGTTGCAGAAGGTCCGAGCCGGCAAGATTCCCGGCCATCCGCTGGACGTAAATGCGCGAAAGAAGGACTGGAGGTTCAAGTTATCAGAGCTAGACCACTGCTTATGCTCTACCGTAAACTCAGAGCAGCAGCCCACCTGAGCCATAGAAAAAAAGGAGGTTTTAAATGGCCAGGTATCAAAATGGCTCGGTGCGAATCGAGCAGCGCAAAGATGGCCCGACGTGGGTGTATCGCTTTCAAGTTACGCGTTCCGACGGCAAGCGGGTGGAGCACACTGCGGCAGTCGGTATCGTTAAGAAAATCGGAACTATCGAAAAAAACGCGTGGATCGAAGTCGATCGCCAGCGATTAAGGGAAACCGTTAATCAGTTCCAGCCCTTCAGAGGAACACCTCGCACATACGGTCAACTATGTCAGCATTACATCGCAAACGAGTTGATGGAGGATCAGTCTGAGGCAACGATCCCGAAGGCATTTACGACAACGGAAACGTACAAGCGGCACTTGATCCAGCGCATTATTCCCCGTTGGGGAAGACTCGCGCCTGGCGCCATCCAGTCGCTTGACGTCGAGAAATGGTTCAAAGAGCTAAAGAAAGGAAACCCGGGGAACAAGCAGAAGTCCTTGGCTGATCCAACCATCGACAAAATCAGGCGTGTCATGCACTTGGTCTACCAGCACGGGCAACGAGGCAATTTCCTTCCCAGGCAACAGGAAGGCAATCCGATGAATTGGGTGCGTCAACGGACAACGAGCGATTACCAAGCACTGATTATGACCCCTCAGCAGGCGTTCGAGATTCTTCTTAACACTCCCGAGCCGCGGCGCACACTCGTACTGAGCGATGCGGCTACAGCGCTAAGAGTGTCGGAGATTTTGGGCCTGACATGGGCGGATCTGAATTTCGATGAACTGGTGATGCATGTGCGACGTGCATATGTGTGGGGAAGATTTAAGGTGCCTAAGTCAAGAGCTTCAAGGGCGCCAGTTCCCATGCATCCGCTACTAGCTGGTTTCCTGCTCGCTTGGCGAGAGAAGACGCAGTACGGCAGGGAAAGTGACTTTGTGTTTCCCAGCACTCGTCTCAAGGGTAAGAAGCCGTTGTCGGCGTCTATTCTCGTGCAAAAGTATCTCCGTCCCGCTGCTGTAAAAGCAGGAGTATTGGTAGAGGGGCAGAAGATACGCTTCGGGTTCCACAATTTTCGTCATTCACTAGCTTCGGCCTTGGTGAAGATGAAGGTGGATCCCAAGACTGTCCAGGAATTCCTGCGTCAGGCACACGTCACGACGACGCTTCAACTCTATGCCCAGTCGGACATGGAGTCGAAGCGGGAGGCACAGGGCAAATTTCTGGAGCAGCTTCTGGGGGAAAGAATGCACCTCCTCACGGAGCGAGTCCAGTGATTATCTTGGGTGGAGGCTTGGGTGGAAGAAAGACGCCGAAATCGTCTAAGTCCTTTAAAATGATGGTGGCCAGGGACGGCAGCCAAAGCAAATACACACCGTACGCGGACCTTGCTTTTGTTCTCACTAAGACTTTGCCAGAGAATCTTCGGGCAGGTGCGGCGCAATAAATTCTTGAAAGCATTAGCTTTTGCTACTGTTGAAGCTGTGCAATCAGGGACAGTCTGGGCCGTTGCCTGCGCATGCCAAAAACGGGCAGTGCAGCCGAAAAAAAATTGAAGGAATGAGACGAGGAGCACGTTGTCAGCGTACGCGGAGCCACGCTGTGCTGCTAAACTGGTTCGCGGCCAGACGAAGGAGGCCAACACAATGTACTGCCGGTCTTGCGGTTCATCAGATTTCAAGAAGTTATCCTTCGTGTATTTGGCCGGCACTCGCGACATCCAAAGCACAATGGTCGGGTTCGGTCGTGGCCTTTTCGTCGGCAAGAACAGAGGAACCAGCCAAAGCAGGCTGTCTCAGTTGGCGACCCCGCCACGGCCACGGTCCTACGGTGGCGTAGTAGCCGCCTGGGTTTTAGTTGGGATGTTCGGGCTAATGTTTTGGACGATCACTTTTACGGCGCTTCGTGCTCCAGTAAATCAAGGCCCACCGAATCGACAGCTCGATCACAAGACCTCCAAACCAGTTCCGGCTATCGAAGTATCGATGTTAGAGAATATCGGTATTGCAATGGGAATGGCCTATCCATTATTGCTCTTACTCCTCCTCCGCAATGTGCATCGCTACAATCGGGACGTGTATTCAAAAGCGATGCAGAGATGGAATTCTTCTTTCATGTGTCAAAGTTGTGGGGCGGTAGTTGAAGCCCTCGCACAAGCGTCCACATTTGCAAGAACCGGGTAGCGTTTCTGTGGCTCAAAGCCATCCAAAACCAAGGCGGATAGTCGCGCCTGATCCCTTGTTGTCGCCGTTGCTGGAAGTACAATCAATAGGCCCACTCCTCATGACAAACCGGCAACCGATTTAGTTGGTCCCGGCAGATGCGCCATTGTGGCATGTGTCGATCCATCAGCGCGACGAAGCTGGCGTTGTGCGTTGGCTCCAACACGTGAACCATCTCGTGGACGACGATGTATTCCAAGCATTCGCGCGGTTTCTTTGCGAGGTCGGTGTTTAATCGAATGCTGCGGTTGTGGGGGTTGCAGCTTCCCCATTTCGTTTTCATCTTCTGAACAAACACACGATCCACGTCGACACCCAGGAACTTCTCCCACTTGGTGATCAAATCAGGCACGGCAGCCTTGATCTGCTCCCGATACCAATGGGCGATAGTTGCCTCTCTCTCTGCCTCGCTTGCCCGAGGGTTAACTCGCAGGATCATCCTGTTGTGCGTAAGTTCGACTCTCGGCGTCGTTTGCTCCTCAAGGATCTTGAGCAGGTAGCGTCTTCCCCAAACGTAGTGGCTCTCGCGTTCCAGGTATTCTCGAGGCGTCTCGCGCTCCTGCCCTTGAAGCCTTTTTTGTTGCTGCTTGATCCAACCAATTTTGGAAACGGCAAACGAGCGGATGGTGTCGAGGCTCAGACGTTTCGGTGCTGAAATGCGCACCCGGCCCGTCGGCGGATGGACGCTGAGGTGGACATTCTTGATATCCTTCAGCACCACATCCACGGCGATGTCGCCAAACTTGAGTTGTGTGACCATCAGTATTCTCTCTGAGCTTTGATGATGAGGAAAATGCGTTCCACTTCTGCCTCTTCCTGCAACACCTCGTACAACGCCGCCTTAATCACTTGTTCCCGAGCCTGGACTCCACGCCACCCATCCGGTCGCGTACTCCTGACTGTCTCGTCAATCCGCAGAGCCAGATCTTCGTCCTGTTTCAGATTGTTGTAAAGGGCGCGTTTGCCTGGAGTGTTGAGCGTTTGAGGCGTGTCTGCCGCTTGCCCTGCCTCGACTCTTCTCGCTAGTTCAGCGATCCGCTCCAAATATCCCTCATACTCGATGGCCTTTGCCTTCCGAGCGACAATAATCTCGTCGAGTAATGTTGACATCTTGGCGAAATAAGCTGGATCGTTGAGGTGTTCCTTGATGATCTTTTTGCGTACGTTGTTCTCAATGGTCTCAGCAATCGCATTCTTGTCTCCCTTCAATCCGCCGAGTTGCGCCGCAATTGCCTTGGCAATGCCAGTCTTTACGACCAGCTCCAGCAAACTCATATTGTCGAAAGGCGAAATCTTCCTGGGCTCATCCGCCTCGATGTAGGTGTCAATCAGGTGCCGCATATCGGCTTCATATGGCTTCAGGTCCAGGTTCTCCCCACTAGCCTTGCGGATGATCTCGCGCACATTCAAATAGTGGTTGAGTTGCTGTTTGATGCGGGCGATGTCGGCGCCGTTATATCCCGCAGCCTCTAACTCATCGGTAATGTTTGCGTAGGCGCGCATGAGAGAAGCGGTGGCTTTGTACAGTGCAGCACGCTGTGGTTCCCGCTCCTGTAGGTCTGCCGGAATCTCTGTATTGCCGCAGAAGTAATGGATGTGTTCCAGCTCGCCCTGGGGCGGCACAACCGGCTCGCACAACAGAACAAGGGCTTCCACGGCGTCGTCCAAACGTTCCTTTCCTTTTTTCAGGCGATCCTTTAGCAGTACCTCCGGATCCCCGCCCGCGCTGTGGTCCAGTTCGGAGGTATAAACCGCAATGGCGTTTTCGACCTTCTTGAAGAGGTCCTTATAGTCCACGATGTAGCCGAAGTCTTTATCCTCACCGTCCAAACGGTTGACGCGGCAGATTGCCTGAAACAGGCCGTGATCCTGCATTGACTTGTCGATGTAGAGATAAGTGCAGGGCGGCGCATCGAATCCCGTGAGCAACTTGTCCACCACCACCAGCAGTTTCATATTGGCAGGTTCCTTGGTGAACAGGTCTTTGGCCCACTCCTCGTAGGTCTCGGTCTTGGTCATGCCCGGCTTGGCATCGATGCCCTTAAGCATGTCGGTGTAGGTGCTATGGATGAACTGCTTATCAGTCTCAGAGTTCGCGCCGACCTCTTCCTTCGTCACGTCTTGCGCCTGCGGATTGTAGGAAGTCACTACCGCACATTTGCCCTTGAAGGGCGTCTTCTGAAAAAACGTGAAATATTTGCAGGCCTCGTGGATGCTCGACGCCACTAGGATTGCGTTACCACGCTCGCCGGAAAGGCGGGGCTTAACACTAAAATCGAAGACAATATCGCTCACAACGCGCTCCATGCGCGATTTGGAGCTGAGCACTTTCTGCATTGTGCCCCACTGTTTCTTGAGTTCGTCCTTCTGCCAGTCGTTAAGCCCCTTAGTCTTGGCCTCAAACCACGCATCGATCTTGCCCTCGGAGCCAAGGCGCTGGTCGATGTCCCGCGCTTCATAGACCAGATCCAGCACAACTTCGTCATCCACCGCTTCACTGAATTTGTAAGTGTGGATGTAGCGGCCAAAGACTTCTAAGCTGGTCTGCTTGTCCTTCTTGAGAAGCGGCGTACCCGTAAAGCCAATAAAGACCGCGTTGGGCATCATCGCCTTCATTACACGGTTTAGTTTGCCGCTTTGGGTCCTGTGGCACTCGTCCACAAACACGAAAATTTCCCCTACCGTCTGGCTCGGCTTTGCCACCAGATCCTTGATGTAGGCTTCAAAGTCGTCCACTTCCTTCTTGCCGAACTTGTGCACCAGCGAGCACAGGAGACGCGGCTTGGCCTGTCCCAACTGCATCATCAAATCGCGCCCGCTGTTGGTGCGCTTGATCGCCTCACCCGCCTCGATGAAGACGCCTTCAATTTGTTTGTCCAACTCGTCCCGGTCGGTGATAATAGCCACGCGGGCGTTGGGGTTGTTCTCCAAAATCCACTTGGCCAGAAACACCATTACAATGCTCTTGCCGCTGCCCTGTGTATGCCAGACGATGCCGCCTTTGTGCTGGCGCACATGTTCCTGCGCGGCTTTGATTCCGAAATACTGGTGAACACGCGGCAGCTTCTTTATTCCGCCGTCGAAGAGTACGAAATCCTGCATCAACTCGATCAGCCGGTCCTTGGCGCACATCTTGAGCAGATACTTGTCCAGCTTGAAGCGGGTGTTGTCCTGCTCGTCTTCCTTCCATTTCAAAAAGTATTTTGCCTCGGTCTTGATCGTGCCGTATTGGAGGCCCTCGGTGTCGTTCCCGGCAAAGATGAACTGCACCGTGCTGAAGAACCACTCATTAAACTCCGCCTGCTGGTTGGAAAGGTTCTGGCGGACGCCTTCGCCAATATCCACGCGGCTGCTTTTTAGCTCCAGCACGCCAATCGCTATGCCGTTCACATACAGCACCAGGTCAGGCCGGCGCTCGTGGTTGCCGTGAAGGGTAACTTCTTCAGCGATTACAAAGTCGTTCTTTTCTGGCTCGTCCCAGTTGATAAGTTTGACGGTTTCGGTGACCTTGCCTGCCTCAATCTTTACGGGTACGCCATAGCGCAGGAGGCTATAAACGGCTTTGTTGTTGGTGTAGAGGCTGCGGTTGGGGTTGTCCGCCTCGATGTGCAACTTGTAGATGGCAACGCTAATCTGCTCCGGGGTGTAACCCGCTTTGGTCAGGTAAGCGGTGAGGAGCCCTTCCTCGATGTTGCTGTTACCGTCTCGATCGGTCCAGTCGCCAAGGTAGCGGTAGCCCAACTCATCACGGAACAACGCGATGATGCGGGTCTGCGTAGCGCGTTCGGGTTTGCCAACGTCGCTCATGTCAATCGCGTCTTCCCAGTAAGGAGTTCCTGCATCATACCTTGCTTGATCTGGCGGGCTTTGGCCAGCTTGGTTTCCAGCGCTGTGATCTCAGAGCCCATGTCGGTCAGGATTGTAGCAATGGCGGCTTGTTCGGCGAAAAGAGGGATTGGAAATTTGAGGTTCCGGATTTTGAGCAGCGTGAGACGGGTAATGGCATTCCCACTCATCTGCTCTTTGATCTGCTGCTGTCCACTGTGTGAGAGGATTTGGTGCAGAAAGTATCCTGCCGCATGCCGGCGGCTGTTGAATCGGAGCATCGCTACGCTGGACAAGAGGCTGAATGGCTCGTTAAGTGTGTTGAGTGCAGCGTTACCAGTGTTCGCACCATCTTTGGTCAGGAGTAAATCTCCTTTGGCAACATCGCATCTTGCGACAATCTTCGCGTGCTCAGCGGCCGAGATTCTCTCAGCTGATGATACATCCAAGGTTCCAAAGCGAATGTTCTTGGATGTCACATACAGAAAATCATTTCCTCCTTGCTTTGGCGAAAAGTGTGTCCCGTCTTGAATCTTTGTGCATATGTCTTCAAGGGGAAGCCATTCCCACTTTCCACGGAAGCCAGATAGACGTTTCCTACCTGCAAGCAATTCCTGCATGGCGCCTTGTTTGAGGCGGCGTTTCTTGACGATGAGTTGTTCCAGGGATTCGATGTGGGCATCCGCGTCGCTCAAAGCCTTGGCGATGCCTTCTTGTTCGGCTTTAGTGGGCGGGAGGGGCACCGGAAGGGACGCGTATTCTCGCCCGTTAATCCCAGGCTGCCCACTGCGCATAGAATTGGCCTTGACCCAACTCCAGTAAGGGCGGCTCTGTGTGAAGAATGAGAGAAATGCCGGAACTAGACTTTCAGGGTTGGGAGTTAGCCGGATCAGAAATCCGGCGAACACCAAATGACCGTCTTTCGGGTTGTAAAGGTAAGACTTCCCTACACTTGCCCCAGTCCGGGCAAAGACAATATCTCCTAGTGCGAGAAAGTATGCTGTTGAAGCGGGATGATTTACAGATGCCTTTGTTGCTTCAAAAAATCGACCGTCTTCGGTGATGTCAGTAATGCGTAGATATGTCGGGAATCGAGAGTCAAACTGGATCGCAGGTGCATTGATCCCGTAACTTGGCACCCGCTGTAGGTGCTCACCAAGTGGCGCAACTGCCCAATCTTCCGGTATGACCCCAACCTCAGTCTGTTTGTAGCCGGCCTTCACTTCCAAGAGAAACCCATCCTTTCGAGGTGGCAGCTCACTTTCGCTTCCATCTCGGCAACGCGGCTCACCATCTGCGGCATCGGGGTGTCATAGCGCTCGGCCAGTTCCTTTACGCGCTGGGTGAGTGCTTGGCTGATGCGGTCCATCTCGCCGTGGATGGCTGCCTCAAGCGCGGCAAGCCATTTACCGTCTACCACCAGCACCTTGATTTCGTCCTCACCGAGCCTAGGATATTGAGCGTAGGCATTGGCGTCCAGATCGGCCTCGGCGTCCTTGAGGCGCTTCTTGAGGTCGGCTTGCTCGTCGGCAAGCTTGAGCCATTCCTTGAGTGCAGCGGCTTCGTCCTTGGACTCATTGTCGCCCTTGATTTCAGTCAGCGGGCGCTGACATTTCCTTTGTTCACTTTGTCCAACTCTGAGAACGCGCCGTCCTCGCCGCCATGTTCTTCTTCCAACTCGGTAATGCGAGCGGTGACGCTCTCCAACGCAGACTCCAGCGTGGTGATGCCTTCCTGCTCCTTGGCAAAGTAGCGGGCTACGATGAGTGCTTTGGGTACGAGGTCACAGGCCCAGCCCTTGTCCTTCTCCTTGCCCTTCTTGTCTTTCTCGATGACCCGGTAGGTCTCCGCTTTCCAGCCGTCGGCAGCAATCAGATAGCAGTCATCTTGCATTGTCTCCGCCCAGTAGTCCATGAGGTGCTGATACACGTCATACTTGTCGATGAGTGGCTTGTCAGTGTAGTGGGCAAGCAAGTCCTCGGAGAGGGCTGCAATGACTTGCTTCGGATGGCACCCGGCTTTCAACTGCCGCAGGGACTTCGCCGTCTTCTGCCGCCAAGCGGCGAAGTGGGAATTCATGCCGGCAATGAACGCGGCAAATTCCTTGTGCCCGTAGATCATGGATTTGATTGCCGACTTATCCGCAGCAAGGTCAAGATAGCCAGGGCGGTTCTCTTTGAACAAGACCTTGCGAAGCCCCGGGCAGACCGTCCAGTAACGCTTGAGGTCATCAACATCCCGCAGCGGGATGCCGCCCTTCAAGTGGCCCTCGATATCCTGGAGGTCTTCCGGTGTTTGGCTGTCAATGTAACGCGGAAGATTGAGATTGAACTCGTTCTTCTCGATCTCTTCGACAGAAATCACGCGGGAGTACTTGGGGACTTCGAGCCGTTTGTTGAAGACATCGACGATCCTGTGAATATCCTGGGCGCGCAGGCGGTTCTTGGGGCCATCCTTTATATAGCCCGCACTGGCGTCGATCATGAAGATGCCCTTGCGGGCGTGAGCGTCCTGCTTGTCGATCACGACAATGCAGGCGGGAATGCTGGTGCCGTAGAAGAGGTTGGCAGGCAGGCCAATGATCCCTTTGATATAGCCTTTGCGGACAAGGTTCCGGCGAATGTCGGCTTCGGCATTGCCCCGGAACAGCACGCCGTGCGGCAGGATACACGCACCTTTGCCCGTGCTTCTGAGCGAGCGGACAATATGCAACAGATAGGCGTAGTCGCCCTGCTTGGCAGGCGGCGTACCGAAAGGCTTGAACCGATCAAAAGGGTCTTCGAGAGGATTCAGACCGGTACTCCAGCGTTTATCGGAAAACGGTGGATTCGCGACGACATAGTCAAACGTCTTGAGAGTGTCACCGTCCTTGAACTTGGGATCGGCCACCGTGTTGCCCTGCACAATGAGCGCGGTGGGGTTGTTGTGCAGAATCATGTTCATCCGGGCGAGACCGCTGGTGGCTGCATCTTTTTCCTGGCCGTAAAGGGTGATGGCGATACCCGCCTCGTCGCCCACCTTCAGGAGCAATGAGCCAGAGCCGCAAGTAGGGTCATAGACTGTAGTGGAGCTGCTGATCTCCGCGTCACGTATGCCGATGATCTTAGCGATGATGCGGCTGACCTCTGCGGGAGTGTAAAACTGCCCCTTGCTCTTCCCACTCTCCGTGGCGAAATGCCGCATCAGGTATTCGTAGGCGTCGCCCAGGATGTCATCGCCTTCGGCGCGGTTCTTACTGAAGTCGAGCGCCTTGTTCTCAAAAATGGCGATGAGGCTCGTAAGCTTGTCCACCATCTCCTTGCCGCTGCCGAGCTTGGTGGCGTCGTTGAAGTCAGGCATATCGGACAATTTGTTCGCGTTGGCCAGCGGGGCGATGATCTTCTTGTTGATCTGGTCGCCGATGTCGGGCTTGCCCTTAAGCGCGACCATGTCCTTGAAACTGGCGCCGGTCGGGATGGTGATCGGCGCGTAAGGCACGCCAGCGTATTTGTCGCTGACGTACTTGATAAAAAGCAGGACGAGGACGTAGTCCTTATATTGGCTGGCATCCATGCCGCCGCGGAGTTCGTCGCAGCTGGACCAGAGGGAGGAATAGAGTTCGGATTTCTTGAGGGCCATGCCTACATTCCCAATCCGTGATCGTCGTCAGAAGAACTGCTGGGTATCAAATAGAACTCCCGTGAGGGGGAACGCATCATCATAGGGTGTCAATCTGCTGTAATGTCTCGCGAAGCCGTATTCTACTCCAAGGACCTGCCTATCGACGGGACGTAGGCGCTACGTTCGGATGAGCAGTAAGCGCCATCTGAGTCGAAGGTCATGCCGGAGGAAGCGAAGACACGGCACCAAACCAGATGCCGTTGCTTACCTCTAAGAAGCTCGGACTGCACTGGCGTCGTTAGACAGCAAATCGCCGCACGGCAGATGCCGGGCGGCGATTTTTTTATAGGCAGTCTGGTGTCGTTGAACCGCAGTAAGGGCGGTCGCGCCGATCAGATGAAGATACGAAAAGGGGCACGCTGCGCACTGTGCCCCTCACCCTGTTGTTAGCTGGCCAGGAACAAAGTGCCATCCCGGTTAAAAACATCGCGCAGTATTTGTCTGGTGTCTTTCAGAAGGTTCTTCACTTTCAGCTTGTTTACACCCATTGCCTTAGCTATGCCAGCCAAATCGAGGATGACGCGGGCATTTAGGTTCCGCTGCAATCGCGCACTACAGATGCCTCGCGAGTAGTAGTCCTGTTGCCGCAAAGCTTTCTCCGGCCCCAGGGCGGCAATGGTCTTGAGCATCCGGGCCTGTTCTTCGCGAAGATGGGGGAAGGTCGTTACTTGCTCCAGCAGTTCGCGATTAATTGCGTCCCGTTCGGCAGGATTTTGGTAGCGGCCTTTGATGCGGTAAAACTTTGTGACATCTTCCACACCTACGATATTCCAATGCTCGTCACGCACACGAAACAGATTCATCGCGCCATGCAGGATCGTAATGATGAGATAGCGCCGAAACGCATCCGGAACCAAGGGCTGAAGCGGACGTTTAGCCTCGAACATCTTCAGCAGATTTGAAACCGCTCCGTCGTACATGGCTTCAAGTTGCCAGTCCGTGGGATGGGTAAATACCCGCTCTGCCTTGCGTTCCGCCATTCTCTGGGCGATGGGCAATGTGCAAGCAAGAAAGATGTTCAATGCTTGCGGGTCGTCGTGGTTGAGATATGCGATTTCAGCAATAGTAATCCGTTGATCGTGATTCGGAAGTGAAAACAAATAACTGCACAGAACTTCCATGTCGTCCCCGCTGAGTGCGGGAATTTTTTTCGTGGTCAGCATCTCATCGACGGTGGCTAATACCGGGGGAAGGAACGGGGCGGCTGCGCTCATTACCGCACCTCCTGCGCTGCTGGCTGTGCTGATTGTTTTAGGATTGCTCCGGCAACTGCGGGGGTCTGTTCCGCGTCCTCTCTCGGGCTAATGGCCCCAAGGATTTGAGCAGAGGTGCGGTGTACGACTTCAAGGCTCTCGGTCAGCAACCGGGCGTCACCGTAATAAAGCTGGCAGTCGGCAAAAGTGGTCTTGCTTGCGAGTCCAAGTGATTCACAGACCACAAAAGCAGCGGCCTTGGTTTCCTGTTGATGAATGAGGCGAGTAACAAACGTGCGGCGCTGGATGGTATACAACATCTGGCTTGCTACTTCGCGCAGTAGAGCTGGGAACGCTTCAGCGGGTTCCATGCCGGCCAGCAGGCGAATCACGCCGCGATAGGAGGTTGCCTTAGCAGGGGCAATCCTGTCGGAATACTCGATTTTCAATTGCTGCGATTGGGCAAAGGCCAGCAATTCCTCCAGCTTCTCGGCCACATCAACGGGCTGGCGAGAATCCGGCAGTTGTTCCCCTCCGGTCTGGTCAATATCAAACACGTACACGCCGCGGAACCCAAGCAACTGAGTTTCTGACTGTTCCGGCTCCTTGGTGCCCTTAGCAGGCTTCTTGCTGACCTGTTCGGCCTTGTCCTGTTGCTTGGTCTTTACCCCAACGGTAGGGGCAAAAATAAAGATGCCCTTTTCTCCGGGGCGCACAAACCGCCCTAATTCGTTCCAGCTGCGGACACCCTCAACGCGGGTAGCGTTCGGACGTTGCGCGGCGATCAAGAGAACGTTACGAGCGCTGTAGGTGTGGAATCTCGCCATCGTTGCGAGGTAAGAGGAAAAGACATCGTTGTGACCAGATTCGATGGCCTGGACTAAACCATTGACGCTGGCGCGGGTGAGTTCCCAAGTGCTGTTGTTTTTGCTTTTGCTTGTTCCTGTTAATAACATTTTTAATCCCCTGTCTGCCGGGTCGGCGTGATTTGTCTTTCACTTCAGGCGGCAGCCAGACAAATCCTACGACCCGGTAGACAGGGGCAGAACGCAGCGCAGCGTAGGGTGGCAGGGCACGGGGTCGGCGCGGGTAAGTGGCCAAACGCGTTTGTTTTTTGTTTGGCACGCGACCGCGCTAGACCTCGGGACCGTCCGAGCCGCGGCCAAGCGGCGTCTACCCGAGCGGAGCGGAGTGGGAAAAGATGCGGAGCCTACCGCCTGTGTGCCAAAATCTCGTATGATCCCGTGTGCGGATTATGGGGGCAGGTCAGTGTTGCCGTATGATAAAGTCGACACGGCGCTGTTGAGCGGGTTGCTCTAGCCGGTGCGGTTGCCCGCCAGATCAGATGTGTAAGCCGCTCCACAGTGTTCGCACTCAGCTTGTGCAAGATAGACTGAAGATGAGAGACGGGATCATAACTGGAACGACTGACCCATTTGCAAGACACTTGCCTATTTGATTTCGATTGTTATTGCTGTAGCCGGGATGGGCCCGCGGACGATAGGAATATCCGGGAACATTTTTTTGTAAATAGCCAAGGGTTCAGGCAGACGATAAACCGCACGAATGACATAGCGACCTGGTTGGCCAAATGAATACCCCCAAGCCTCAGCCGGCTTTTCCTTGTGCACACAGGAAATGGCCACCTTAGCAAAGAAGCTCTCGTTCGCGTTTAGCACTCCATACGGCCGACGTGATTCGATCTGACCGGAGATGCGTCCGCACCAAGCGGCACGCCTTCCTTGTTCGTCAACGATTTCCAAATCGACAAACTGAGTCAATTGGAATGTTTTGGCGACAACCACTTTGGTGCTCGAAAGATTTCGGATACCAAATCTAACCTCGATGGGCTCGTTCTCCCGAAAACTGGACTTGGTAGGCTTGACCGTGAATTCCAATTCGACACTCTTTGCTTTGGTCTTCTTATCTTCGGCCATGGCAAAGAGTGCTAGCCCCATGAGGACAAATATCGTTGCGGCTTTCATGAATTTCCTCTCTTATCCACTCTATTGTTCACAATCTCGGGGTTGGAGTTGGATAGGGCTCTAAGAACTTGTTGAAAAACTCTTCGGCGTAGGGTAAATAGAAGACTATGCGCGGAGACGATGAACAGTTGCAAGCGGGAATGTTCAGTTACATAGCCCTGGAAGAGCGGATTCCGAAGAAGCATCCCTTGCGTGGGATTCGG
>WNGQ01002375.1_pt1 | contig 20889 bp, 19 predicted proteins | sample 5407661 | NCBI WGS metagenome assembly WNGQ01 (sample SAMN13153382, study PRJNA577476) | soil metagenome | isolation source: 60 cm soil or saprolite under Garry oak tree replicate 2 | place: USA:California | collected 2016-06-15 | reverse complement strand
CTGAAACCCGAATCTGCTGACGCCTTCGATGGCGCGATCATGAATTGCTATCTCGCGCTCATTTATGCGCGCTGCGGCGAAAAAGACCTCGCTATCCCGTTGATCGAGCGTTTGCTCAAAACGCCCGGCGCAGTCGACAGCGTGGTTTACAGTATCACGGTGAACGATTTGAAATATCGGTGGGAATGGGCCCCGATTCGGAACGACCTGCGTTTCCAGAAACTCGTGAACGCGAAACCGTGAACCGATTTTTCGCCGAGCTGAAACGCCGAAAAGTTTACAGCGTGGCGGTTGCCTACATCGTCGCAGGCTGGGCCCTGGCCCAGGGCGTAGCTCAGGTTTTTCCCGTGTTCGATATTCCAAACTGGGCCGTGCGTTTAGTCATCGTCGCAATTGTTCTCGGCTTTCCGATCGCGCTTGTGCTGTCGTGGTTTTTCGATTTCACGCGCCACGGAATCGTTCGAACGCCGGATCTGAAAGATGAGATCGACGTCCTACCGGCGGTCAGTTCGACCGAACGGTCCATTGCAGTCCTGCCTTTTACCGATTTGAGCCCGGGCGAAGAGCGCGATTATTTCGGAGAGGGCATCGCGGAAGAAATTCAAACGGCGCTGGCGAAAATTGAGGGACTGCGGGTGGCCGCGCGCCGCTCCTCGTTTTGGTTTAAGGACAAGAAAGCGGACCTGAAGGAAATCGCGGACAAGCTCAACGTGGAGCATGTGCTTGAAGGCAGTGTGCGTCGCGACGGGAATCGCATCCGTATCAGCGCCGAGCTGACGGATTGTTGCAATGGCTTCACGCTTTGGTCGGAGACATTCGAACGCGAGATGCAGGGAATCTTTGCGCTCCAGGATGAAATTACGCGGGCCATTGTTGATGCGCTGAAATTGAAACTCGATATCTCGACGCCGATTGCGTCGCGGCTCGTCCGTAGCACCGATGCTTACGACGTTTATCTGCACGGTCTCTTTTATTCCGACAAAGCGACTGAGGAAGATCTGCGGAAAAGTTTGGAGTATTTCGAACGCGCGCTCGAAAAAGATCCGCAATTCGGTCGCGCCTGGACCGGGATCGCGAAGGCGTGGCTTTGGCTGGCCGATGCCTACGTGGCTCCTCTCGAAGCCTATTCAAAAGTAAGCGAGGCCGCGACCAACGCGCTCAGGATCGACAATGACGACGCCGAAGCGCACGTTTATCTCGGCGAAACGAAACGGATTCTCGATTGGGACATGGATGGAGCGGGCCGCGAATTTCGCCGCGCGGTCGAGCTCGATCCGAAATCGACGCCTTCAAATTATTTTTCGGCCGCGTTTTGGGCCGCGCGCGGGGAACGCGACGAAGCGCTGGTCTATTTGCAGCGGACATCCACAATCGATCCTGGTTCCCTTTGGGTGAACAATTCAGCCTGCGAACTCTATCGCTATTTCGGTTTGTATGACGAGGCGATGGCGGCCGGCGAACGCGCATTGGAACTCGACCCTGCGTTTGTCTTTGGCGAACCGTTGCTCGGTGCGCTGTATCGCGAAATGGGGCAATTCGACAAAGCAATCGAACTTTACGCGAAAGCGCAGCGCTTAAATGGCAGACCCGGCTTTGGTATTGCCATTACTTACGCGCGCATGGATCGACCGGATGAAGCGCGCGACATGCTTGCCAAAGCTATCGCGAGTCGCGGGAGTTATACGCCCGGCGACGCGATTGCTCATGTTCACGTGGCGCTGGGTGCGCACGATGACGCAATTCGCGAACTCGAGCGGGCGTGCAATGAACGGTCTTCATCGCTTCATTTTGTTGGCATCGCGCCCGAATTCGAACCGCTTCGATTCGACAAACGGTTCTTGTCGATCCTGAGGAAAATTGGGCTCGAGCCGGAAAAAGTTTTTGCGGCCGGGGCGGCGCGCTGATTACTGGAAAATCACATCCTGACCGTGGCCGTGCGAGCGGACGCCGTAGTTGTGCAAATCACGCGCGGCGAGATGCATTCCGAAAATAAGCACCGCGATCAGACCGAAATACATGATCGACATCGTCCAGCGCTGGATTGGAGTCACTTCATAATAACGTCGCTCTTCCTCGGTTCGTTTCCGGAAAAGCGAATAAATCCGCGGCAGGGAAGCGATCACCATTAGCCAGACAATGAAGTTCGGGTACTTCCAACCGAACCAAAGCAATACCGCGAAACCCGGCAACCAAAGCCAGCGCGACAAAGCGGTGACAATTCGCCCGCCATCGAGCATGCCCACCGGGGTCAAATTAAACAGATTCAAAAAATAACCGAACCATGCGAGCGCGAAGAAAATCGGAATGTCGGAAAACTCGCCGATGGAATTGCAGACAAGGGCGCCGAGCGAACCCAACATCGGCCCGCCGATTCCAACGCAAGCTTCCATCCAGGCGTTGCGCGGCGCTTCCTTCAAAGCGATGAACGCGCCCATGAACGGAATGAACACTGGCGCGCCGACTTTGAGTCCGAATTTTTTGGCGACGATCAGATGCCCGCATTCGTGGACGAGCAGAAGCACCACGAAGCCGACCGCGAACTTCCAACCCCACATCATCGTATAAACCCAAATCATCAGCACCATCGTGCCGCCGGACTTGAGCAGGATCGGCAGGAACTTGAGCGCAGGGAGGATGAAGAATTTTAGTTTCGCCAAAAATTTCGCGATCACTACGCCAACGACCGCGACCGGCCCGAGCGCTTTCTTCAGGCGACTCCACCAATTGTCGCCCGCTTGTTGCTGCGCGTCGAACGACGCGGTTTCAGGCGGGACGTTCATTGCGCACCTTGCATCGAGTTTGCCCTCACCTCAATTGGATCTCGGCTGCTCCTGCCGCGCTCGATCGTTACGTCGCGGCTGCACCGGCCATGTCGCCGTTGCCAACCGCTCCATTCTCTCCCTCTGGGAGAGGAAGCTGCGAAGCGGCAGGTGAGGGTTTTTTCATGTCGAACGAAGTCGAGACATCTCTAGATATTTCCGGTTCAGAAACAGCAAGAGATTCCTCGACTCCGCTCGGAATGACAAATGTGACAATTAGACCGATGGATTTCGCAGTTCGTTAAACGCGTTGCCCAAATGTGCCAGCACATCACTTGCGAGGAGCGATTCCTCACTCGCGCCAAATTGAAAGATCGATATCTCGGCCGCGCGTCCGCAGATCCAGGCTCCGACGCGACCCGCGTCGTACATTGATAATTCACGCCCAGCCAGACCGGCACACACACCGGTCAAAACGTCGCCCATTCCGCCGCTAGCCATTCCCGGATTGCCGGTGGTGTTGTAACTGATCGGTTTCCCGCGCTCGCAAACAATGCTGCGGCTTCCTTTGAGCAAAAGTGTAATTGGAAATTGGTCGCAAAAGTTTCGCGCGATTCCCGAGCGCGCCATTTTGCCGACTTCCATCAACCGTTTCATTTCGCCAGGATGTGGCGTGAGCAGCCTCGGGCCGCGGCAAGTGCGTAGAGTATGGATCTTGTCCGCGAGAATATTTAATCCGTCCGCGTCGACCACCATCGGTTGCTGCGCGTTCTCGATTAAGTTCAGGACTTCGGACGCGCGCTCTTTTCCCAGACCGGGCCCGAGCGCCCAAGTATCGATCTTTTCCTCGAGCAGATCGCGATATCTGCGGACCGGTTTCACCATCGATTCGACCGGCGCGGCACTCGCGACGATCTCGTAAATTTCTTCAGGCACGAAAACTTCCACCAAACCTGCGCCGGCGCGGAGTGCACCTGCAGTGGTCATGAGGGCGGCGCCGACGAAACCTTTGGATCCGGCAACGACGCCGATACGGCCGAATTCGTTTTTGTAAGCGCTGAACTTTCGTCGCGGCAGAAGCGAGCTCAGTGAATGGGGACTGGCGGCGAGCTCGTCAGGCGCACCTGTTTCCGGCCAGAGCCCGGGAAGAGGAACGATTTCAATGCGGCCGACCAAATTCAGCGCTGAATCGACAATCAATCCGTGCTTCGCAAAACCAATCGTGACCGTGAAATCGGCAATAACGGAATCATCCGGATCGTTTTCACCCGAATCGGCATCAAGTCCGGTTGGCAGATCGATTGCGAAGACGAACGCGTTCTCTTCGCGACGCAAACGATTGATCTCACGCGCGGCAGTGCGGACCGGTTCGCGCAGAAACGATTTCGCTCCGGTGCCGAGCAAGCCATCAAGAATAATGGTGTGCGGCGCGCGCCCGATCGTATCGGCCAACTTGGGAGTCGCAACGCGCAACGCTTTCAGTTTCTTTTGTGTCAGTTCGCTGCAATTTTCTTCCGCGAACGGCAAACGAATGTCGATCTTCCATCCGATTCGCTGCAACTGTTCTGCCGCGACGAGCGCGTCGCCCCCGTTGTGGCCTTTGCCCGCGAACACAATGCAGGTCGCCGGTTTCGGAAAAAACTGCCGAACGGCGCGTGCGACTCCCGCGCCGGCCTGATCCATCAGTGCTTCGACGCTAACGCCACGCGCGAACGCGGATTGCTCCGCAGCGTGCATTTGCGCCGAGCTCAACACGGGCGATTCCAACTAATTCTCCGTTTGCGCGGGGGCCGATTTCTTTTTTCTGGTCGAGCTCGTTTTCTCCGAATCCGCGTCGGAAGAATGCTTGCGCGTCGCCGATGTCGATTTTGACGAACTCTTGGAACTTCGTTTGCGGTGCTTCGAGCGCACGAGGTCCGGGTCGCGGTAATGAGTTTGATCGATGAACGGCTGGAGCGGGACTGTCGTATTGTTGGCGGCGAGACGGTTAGCAGTTGAGGTGCTGGCAACGAGCGAGCGTTCGCGGATACCACGGCCGATTTCTTCCGCGAGTTTCTGCTGGTAGGCAGAACTCTGGGCGTAATTCGCTTCGGTCGCGTTGGTAAGGAAGCCGCATTCAACCAGCACTGCCGGAATCGTCGTTTTTCGCAGAACATAGAAGCCGCGGCGCCGGACACCGCGATTTGGCGTAGGCGCGCCGCCGGCCACGTAATAATGAATGGCGGACGCGAGCGGCAAACTTTGCGAACTGTAAAAGTAAGTCTCAATCCCGTTCGCGCTGCGGCGAGGTGCGGCATTAAAGTGAATGCAAACAAAAATCGCGTCTCGATAAGAGTTGGCGATCGCAACTCGCGTTCCTAATGGGACGAACACGTCGCTGTCTCTGGTCATCACAACGCGATATCCATAGGCTGTGAGCACGGCTTTAAGCCGCTGGGCGACATCCAGATTCATGGTTTTTTCCTGAACAAGTTGGCGAGGAATTCCGCCGCGATCGAATCCGCCATGGCCGGCGTCGATCACCACCACTGTCGAAGGTTGGCTATTTTCCGGAATGACGGCGGTGGGCGTTTGGGGACGGGGAGCGGGGGTTGCCGTGGCAATGAACGACCCGGCGAGCGCTAAGGTGAAAACAAATCTCCGCATTCGCTAATTTTCCTTCGGTGCGCCGGGCGGTCGCGCGGAAAGTTTTGGAGCGGTCTCGCGTGTCGCTTGCGTCACTGGCGCCTCCATCATTCCGCCGGAGATTTTTACCAGGCCATCTTCAGAATGCACAAGCCGCGGTCTCGTTTTGGTTTCGGCAAAGCTGGCGCGTGAAAGAAGCTCGCCATTCAAACCGACCCGCGCGTAAGACCAGGCTCGCGGAGCGGCGCAGTAAAGAACATGGAGCTGGTTGGACCGGTCGAATTCCGTCTGCGGCTCATCGAACGCGATGACCTGGCCTAACGAGTAAGTCGCGTAAACGATCCCGCTATCCTTGTCTTCAACCCGCACATAGAGCGAAGTGTGATCGGGGAACCGGTTGGTCATGAGCGAATAGGTGCGAACATTTCCAGAGGCGCCGCCTCCTTCGGGGACGCCCACGGTCTTTTGCCAGATCGGTCGCGCATCGGTGACTTCGAAAACCTTCGTTTGGGAATAAAAGAATTTGTTGAGATCGGCGAAATAAATATGCGCCCGCACCCGATACGTCCCGAAATCGTGCACGCCAAAGAGCGGCGTCAGATTAATTTTTCGGGTAACGCGTTTGCCGACGCCGATGCTGAGAGGTTCTGTCCCGGGGTTCGAGATTGGGGCGATTGAACGATCTTCACTTCCAGTAACTTCAAAACCGAACCACGACTGGCCACCAGCGTCGCGAAGATCGACATCTCGGCCGGCGAGATTCGTGATGACGAGATTGGCGACGACCGGCTCGTAAGCGATGTATTGCAGGCGCGGGAATTTCAGCTCGACTTGAATTTGTGCGACGGCGCTGCTCGCGACGAAGCAAAGACAGACCACCGGCCGGAGCAACTTCATGAAAAGGTAAACTACCGCAAACGCGCGCGGTTGCATAGAAAAGTGGCTAAGCAGATTGACGATGCGACTTGATCGCGTTTTCTTCTTTCTGAGTGGTGACCGCGTCGATCAGTATATCGTGCCAAGCTGCGGCGATCGTCTCAAGCGGAGGACGGACACTCCGTTCGTAAGCAAATTCGACAAAGTCCCAGTTCGCAATCTCGAGGAGCGCATCGCGGCCGCGCGCGGCGGTTGTTTCGGCATGCACGATTTCGCCGTTGCGAAGAAACACCAGTCCACTGTTGGATTCTTTAGCCAATTGGAGCGCGCCGCTGCGCCGGCTGAGACAACACATCTGCAAAACATCGATAACATGAAAAAGATCGGGCGCATTTGGCGGCGCGCCCTCGCCCCGCTCGATCGTGTCCAGCAAAGCGTCTCCCTCAATCGGCTCTGGAAAAACTCTGGTCGCGAAAATTTCCAGGCGTTGCTCGGTCGCGGCGTAATTTGGAAAAAACAAAATCTGGAGCGCTGGATAAATCTCGCTGAGTGAAGAACCGAGTGCGAGCCCATCGATCCCCTCGGCTTCAAGTTGCGTCAAAAGAAGATTGCATTGCTGGTGACGCCGCGCCCAATCCATCGCCGCGCTGTCGCTGCGGACGAGCTGGCATTGGTGGCGCGTGTAACTCTTCACCATTTGCACCAGCGCTTCGCCCATTTCAGGGTCGCGGTGCACGATGAGCAATTGCATTACTGCGGCGGAGCGTTGAAAGGGGCGGGGAAAAGAGTTAAGAGTTTGGTCGGTTCGGCGCGTTTATCTTGGAGCTGATCGTTATAATAAATGCGCACGATGTAACCAAGGTATTTACGGCTCCCCGCTTCAGGTGGCAGGCTCGCTTTCACCGGCTTCCCTTTCTTGGCGGGATTGACTGCGGCGGCGGCGGCCGCGAGGTCCGACTCCGCGGATTTGGCTTTTGATTTTGGGCGAATGTAAGTCACGGCCAGAGTTTCGCTGTTACTATCGGCCCAGTCGTGATTTGGCGTTAGCCATTCGTAGCTGACATCGGCGTCGGTCAGCTTAATCTCGTTATCGCCGACGGTGTCGTAAAAGAAAACCTGGATCTTCACTCTGGTGTGGTCGATCACGGCATCCGGCCGTTTCTTCACGGCGATGCGCAGCATCAGGTTGGTTTCGGAATCCGGATCGGGTGTTTCCGAAGCAGTGACCTCAGTAATTCCAAGCGTCGACCCTGCGGGAATTCCTTCGGCAGTGCTGCGAACGCTCGGCGCTTCTAGCGCGGAGGCAGGTCTTCCGGCATCGAGCGCTGAACCGGTAGCTGACTCCGGAGCCGCCGGGACGCCGGTTTTCAACTTCATGTCCGCCAATTCGTAGAGAGGTCCAGCGGACGGACCGATTTCCTGTACTTTACGCCAGGTCTCCGCCGACCGATCGAAGTTTTGGATCGATTCGTAGATCATTGCCATTTCCGCGAGAACTTCTGCATTTCTCGGGTCGAGCTGAGAAGCATCCTGCAGCCGGGCGAGCGCACTTACGGTGTCACCACTTTCCCGGGCCGCTTCGGCTTGTTTTCGCAAACGATCCGCCACGGAGACTGTCGATGTTGCGGGAGTGAGCGCAGCGATCGGAGACGCGACCGCTAACGCGACTGGCGGCGCAGAAGGTGCGGCGGATGGAAGTGGAGCCGGTATCGCTCGCGGAGCGGCGACTGCTGTCTGGGCCGGACGCCTTCGGCCTAAGTAATGAACGCTCGCCGCGAAAAATTCCGCGACCGCAAAGAGGATGACGACGACGAGCCCGACATTAAAGCTCTTGTCGGTCCGCAAGCTGGGAACAAAGGAGAAAGACGGCATGGTGAATGATTTCTGTAGATAACTCTGCGCGGCTGTCAACTCGCGCGGCTAGCGCGAAATATCGGTCTGGCTCAGAAGTTGAAACCCGGCGCCGGTCAAAACCGAAATGGCGCAGTCGTTATCGTCCACGTGCAGAGCGAGGGCGGCCTGGCCACGCGGGCGCATGAGGAGGGGATAAGTGAAATGCACGTTCACTTCGGCCATGAAAAGCGCAGCAAAAAGCTTGGCCAGATCGGTGGCGACCTCCCGCATCTCAACCACGACAACTTCGCACATTCCAAAAGCGATGTTCTTTTGCCGGAACAATTTTTCCACGTCTCCCGGATCGCTCACAACAACGCGGGCAATGGCCGAGTCAGTCGATTCGGAAACACTCATCGCGACGACGTGACAGCTGTGCGAGTTCAACAATTTCACGATGTCGAGCATGGCGCCGACTTTGTTCGGCAGAAAGACCGAGAATTGTTTGACCAGCGGCCCGTCGCGTTTCGAGGTCGTTTTGGGTAAATCGAGTGGCATGGGTCGGTGGATCGGCCGCTCCGCGGACGATATTAAACAAATGCGGCTGCGCCGCCTAATTATCATCGGTCCGAGCCGGATGGCGCTCCCGGAGAGCTCGATCCACCCTTGAGTATCTCATCGTCGATCTTTTGTTGGCAAACCAATATTTGGGACGTGATTCGTTAAAGCGTTACATCGTTATAAAGGGGAACTAAAACGGGCACTTGGCACAAGCCCTCTCCACCATAATCATTCCAACAGCATGGAGCCGGAAAACGAATTGATCGCGCAACGCCGCGAAAAGCTGGAAGCGCTTCGTGCTCGCGGGGTAGAACCTTTTGGTCGTGCCTTCGAAACGTCCGGCTCGATCTCGGAAGTCCGGCAAAAATTCAAAGAAGGCGATTCGTTGCGCGCCGCCGGCCGAATCACAGCGCATCGCGACATGGGCAAGAGTCACTTTGTCGATCTTCGAGACGCGACCGGCCGGATTCAGGCCTACTTCCATGAGAAAGAAATTGGCGCGGCGGCGATGGAGATTTTCAATTTACTCGATCTCGGCGATTTCATCGGCGTTGAAGGCGCATGTTTTTTGACGAAGACAGGCGAGCCGACGCTGAAGGCACGCAAATTCGAAGTGTTGGCCAAGGCGCTCCGGCCGCCACCGGAAAAATGGCACGGTTTGCAGGATGTCGAAGCGCGTCATCGACAGCGTTATGTCGATCTTGTCGCGAACGAGCAATCGCGGGAAACATTTCAAAAACGGATCGCGTTAGTGCGCGAGATGCGCCGGTTTCTAGAAGATCGCGGTTTTGTCGAGGTGGAAACGCCGATGCTGCAAACCGTGGCCGGCGGCGCGGCGGCTGCGCCATTCAGCACGCACCACAAAGCTCTGGGACTCGATTTATATCTCCGCATCGCGCCGGAACTTTATCTCAAACGTCTTTTGGTCGGCGGATTTACCAAAGTGTTCGAACTAAATCGCAATTTTCGAAATGAAGGGATTTCACGGAAACACAATCCGGAGTTCACCATGCTGGAAGTTTACTGGGCTTACGCCGATTTCGAGAAAATGGCGAAGCTACTCGAAGAATTAATTTGTCATGTCGCTGAAAAGATCTGCGGCTCACTCGCAATCAATCATCGCGATGCCGGCGGAAAAGTGGTGCGCACGATCAATCTAAAACGGTCGTGGCGCCGGGCCCGTTATGTCGATCTTGTCCGCGAAGTCGCGGGTAAGGATTGGTTCAATATTTCCAGCGAGCAACGCCGTAAGCGTGCGACCGGCGAGTTGAAACTCGAGATCTTGCCGCAGCTGGCCGATTTCGAAGTGACGCAGCACGTGTTTGAAAAGTTGGTGGAAGAAAAAACGTTCGACCCGTTGTTCGTCACGCATTGCCCGAAGGAATTGGTGCCATTGGCGAAACAGAATGCGACCGATCCGTCGTTGGTGGATGTCTACGAGCTGATCATTAACGGGGTGGAAATGTCTCCTGGATATACCGAGCTCAATGATCCCGATGTGCAGCGGCAGCGGTTGCTGGCACAAGCAGGCGAGGAGACGCAAAGGCTCGACGAAGATTTTTTGCTCGCGCTCGAGTACGGGATGCCCCCGGCGGGAGGCCTTGGTCTCGGCATTGACCGTTTGGCGATGTTATTTACCGGCGCCGAATCAATCCGGGATGTGATTTTGTTCCCGCTTTTGAAACCAAAGCGCGACTAAGGCTTGGTTTCCAGGTGCGGCGGCAAATTATTACTTCGTCTCGCCCGAATTCTTCGCCGCCGGCGATGTGGTGGGCGAAGGAGTGGGGGATGGACTGGAATCTGATTGCGCTTTCTTCGACTCGTCGTTCTTATCGGGCGCGAAAGTTAACCGCTTCGTTTTGAAACGCGGATCGCCCTGATCTGTCTCTTCGCGATTTTCATTTGCCTTTTCGCTAATCTTCTCGATCGCGCTTACGTCCGAATTGAGAAGGCTTCTTTGAAACTTTGGGTCCGTGCTGCTGCTCCGCAGACTTTTTAGCGAATCGACCTCCTGGACCTTTTCCTTGGGGTGAGTCTTAAAGTGCAACGGCCCTTCGTCTCGCAGCATCGGATTCACCGATTCGGTGGTCTTGCCTCGATAGAGCGTGTCGTCACTTTCGTCCGTCTTGCTTTCATCCGGCGTGCCCTCCGGCGTTGCCCCCTTTTCTTTTACGGTTGCGCTGGTGGTCCCTATGCCAGTCGTGGCAGCGCCTGGAGCGTTGACGCCGCCGGGATTTTCGGTTTGAGCAGGACCCGTGACCGCAGGCGACATAATTCCAATCGCGACTGCGAGAGTCGAGAACGCGATGGGGAGTTTCATGGGCCAAACCGATTGCACGCCGATGCGTTGAAATCAACGGGTTTTGCTGCCCGGGTTCAACAAATTCCTGACCGCTGCTTACAAAAAGTGGGCTTAAGGCGTTGCCGTTGCAGTTGCGGTCGCGGTTGCGGTTGCTGAGGCCGTTGCAGTGGCGGAAGCGGTCGCGGTTGCTGACGGAGAGCGATGAGGATTGTGCTTTCCTTTTTCCCAGCCGTAATGATGCCCCGGCGGCGTGCCGGATGGAGGCTGTCCCGGCGTGCCATGGGCGCTTGGACTTTCACCCGCCTCGAGGCCGGTGTCCCATCAGGCTCCCCTTAAATGTTTTATCGGTTGCAGCGCCCTCGGTGCTTTCAGAGGATTCTTTCTCGCCCGGGTCTCGATCACCGGTCTCGATCATCTTTTAGCCGCGATCGAACGCGTTTGAATTCTGATGCGAACCCTCGTTGGAAGAGCCGTCCTCCGCGGTTTCGCGTCCGAAGGCGCTACCGCTTTTGCCAGGGTTGTCTTGTGAATTGAATTTTGTGCCGTCGCTGGCGGACTGGCCCTGTTGGCCGGGATTATTATCCTGATTGAATCCGGGTCCGCTCGAGCTGCCGCGGCCATGATCGCCGGATTGTCCCGGCCCGGCTACGACATAGGAAATGAGGCCGATGCTGCAGATGAATGCGAGAAATGTGCGAAAGCTGGATAGGTTCATAAGCTTGCTGTTTTCGGCGCTATTTCAGAACAGAAATCGGCCTAAAATGCAACCCATTTTACAGGGAGATCGCTTCCTAATCGGCAGTCGGTTTAAGTCCGACCGCTGTAGCTGAAAGAAGACCCGCACAAGATCGACATCTGCGCCGCGAGATTTCGGGCGTTACGATGCTAAGGTTCTCAACAAAATATTGAGACCGCCGATCAACCCGACTCCAAGGGAGAAGCTTTTCAGGACTAAGCCTTTACCGTGTTTCAACATTTCTCCAAGAAGCGCGTGTGCGGCCAGATAGAGAAATCCGCCACCGACGTGGGCCATAAACAGACTTAGCCAAAACGTTGACCTGCTCGCCAGAAGGAAAAATCCGATTATTCCACCTAACAGAGTGGTCGCTTCCACTGCCGCCACCCAACCGAGTGCGCGCGCTCTTTGGAATCCGGCGCCAATTAAGAGGCTGCCCAACGCGAGGCCTTCCGGAATTTTGTGGATGCAAAGAGCAGAGAAGAGCGACCACTGACCGGCTGTGGTCGATTGTGCTTCCTGTCCAATTCCGAGCGCCAACCCGTCGGTCGTACTGTGGATTGCCAGTGCGACAATCAGCGCCGAAGCGATCTCACTAAAATGTTTTGTGGCGTCAGCGTCAAAATGGCTGGCCGCGCAAGCGGGACAAACGTGATGAACATACTTGCTGAGGAAGAAAAAAAGCGCGTAGCCGGTCGCAGCCGCCAATGCGACCGCCCACCACGGGCAATCATTTAAGCTTTCCGGTAAAATCGCAAAGAGGGTCACGCCGAGCAGTGTGCCGGCGGCGAAACTGATCAATGCGCAAAGCGGCTTGTGAGTTAAACGCAATAAGGTGCTGATCGATCCGCCGACAAGCGCGAATACGTAAGCAGCCACGACCTGCCAGAAGGTGATTTGCCCGTTCAAGAGCTGGCCACCGTTTCGTGGTCTTCGTGGCAGTGCTGCGTCTCGATCGTGACGTGCACCAGTTCGTCGTGGTCGCGGAAAAGCGCTCGATAATAATCCGACGGCCGCGGCTCGTGGGCGACGATCGAAACAATAGCGGCAAATTTTCCGGCGCCCACCTGCCAGACGTGGAGATCGGTCACAATTGAATCGCCGTCGCTTTCTACCGCGCGCCGTATCTCGTCAGGCAAATCGGAGGAAAGCGGTGTCCGATCGACCAAAATACCGCTCGTGTCTCGCAACAATTGGTAAGCCCATGAAAAAACAACGCCGCTTCCGACCAAACCCACGACTGGATCGAGCCAGCCCCAACCGAAAAACTTGCCGGAAGTTAGTGCGATAATCGCCAGCAACGTTGTGAACGCGTCGGCCAGCACGTGCAAGTAAGCTGCCTGCAAATTCAAATCGCGTTGATGCGAATGATGTCGATCCTGTCCGCCGTGGTCGTGCCCTGAATCGTGGTGAGCGTCTTTGAGAATGAGAGCGCAGGCGACATTCACGGTCAGCGCGACGAAGGCAATACCAATCGCCTCATTAAAATGAATCGCCAAAGGAACAAAGAGGCGGTGGACGGATTCGCCGGCCATCAACAGCGCAACGACTGAGAGCACAACCGCGCTGGCGAATCCTCCGAGGACGCCGATTTTGCCTGTTCCAAAGCTGTATCGCTCGCTCGATGAATGTCGGCGCATGAAATAATAGGCGATCGCCGTGATCAGGAACGCCGTCACATGCGTGCTCATGTGCCAGCCATCGGCCAGCAGCGCCATGGAGTGAGAAAGAACGCCGGCGGTAATTTCGACGACCATCATCACGCCGGTGATGGCGATGACGATGCGGGTGCGGCGTTCGCCTTTCGTGAAGTCGCTCACGAAATCGTGCGAATGGCGGAAACGGGAATGCTCGGCCCGGTTCATCTTCCCGAAGATAGCGCGATTATCGCGACGTCAGCAAAAAACCTCGCAATTGGTCGACGATTAATTTGGACGAAGCCGAGCGCGAATTAGTGCATAGCCGGCCACGGCGATCAGTAGCGCTCCGAAGGTGCAAACAATCGCCGCGCCGGAGGGCAAGTCCCACCAATAGGAGAGAAACAGTCCAGCGACCCCGCCGACAAGTGCGATGATCCAGCCGATGAGCAACCGGATTCCGATTCGCTGCGCAAGATTGATCCCACAAACGGCCGGCACAATCAGGTAACTGAAAACCAGGAGCACGCCGGCAATGCGGACGAAACTAGTCACGACCAAACCAAAGAGTGCGTAAAAAAGAAAATCCCACAAGCGGACGCGCAAACCTTTTTGATAAGCGCCATCGCGATCGAACGAAACGAGCAGAAAATTTCTGCGGAAGGCGAAATGAAAAATCCCGACCGCGGCGAAAAGCGCGAACCTTTCCCAAACTTCGCGCGGTGTTACCAGAAGAATATTTCCAATCAACATGTTTTTGATTTCTTCATCGCCTTCCGCGGCGCGACTCAATAACAACACCGCCGCGGCGGCTGCTACGACGTAAGAAATTCCGATGACCGCTTCCTGCGGAATCTGGCTCGCGCGTTTTCCCGTCACTGAAAAGATCGCTGCGCCAACCAAAGTGAAGGCGAGCGCGATTCTGAATGTGGTCCAGCTCTCAAGATCGAGATGCAACAAAACGGCCAGACAAATCCCGAGCGACGCCATTTGTGCCATCGCGATGTCGATGAAGATGATGCCGCGTTGGACGACGTGAAGACCGAGATAAACCAGCAGCCACGGCAAAAGAACGCAGGCCACGATCGGCCACAACATTACTTCCCACATATTATTTGAGCGCAGCCGCAAGCCGCGAGATGAGCGTATCGATTAATTTCACGTAGGTGTCGGTTCCGGGAATTCCTCCAGGAAATTGCGAGAACTCCACCACTTTCGCTCCGGTCGCACTCGCGACTTTTTCGGCAATGCGCCGGTCGTGATACGGCTCGACAATCACCGCTTTCACATGCTGCGCTTTCATTTGCGCGATCACTTCGGTCAAATGCGAGGGCGAAGGTGGGATTCCAGGTTTGGGTTCGAGGAAGATGTCGATGTTAATGCCGAATCGATGCGCGAAGTACGGCCACGAATCGTGATAAGCAACGACATGCTGGTCCTTGAACGGCAACATGGCCGCGCCCCATTCTTGCAGTTTCGCGTTAACGGTCGCTTCGAATTTTTTGTAATTGCCGTCGTAAAATGCCGCGTTCGGCGCATCGAGGGCAGCAAACGATTGCGCGATGTGTTGCGCTATCGCTTTGGCAATGATCGGATCGACCGTGAAGTGCGGATTGCCAAGCGCGTGAACATCGCCGGCAGCGCGGGTCGCGGTTGTCGGGACATTCATCAGACGAATTCCTTGCGACGCATGGATATGTCCAGGTTTACCAACCTCGATTTTCGGATTACGCGCATTTTGCAGAAGCGGCGGTAACCAGCCGAGTTCCAGCTCGGCCCCGCCGTCGATCAACGCGTCGGCGTTGCGCAGAGAAACAACAAAGCTTGGACGCGCATCGACAAAGTGCGGATCCTCGGTCGCCTTAGCGAGGACGATGATGTTGATCTTGTCTCCGCCAATTTCGCGCGCGAGCGAGCCGAAATCGGGAAGTGTGGCAACGACATTCAGCTTTGCCTGCGCGGAAATCGCAACAGCGCTTGAAATTAGAAGAGTTAGAAAAATTCGTTTCATAGGTTGATTAAATTTTGAGCGACGCGCACCGCGGAGTTTGTCATTCCGAGCAGAGCGAGGAATCTCCCAATCGAAGCGAGGATCACTCTGGTTGGATCGTGTGACGCTGGACCTTTTAGGGGATCCTTCGCTTCGCTCAGGATGACAGAGTGTTAAATACATCATTTAAAATTTATGGGCTCCGTGTGCGCCGAGAATGAATTCAAACTGGAGAAAAACCGAATCGACGTCCCGGCCGGCCAGGAAAAATGTGTCGTCGAGAAAATCATGATTGTACTGGAGCCGGATTTTTGAGAACTCGGTCGGATACCAGGTCAGGTTCGCGGAAATACGCGAACGCGATTGTCGATCCAAATCATCGGTGAATCTTGAATCCTCGGCGTCGTAGTAATCGCCGCGGATTCCGGCGACCCAGCCTTTTTTGAATCCCCAAAGCACCTGCGAATAAAGTCCCCAATCGTGAAATGTTTCAGCGACCGGGAATGATTCGTCGATTCCGCGGCCGGCTTCGAATCGCCGATACATGAATTCAGTTTGCCATTTCACGAACGGAAATCCGCCCTCGGCGTTCGCGCTTTTCCATTTGTAAAGAAGATCTGCGCCGTAAATCTGCGTGCGCGAATTCGCGCCGGTCTCGTTCGATCCGAACGCACCCGATACTCCTGCGAGTACGACTTGGGTCGGGCTAAGATCGACCGAATTTTCCCAGCGCGGAATCCAAACGAAATCCTGCAGACCGCGCAATTCGCGATCGGTGGTTCGCCGATCGAAAAATATTCCGTCGGTGCCCGGATTACGAAATGAGTAACCGGTGTTCCCGCGGCCGTTTTGCACGCCGAGAATTAATTGCGAATACCATGGCACCGGCACGATCCAGGAAATTTGCGAGCCGACGCCCCGCAAACCGTCCGGGCCGAGGAAACGTCCGGCGACGATCGGATAATCTACAAAATCCCAGGTGTGCGGGTGCGTCGGATTGATTCGGCCGAACCCAGCGAAGAATTGTCCGCCCTTCAATTGCAGGTTGAACGGCAAATTCGTCGTTTGCATGAACGCTTCTTCAACTTCGACATCGGTGTTGTTGTCGTTGTCGAGTTTGAACACGATGTTGGCGAAACCTTCGAAGTAAGGATCGACCGCGCCGTCGAAGGCGAGCTCGATGTTGCGCGCGTTGAATCCGCGCTGCATCGGGTCGTGATCGCCGACTTCGATGTGGTCGAGATCGCGCGCGGTCGAGCCGGCGAGGGCAAACAATCCGTCGAACGAAATGTTCATGTAATTTTTGCCTCCGCCGCCGATCGAGATCGGTTGCGTCAGAGAAGCTCCAGCTCCGGTGCTTGAAATTGTTTCTGGCGCCGATGAAACGACCGATGCGTCGGTCGTTGGAAAATTTCCGGACATCGCGGTTCCATTGGCGTTTACACCGGGGCCGGGCGAAGCAGCCGGCGCGGCTGTCGATGCGACCACGGACGTGTCCTCAGTTTGAAAACGCGCCGGCGCGCTCGGAGCCGGAGTTGGTGAATTTGCGGCGGCAGCGATCGGCGAAGGTTCCGGATTTTGCGGCGGCGAACCTGCATTTCCATTCGCCTTCTCAATCGCAGCTTGCTGATCTTTCACTTGTTGTTGCAGCGCCTTTACCGTTTCGGTGAGCGCTTGCACCTGCTGCCGCAGATTTTCCAGATCCGGCGAAGCAGCTGGAGTAGACGCCGCATCTTGGGCGCGCGCGCTCGCGAGCGCAGCGGTCGTTACTCCAATTAAAAGAAATTTGTTCATTAAAACTCCTGATTAAAAACTCGGACGAAATCGCCCAACGGATTTGCGTTCGCGCACGTTAAACTGGCGACGGAACGAACGCGCGAGGCGCCGCCATCCCACAGACGCGGGACAGTTAACGGTCAGGAGTGCGCAGGCGGCGCGTGCTCGAAAACGCGAGCGAGAAGAAATGAGGACTCAACCCATTGCGGAGTCAGAGTCGGAATTGAAGAAAATTGATCGACGAGCGCCGGAACGCTGAGGAGCGGAGCGGCTGGCGAATAATTATAGCTGCCGGAAGCAATGAAGGTTATCGCGCATGAGTGGTCGATGCGATTCGCATCAGGGTGAATCCGTTCATGTAACTGCGGCGAGACGCTGAGCGTAAGCGTCCAGAGAAAAGCGGCGGAAGCGAGAAGTCCGATCAAAGCACGGGTCGTCGTGCTGCTTTTCATCGAGGCCGAGCTTGCGTCCAACCGAGGCAGTAAGCAACAGGTTTTTGAGGAAGTCACTTCGGCGATTCGCCAGTTTTTTCGGTCTTAGGTTTCCACAAATGGAATGTGTAGGTGAAGACGATGTAACCCATGATCCGCTCCGGGTGATAATTTGCGAAGTAGATGGCGGGGTTCATCTGAAAATCCGGAGTGATATTCCAGGTAAAGCCGATGGTGGATGAGTTCTCGGCACCGCTTTGAAAATCCACTTGGACACGCCATTGCTTATTGAAGTCGTAGGCGTACCCGAGGATCGCTTCGTTTTTGTATCCGGCATGGATCGCTCCGACGATGAACTTATTGTGTTCGGTATAATATCCCGCTTCGATGTAAGGCTGCGGATCGACGTGACTGCGGGGAGACCAATTGGTGATACCGATCGAAAGCAGATAAGGCTCTTTCGTCAGGATACCTAACTCAGTAGCGAAAATTTCTTCATTTGGTTTGAAGCCCTGGAACACGGCAACCTCAGCCCATTTCGTTAGGCCAAGCTCGGCTTGCAGCTCATACGGGTTCGCGATCCGCTTATCTTGAATTTGCAGACTCAAAGATAAATCGCCCTCCTCCTGCAGATCAGGTGTCACGATCTGGCTGAGTCCTTTGGTGGTCGCGAACGACAAAGCGCAAAGAGAGAGACTGGCGAAGCCGACAAGCAGCATCTCGATCTTTGAGTTCGCGCGCACGCCGCAACGATTATCGCTGCGGCGTGCGCCAGTCGAGCCAGGATCTTTTCTGGCCAAAAGAAAACAGCCCCGAAAAAATTTCGGGGCTGCGTGTCTTTGATTTTCCGGACTATCGACTACGGAGTCGGCGACCGGTGCGGGTTGTGCCTGCCCTTTTGCCAGCCGAAGTGGTGTCCCGGCGGAGTCGGGCTCGTCTTCACTTTTGTGCTTGCCAGTGCCATGCCCGTCAGGTGGCCAGACTGATTCACGTGCATTGACGTTGCACCGCTATGCCCTTTTCCCATCACGTATGCAGATAGCGAAAAGCAAGCAGCTATGACAATCGCCAAAGCCGTGGAATTCCCTAACTTCATGGTTTGCCCTTTCCTTTTCAGTTTTCCTCGCCTTCGCCGACCGAACGGTCCCCAGAGCGAAAGCCTGAATTAAGTTTGACGACCGTTTTGGTCGCAACGTTCACTCTATCTAGCTACAAATCGCGATCGACATGTCGGAGATCAGCCGGCAAAGGGCTTCGTTGCGCGTCGAACGCGGGCGGTTCGATTACACTGCGCGTTGTCCAAGCCATTGCACGGCCAAGCGCGTGACCTGCCGTGCGTTCTTAAGCTTCAGCTTTTCCTTAATATTCGTGCGATGCGTTTCGACAGTTTTTGGGCTTACCCCCAAGGCACGGGAAATCTCCCGCACTTCGTGGCCTTTGCCGATGAGCTCGAAGATTTCGAATTCGCGATCGGTCAAAAGACTCACCGGATCGTCGGTCGGGTGGATTGGCTTATTGGGCCCGTTATGTTGGAGTTGCGCTGCGATCACCGGACTCAGGTAACAGCGTCCGTTCAGTGCTTCCCGCAACGCGTCCGCGATGTTGTCGATCGCGTCCTGTTTCACGATGTAACCCATCGCTCCGGCCCTAAGCGCTCGCGTCGCGTAAAACGCTTCTTGGTGCATGGAAAGAATAAGCACCGGCAGCTTTTGGAATTCAGCGCGGATTGTTTTCGTTAATTCGATCCCGCTCGCGCCGGGCAGCGGATAAGCGCCATCGCGTCCACCGCCGTGCTCGCCTCGCCGCAAACAACGAACTCGTCTTTCGAATCGATCAGGCGCACGAGGCCTTTGCGCAAAACCGGATGATCGTCCACTAGCAGAATTCGTTTCTTGTTTGGTTGGGCTTGTTTCGCGGACATCAAATTTAACAGGTTAACGATTTAAAGATTTTCCTCCGCGGTCATTCCGAGCGGAGCGAGGAATCTCACGGTCGGAGCATGGATCACGCAAATTACTTAGTGTCATCAACCCAGCCTGCGCGAGATCCTTCACTTCGTTCGGGATGCTGGCGGATAAATCTTTTTCACGCCGCCTGGCCTTCCAACCATTGCACGGCAAACCGAGTCACCTGGCGGGCGTTCTTCAAATTCAATTTCTCTTTGATGTGCGCGCGATGCGTCTCCACCGTTTTCGCGCTGATGTGCAGTGTCCGTGCGATTTCGTGAACGTCGCGGCCTTTCCCGAACAATTCGAGGATCTCGAGCTCGCGATCGCTCAACTTATCGGTCGGGTTCCCGTGATTGGATCCGCTCGCGAAATTGGTGATCAGTTTCGCCGACATGTCATGACTCAGATATGGCCGGCCGGCGAGCACTTCGCGGATCGCGTTGATCACATTTTCGAGCGCCTCCTGTTTCATCACGTAACCCTGCGCTCCGGCGCGCAATGCGCGCAAAGCGTAGAGCGATTCATCGTGCATCGAGAGAATAAGCACCGGTAGCTTTTGGAATTCAGCACGGATATTCTTGATCAGCTCGATCCCGTTGGCGCCGGGCAAACTAAGATCGACAATCGCCAGGTCAGGCTTCAATTGTCGAATCACGTTCATGCCTTCGGCCGCGTCTCCCGCCTGACCGCAGATATTGAAAGCGTCGTCCGAACTGTTGATCAACTGTTCGAGTCCTTTTCGAAACAGCGGATGATCGTCAACAATGACGATGCGTTTTGCGCGCTCCGATTTCGAGCTCGGTTTCGAACTTTCCTTTATTGTGGTCGCGCTTTTCATTTGGTCATCGTCATCGGCAAGTAGCAGGCGACACGGGCGCCGCCCTTCTCGAGAGACTCGAATTCTAACCGAGCACCGATCGACTCGGCGCGGTACTTCATGATGCGGAAGCCCAAACCGTGGCCGGTCTTTGTTTTCGTGTTAAGTCCGACGCCGTTGTCGGTCACGCTGAAGACGAGGTCGCTTTTGAGACGCCTGACCTCCAACAAAATTTGGGTGGCGCGAGCATGTTTGTTCGCGTTGATGAGCGCTTCCCGCAAAATCCGATAAAGTTGCGAGGCAACATCGTCGTCTTCAATATTCACTTCCGTTTTCAAATAGAGCCGGCAGGACGTTTGCCAAATTTTTCTTTCGACCAGATCTCGCAGCGCGGACAGAAATTCGGCGGCGTCGATCTCCTCCTTGTGCAGATCGCGGGCGATATTGCGCGCGTCCATGACCGAGCCGTTGATCAACTGCGCGATTTTTTCCAGATCGTCCGTCTGCACCACGCGATGATCCTTTAAGCGCAGCGCGGTTGCGCGGGCCAGGAACCCGATCGCCGTCAGTTGCTGGCAAAGTCCGTCGTGCAATTCC
>WNGQ01001993.1_pt1 | contig 20901 bp, 20 predicted proteins | sample 5407661 | NCBI WGS metagenome assembly WNGQ01 (sample SAMN13153382, study PRJNA577476) | soil metagenome | isolation source: 60 cm soil or saprolite under Garry oak tree replicate 2 | place: USA:California | collected 2016-06-15 | reverse complement strand
CGGCGGTGGGCGTGGCGCTCGGCGGGCTGGCGCCACGCACCCCGCCCGAGTACGTCGCCATCGCGCGCGCGATGAAATCGCACGGCGGGGCCGCCGACGCCCGCCTCGAAGTCGAGCGCGCGCTGCGCCAAGGAGACTCGAGCGCCGCCACGCTGGTGCTCGCGGGCGAGCTGTTGGCGGGTGCGGGCCGGTACCGCGAGGCCGAACGGGCCTATCGCGCCGCCGCCCGCGACTCCGCGCTCGGTGCGCTCGCGATCTACCGTCGCGCCCGCATCCTCGCGCGGCTGGGGGACGCCGGGGCACCCCAGGCGCTGTCCGGGTTCGCGCAGTCGTTCCCCGCCGACACGGCGGCGCCGACCGCCCTCTACGTGCTGGGAGACATGCTGGCCGACCGGGGCGAATGGCCGGGGGCCGCGCGCTGGTTCGACGAGCTGATCGCGCGCTATCCCGGGGACTTACGCGCCTCGCTGGCCCGGTTCCGCCTCGCGGCGCAGGCGGTGCGCGACGGCCTGCCCGACAGCGCCAGCGCGTTGTTCCGGGCCGAGGTTGCAGCCGGGGGCCCGCAGCGGATGAGCGCGCGCTTCTGGCTCGGCAAGCTCGCCCTGTCGTCGGGCGATACCGCGGAGGCGCGCGCGTCCTGGCTCACGCTGGCCCGCGAGGACTCGATCGGCTATTACGGACTGCGCGCGCGGCGCGAGGTGAACCTGCCGCCGCTGCGGTTCGCGGCGGCGCCGGCGCCCGCGCCCTCCGCGACGATCGCCGGGGCACTGGGCCGGGTCGACACGCTGCTGCTCGCCGGCCTCGACACCGCGGCCCAGGCCGAGGTCCGGGCCATTCTCGGGCGGGCGCCGCAGCAGGACCTCGACGCACTGCTGGCGTGGAGTGACGGGCTCGCGCGCCGCGGCTTCGGGCCCGCCGCCGTGCGGCTCGGCTGGCAGGCCGCGCTCAAGGCTCCCAACGATCCGCGCGTGCTGCGCGCCATCTTCCCGTGGCCGAACCGCCGCGCCGTCGAGGGGGAGGCGGCGGAGTTCGCGGTCGACCCGTTGTTGCTCGTCGCCATCGTTCGCCAGGAGAGCGTGTTCGATGCCGAGGCCCTCTCGCCCGCCGGCGCCCGTGGCCTCGCGCAGCTGCTCCCCGGCACGGCGGCGCTCACGGCGCGCGGACTCGACGTGACGTTCTATCCGGAGTGGATCACCGTCCCCGACTTGAATCTCCACCTCGGCGCGGCGCACCTGCAGGAGCTGCTGGAGCGCTTCCCGGGTCGCGTCGAGGCGGCCGTGGCCGCGTACAATGCGGGCACCGCGCCGGTGAACCGGTGGCTCGCGCGTCCCGGAGGCGACGACCCCGACCAGTTCATGGAGTCGATTCCGTATCAGGAGACGCGGGGCTACGTACGCTCGGTGCTGCGCAACCGGGAGCTGTACCGCGCGCTGTACGTCGTCCCAACCAATTGACGATCAGAGACTTAGCGACAACGCCTCCGGGGCCGTCCGGCTTTCTTGACAACGTTTGCGTGACGCGTCATTTCATAGCGCGCCCGACATCGGTGCCGGGCCGGGTGCCACAGCGCCCCACGGGAAAGGTTGACTCCGCAGGAGGCAGAACGAATGGCTAAGGGAAAGGTGAAGTGGTTCAATGACGCCAAAGGGTACGGCTTCATTGAACAGGAGGGCGGCGAGGACGTGTTCGTGCACTTCTCGGCCATCCAGATGGACGGCTTCAAGACGCTCGCTGAAGGGCAGGTAGTGGAGTTCGAGGTGCAGGCTGGCGACAAAGGGTTGCACGCCGCGAACGTGGTTCGCGTCTAGTCGGCCTCCGCGCCATTCGGTGTCACCCCCGCCCGCGCGCTCGTCGGGCGGGGTTCTTGTTTCTCCCGAGCTTCCCCGCCCGCGTTATTCTTCGCCGCATGCCGACGCTCTATCTGGTCGACGGGTACGCCCTCATCTACCGCGCCTTCTTCGCGATGATCGCGCGTCCCCTCACCACGCGCCGCGGCGAGAACACGTCCGCGGCGTGGGGGGTCACCAACTTCCTGCTGCGCCTGCTCGAGCGCCGCCGTCCCGACTATCTCGCGTGGGTGCACGACGTGGGGGAGTCGTTCCGCCACCGGACCTACCCCGAGTACAAGGCCACCCGCGAGAAGCTCACCGCGGAGCTGCAGCAGGACTTCGACCGCTCGGTCGAGCGGATCGAGCAGATCCTCGATGCGTTCCGCGTGCGCGTGGTGGGGGTCGAGGGCTTCGAGGCGGACGACGTGATCGGCACGCTCGCGACCGCCGCGAGCGCGCGCGGTCTGCAGGCCGTGATCGTGTCCGGCGACAAGGACTTTTACCAGCTCATCGCGCCGGGCATCGCCCTCCTCAATCCCGGACGGGGCGGTCCGGCCGGCGTCGAGGAGCACTGGGTGGACCAGGCGAACGCCGGTGAGCGGCTGGGCGTCCCGCCCGAGCGCGTGGTCGACTACCTCGCCCTCGTAGGCGACACGTCGGATAACGTCCCGGGGGTGAAAGGCGTCGGCGAAAAGACCGCCCTGGAGCTGCTCAAGACGTTCGGCGATCTCGACGCCATCCTCGCCGGCGCCGCGCGGATCTCCGGGAAACGGGCGCGCGAAGCGGTGCAGCAGCACGCGGAGCTCGCCCGCCTGTCGCGCGACCTGGTGACCATCCGTCGCGACGTCCCGCTGCCGCTCGATTTGGAGGCGTTGCGTGTCCGTCCGCCCGATGCCGCACGGCTGGCGGAGCTCTTCACGGAGCTCGAGTTCCGGTCCCTGATCCCGAAGCTGGAGGCGCTCCGGGAGGTCGTCGCGGGAGCGCCGGACACGTCTGCTCCGGCAGCCCCGCGGGCACCTGCCGTCGCGGACGTGTCCGGCGCTCCCGCGACCCTCACGGCGGCGCCCGCGGACCCCGTCATCGTGGACGATCCGGCGCTGCTGGCGGCGGTCGTGGCGGAATGCCGGGGGGCGCCGCGCGTCGCGCTCGATACGGAGACCACGTCGCTCGATCCGATGCGCGCCGATCTCGTGGGCATGTCGCTCGCGGTGGCGCCCGGGCGATCCTGGTACTTCCCGTTCGCGCATGTCGCCGCCGAGGGTGAGCTGGCCGGTGGAACCGCGCCGCGCAATCTGCCGTCGCTCACGAGCGCGGAGCTCGCGCCGCTGCGCGAGCTGCTGGGCGATGCTCGCGTGCCCAAGGCGGGACACAACGTCAAGTACGACTGGCTGGTGCTGCGCCGCGCGGGCGTGGAGCTCGCGGGCGTCGCCTACGACTCGATGCTCGCGAGCTTCGTCCTCGACCCCGGGCGCCGCTCGCACGCGATCGACGAGCTGGCGCGCGAGCGCCTGTCGCTCGCCATGCGGACCTACGCGGAGCTCGTGGGGCGGGGCAAGGCCGAGCGGCCGTTCGCGGCGGTGCCGGTCGCCGACGCCGCCCGCTACTGCGCCGCCGACAGCGAGATGGTGTTGCGGCTGTTCGCCGCGTTCCAGCCGGAGCTCGAGGACCACCAGCTCGTCCGGTTGCTCGATACGATCGAGCTGCCGCTCCTTCCCGTGCTGGTGGATATGGAGTGGCGCGGCGTGCGGATCGACGTCGGGCGGCTGGGCGAGATTTCCCGCGGCTTCACGCGCGAGCTCGCGCAACTCGAGCAATCGATCTACCGCGCCGCGGGGACCGAGTTCAATATCAACTCGACTCCCCAGCTGCGGCACATCCTGTTCGAAAAAATCCAGCTCCCCGTCTTGAAGAAGACCAAGACCGGCGCCTCGACCGACTACGAAGTCCTGGAGCAGCTCGCGGCCGCCGGCCACGACGTGCCCAAGCTGCTGATCGAGTACCGCGAGCTGTCCAAGCTGAAATCCACCTACGTGGACGCGCTCCCCGGCTTCATCAACCCGGCGACCGGCCGGATCCACACGAGCTTCAACCAGACCGGCGCTGCGACGGGGCGCCTGTCGTCGTCGGATCCGAACCTGCAGAACATCCCCGTGCGCACGCCGCGCGGCGAGGCCATCCGTCGCGCCTTCGTCGCGCCGCCCGGCGCGCTGTTGCTCACGGCCGACTACTCCCAGATCGAGCTGCGCCTGCTCGCCCACCTCTCGGGCGATCCGGCCTTCGTCCAGGCGTTCGAGCAGGGCGGCGACATCCACCGCCAGACCGCGGCCATCATCTTCGGTGTGCCGCAGGAGCAGGTCACCCCCGAGATGCGGGCGCGCGCCAAGACGATCAACTTCGGCACGATCTACGGGCAGGGACCGTTCGCGCTCGCCCGCCAGCTCGGCATTACCCAGGAAGAAGCGCGCGCGTTCATTCGCGAGTACTTCACCCGCTTCGCCGGTGTGCGGGCCTGGCTCGATCGCACCGTGGTGGAAGCGCGGGAGAAGGGATATGTCGAGACACTGTTCGGAAGGCGCCGCTACGTGCCGGAGCTCAAAGATCGCAATTTCAATATCCGCTCCTTCGGCGAGCGCACGGCGACCAATTCCCCGCTACAGGGCTCGGCGGCGGACTTGATCAAGATCGCCATGGTGCGTATCGCGGCGGCCCTCAGAGAAGGCGGTCTCGCGTCTCGCATGATCCTGCAAGTGCATGATGAGCTTGTGCTTGAGGTGCCAGCCGAAGAGACGGGGATCGCCACTGAGCTGGTAAAACGCCATATGGAGCGCGCCGCCGATCTGCGCGTGCCACTGGTCGTAACTATCGGCGCTGGAATCAATTGGGTCGATGCCAAGGGATAAGCATGGCTCTTGCAGGAACAGCCGTCGGGGCACTATTCTGGGGCACCGGGTGGTGGTGAACCGCTCGGCGCCCCTTCGCGCCCGGAGGGTAAGCAGGTGATGTCTCGACGCGGTTTTACACTGATCGAACTGCTCATCGTGGTGGTGATCATCGGGTTGCTGGCGGCCATCGCCATCCCGAAGTTCGCCAACACGAAGGAGAAGGCGTACGTCGCTGCGATGAAGTCCGACCTTCGCAATTTGGCGACGGCGGAAGAGGCTTTCTTCTACGACAGCGCGAAATACACGACGAATTTTGCGATGATGGGCAACTATATCTCTTCAGTAGGCGTCATCCTCAACATAACCGAGGCCACTCCGGCGGGGTGGTCCGCCACTACGACCAGCCTCTACGCGCCGGGGCGGCAATGCGCCCTGTTTTCGGGAGGCGCGAGCCCGGTGGCGCCGGCGACGTCGGAGGGCCGTATTACCTGCCAGTAGGGCCCCCCTATCAGGAGTTCATGCGCCGCCGCGAGGGGATGTGCTTCGCCCTCGACGGCGGCGTGTGGCTTCATCGCCACACCATCCGCGGCGAGCCCATGGTTCACTTGGTAAGCGCCGACAAGGAGCGGCTGCTGGCGCTGGGCCAGACCCTGGAGCTCCGGCCAGGGTGGCTGCAGTACAAGCCGCTGAAAGATCCCCGCACCGGCGTTCGGGTGCCGGCGTGGCACTGGGATGTATGGGGGGAAAGACTGCGGCGGCTCGTCTAGCCGTCTGCCGGCCGCTCGAGCTTCGGCGCGCGGACACCGGGCCACCAATTCCATCTGCCGGCGATGTGCATGATCGCCGGCACCAGGACCATGCGGATCAGGGTGGCGTCGAGTAGTACGGCGGCCGCCAGGCCGAAGCCGATCAGCTGCACGGCGAGCACTCGCGTGAACGCGAACGTCCCGAACACAAGGATCATGATCAGCGCCGCGCTCGTGATGGTGGACGCCGTGGCGGACAGCCCTTCCATGGTGGCGTGGTCGTTGCGGCCGGTCTTGTCGAACACCTCTTTGACGCGGGTGAGCAGGAACACCTCGTAGTCCATCGACAGGCCGAACACGATGGCGAACACCAGCACCGGCACGACGGCCCAGATCGCCTCGGTGGGCCCCTCCAGTCCGAAGAACCGTCCACCATAGCCGTGCTGAAACACCAGCACGGTGAGCCCGAACGCGCCACCGACGGAGAGCAGGTTCAGGAGGACGGCTTTCACGGGGACGAGGAGGGAGCGGAACGCCCAGAACAGCATGAAGGCGGTGATGCCGAGGACCAGGCCCACGGTCTTCGGGAACTGGCGCATCAGCTGGTGTTGGGTGTCGACGTTCGACGCGGCGAAGCCCGCGACCAGAATCTCCGCGCCGGCGAGACCCCGGATGCTGTGCCCCACGATGCCCCGCACGCGCCGCACCACGTCCATCAGCCCCGTGAGAGAGACCGTGTCGGACGGGATCACGTCCAGCAGCGTGACGCGATTGTCGCCGCTCAGGTACGCGTCGAAGAACTTCGGGTTCTTGGCCCGCACCTGCTCGGGATCGCTGTAGTAGATGGCGAGCTGCAAGGTCGACATCGTCGACTTCACGCTCGCCACGCCGCGCACTTCCCGCACGCGCGGGTCCTTGCGGATCGAGTCGGTGAGGGCCTTGAGCCCGGGCAGACGGCGCGCCGAGAGGGCGGACTCGCCTTCGGGGAGTTGGACGACGACGCGCACCGGCTGAATCACGCCGCTCGCGCCCATTTCGCGGAGGGCCTCGAGGCCCCGGGCCGATTCCGACTCGGGGGGGAACCAGTTGGTGGCGGGGAGGCCGAGACGGATCTGCGTGAGGGGAGAGGTGAGCAGCGCGATCGCGGTGCCGCCCACGGCGACGGCCCGCCACGGGCGGTGCCCCAGCCAGCGGGCCCAGCGTTCCCACCCCGTGGGCGCGTGAAACCGCGCGAGCGGGCGCGCCAGCCAGCGCGGGCGGTCGATCCCGCGTCCCAGTATCGCGAGCGCCGCGGGAAGAAACGTGGTGGCGAGCAGCACCGCCATGGCGACGACCAGCAGGCCGCCCACGCCGACCGAGCGCGTGTCGGAGAGCGGGGTCGCCACCAGCGCCGCGAACCCGACGACCACCGTCAGACCCGACGTCACCACGGCCGAGCCGGCGGTTTCGACGGTGCGGATCGCGGCGTCCACCGACGACAACCCGCGATTCAGCTCCTCGCGAAACCGCGTGACGATGAGCAGCGAGTAATCGATCCCGACGCCCAGCCCCACCATGGTGGTGATGTTCAGCACGAACACCGACATGGCGGTGTAGCGGGCGGCGATGGTGACGAGTCCCAGCGCGACGGTGATCGCCAGGACGCCCACGATCACGGGCAGCGCAGCCGCGACGAGCGCCCCGAACGCGACGATCAGCACCAGGAGTGTGAGCGGCAGCGCCCGCTGCTCGCCGCGCTCCGTGTCTTCGGCGCTGACCGTGCGCACGTCGTGGTCCAGCGCGGGGAACCCCGTGACCATCACGTCGAAGCCCTCGGCACCCGGCACCCGCCCCAGCGCGTCGCTGATCGTCGTGCGCAGGTCGGGTACGTAGCTGCTGCTCAGGTCGCGGCTCGACTGCGGCGTGAGCGCCGCGATCAGGAACGTGGTGCGGCGGTCCTGGCTCACGAAGCTCGACTCGCCGATGGAGCGGACGGAGATCACCTGGCCCACGTAGCTGCGGCGCTCGACCGCGGCGGTGAGCGTATCGAGCACCGCCGCGAACCGCGGGTGGGTCCAGCGGACGGGACCGTGCACCACGATCCCCACGTAGTCGGCGAACGGCGTGCGGAACGCCTGCTTGAGGAGCTCGGTCCCGCGGCTCGCCTCGGTCGTCTCGCTCGTGGCCCCGCGCAGCGCGAGGACCTGTTGGACATGGCACGCCCGCGGCGCGAACAGCGCAAACAGAGCCGCCCACGCCGCGAGCACCCACCCGCGCCGGCGGATGATGGAAGCCGCGGGTAACGCGATCACTTACCGGCCAAGCATAAGCAGGCCACAATCATAGAGACGCCGCCGAGGCAAAGCTAGCGGCGCGACGCCGACCGCTCACATATTGCGCGCATGGTCGTGGAGCGTCGCTTGTCCATCCTCATCTCCGCAGCGGCCGCGTTCATCCTGCTGACCGCGCTGTGGAATGTCTTCGTGCGGCCGGGGCATCGGGTGCGCGCCGGTCCCGTGCCCGACGCGCCCACGATCGTGGAGGGCGTACACACGGGCGACAGCGCGGCCCGCGCCGCGGCGACCGCTCCCCCTCCCGTGCCGACCCCCACCGCTGCCGCACCCACCTCCCCGCCACTCGCTCTCCAGCCTCCGAGCGACGAGGGCGGCCCGAGCTACATGGTGCTGCTCGCCCGCTCCGAGATTCGCCGTCGCATCCGAGCGAGCGCGGGGCTCACGTATCTGAACGACGTCGTGGCCGCGAGCGCCGATTCGGGGCTGCATCGCTGGGACAACCGCAGGGCGCAGCCGGTCCGCGTGTACCTGCCCACGGCCACCGTCGCGAACTTCCAGCCCGCGTTCCTCGATGCGGTGCGCAACGCCTTCCAGGCGTGGGAGCAGGCGGGCGTACCCGTGCGCTTCGCGCTCGACGCCGACTCGGCTTCCGCCGAGGTGCGGTTTCTGTGGCGCATCCAATTCGAAGGCGAGCGCACCGGGCAGACCGACCTCGAATGGGACGCGGACGGTCGGCTGACGGGCGGCGTGGTGACGCTCGCGACCTTCGATCCCAAGGGACAGCCGCTCGCCCCGGACGACGTGCGCGTGATGGCGATCCACGAGATCGGACACCTGATCGGCCTCGATCATTCGCGCGATCCCGGCGACCTCATGTACGCCGCGCCCAAGGTGCGGGAGCTGTCGGCGCGGGATATCGCCACGGCCCTGCTCCTGTACCAGCTCGCGCCCGGTTCGCTGCGCGTGGGCGGCTGAGCCCGCGCCGATCGGGCTATATTGATGAAGGGAAGGCAGGCTAGGTCCATGACGCCCCGCGGTACCACGTCGTTTCTCACGCACGCTACGCCCGACGGAGGGGTCGCCACGCTCTCCCAGGCGCTCGACGCCCGGGTGCGCGAGGGCGAGCTGGTCGAGCGGCTGCCGGACGGGGGCGGCGCGGTTCGCTGCTTCGCCTGCGGGCACCGCTGTCTCGTCAAACCGGGCCGCCGCGGCATCTGCAAGGTGCGCTTCAACAAGGACGGCACCCTGTACGCGCCCGCCGGATACGTCGCCGCCCTGCAATGCGATCCCACCGAGAAGAAGCCGTTCTTCCACGCCCTCCCGGGCTCGGACACGCTCACCTTCGGGATGCTGGGGTGCGATTTCCACTGCGGCTACTGCCAGAACTGGCTCACCAGCCAGGCGCTGCGCGACGCCGCCGCGGGCGTGCTCCCGACGGACGTGACGCCCGACGGCCTGGTGCGGCTGGCGCTCCGCCAAGGCGCCAAGCTGGTCGGGTCGTCGTACAACGAGCCGCTCATCACCGCCGAATGGGCCGTGGACGTGTTCAAGGCGGCGAAAGCGGGCGGCCTCAAGACGGCGTTCATCTCGAACGGCAACGCCACGCCCGAAGTGCTCGACTACATCCGTCCCTGGACCGACTGCTACAAGATCGACCTCAAGGCGATGGATGACCGGCGCTACCGCGAGCTCGGCGGCGTATTGCAGCACGTCCTGGACGCGATCCGCATGGTGTACGAGCGCGGCTTCTGGCTGGAGGTGGTGACCCTCGTCGTGCCCGGCTTCAACGACGACGGCGCGCAACTCCGGCGCGCCGCCGAGTACATCGCCGCGGTGAGCCCCGAGATCCCCTGGCACGTCACCGCGTTTCACAAGGACTACCGCATGACCGACCCCGACGACACCACGCCGGAGATGCTCGTCCGCGCCTGCGAGATCGGAGCGGAGGCTGGCCTCGAGTTCGTGTACGCCGGGAACGTCCCGGGCCGGGTCGGCCGCTGGGAGAACACCTGGTGTCCCGATTGCGGCGATCTGCTCGTCGAGCGGACCGGGTACGTGATCACGCGGCAGCGGATCGGCGCGGACGGCCGCTGCCCCGCCTGCGGGCGGCGCATTCCGGGCGTGTGGTGCTAGGACTGATCCTCCTCCTACAAGCGGCGTCGGCAGCACCGGCAGGACCGTCCTTCGACGCGGCGACGTTCGATCCGCTCGTGTTGGAGGGCATCCGGCAGGGGGCCTACGCCGGCGCGGCGCTGGTCGTGGGGCGGCGCGACACGGTGGTGTTCGCCAAAGGGTACGGGCGCTTCACCTGGTCGGCGGCGAGCGGGGCGGTCGACCCCGAGAGCACACTGTACGACCTGGCGTCGCTCACCAAAGTGATCGCGACGACGCCCGCGCTGATGCTGCTCGTCGAGCGCGGCCGCGTGCGGCTCGATGCGCCGGTCGCGACCTACCTGCCGGAGCTCCAGGGATCGCGAACAGCGGGGGTCACCGTGCGCCAGCTGCTCGCCCACACCTCCGGGTTGCGGGCGGACATCCCGGACGCCCAGCTCAAGGCGCTTCCCGACAGCGCGGCCCTGATGCGACGCGTCTTGTCCGAGGCGCCCCGGGTCGCGCCGGGCACGCGGGTGATCTACAGCGACTTGAACGCGATCCTGCTGGGCGCCGTGGTGCAGCGCGTCACCGGGGAGCCACTGGACGTCTTTGTCGCACGCGAGGTGTTCGCGCCGCTGGGCCTTGAGGCCACGATGTTCCGCCCGCCTGTTCGCCTCCGGTCCCGGGTCGCGCCGACCGGCGTGTGGCGCGGGCATCCGGTGGCGGGCGTCGTGAACGACGGCAGCGCGTTCAAGCTGCGGGGCGTGTCGGGCAACGCGGGCCTGTTCGCCAGCGCGATGGACCTGGCGCGCTTCGCCCGATTCATGCTGCGCGAGGGCGCGCTGCCGGACGGCCGGCGCCTGCTCAAGCGGGAAACCGTCCGGCTGTTCACCGCCAAGGCCGCGGACTTCGGGCACGGCGGCGAGGCCCGCGCTCTCGGCTGGCAGGCGCTGCCGACCGGTGAGACCGTGTCGAGCGCGGGAACGCTGTTCGGGCGGCGCAGCTACGGGCACACGGGCTGGACCGGCACGTCGCTGTGGATCGATCCGGACCGCGACCTGTTCGTCGTGCTGCTCACCAACCGTGCCTACGCGCCGCGCGCCCGCCGACCGTTCACGGTCCTGAAGGGCGTGCGGGGTCGGGTCGCGGACGCCGCCGCGCGAGCCGCCGATGCGTCCCATGCGCCCTGACCGGGCCACCCTGATTTACGACGGCGAGTGCGGCTTCTGCCGGCAAGCCGCGGACCTCGTGCGGCGCTGGGACCGGGAACAGCGGATCGCGTTGGTCGCGTTCCAGGACCAGGCGCGGGTGGCGGCGTTCGGCATTCCCTTGCCCGCCCTCGCGGCGGCGATGCACTTGGTCCTTCCTGCCCCGGACGGCCGGGTGTTCGCCGGGGCGGACGCGGCGCCGGAGATCCTCCGCCTGCTGCCAGGCCGGCGGTGGCTGGCGTGGCCGTTCCGGCTGCCGGGCGTGCTGCCCGTTGCGCGTCGGGTGTACGGGTGGATCGCGCGCCGCCGCCGCTGCCTGGTGCGTGGCTACGCGGCCCGCTAGGTTCGGCAACAGGAGATGGAAGGAGCAGCGCGATGACGGTGCCGGCGGAACTCACGGAGGAAGCGGTGCGCCAGGCGCTCCGCCAGGTGAAAGATCCCGAGCTCGATATGAACATCATCGACCTCGGCCTGGTGTACGACGTCGAGATCGCCGGGGGTGACGTGCGCGTGAATATGACTCTCACGTCTCCCGGATGTCCCGCCGGTCCCATGATCACCAACGACGCCTACCGCGTGCTGCGCGCGCTCGGCGGCGTGAAGGACGTAGACATCGAGATCGTGTGGGAGCCGTACTGGACGCCCGAGCGGATGGACCCCAAGGTGCGGGCGTTGATGGGCCTCTAGCCGAGCGCCGCCAGCAGCGCGTCCCCCAGCGCCTCGATCTGCCAGCGCCGGAGCTCTCCGATTCGGGCGAGCCCGGCGCGGTCGTTTGGGAGCGGCAGGGCGCGTGCGACGGCCTCGAGGGTCGAGCGGCCGCACAGCACGCCCGGCTCGAGGCCCAGCTCTTGGGCGACGCCGTTGCGCGCTGCCTTGAGACGCTCGACGCGCGCCTCGACGCTCGTGTCGCGCGGTGGCCGGGGAGTGCGCTCCACGCGCGGCAGGTCCGCCTCGCCGAGTGCCAGCGACCGGCTCACGGCGTCCAGCAGAGCGGGGCCGTGGCGCCCGGCGAGCGCACCGGGAAGCTGGCCCACGCGCCCGAGCTCCGCGGCGGACCGCGGCAGGGCGCGGGCCACGGCGAGGAGCGCGTCGTTCCCGATGATCCGAAACGTCGCCCGGTCTTGCTCCGCTGCCACGCCCTCGCGCCAGCGATACAGCTCTCGCAGCGCCGCCAGCTGGCGCGGCGGCAGGGCCTTCGCACCTTTGACGCGGAGAAAGGCGTCGGCGGCGGCCCCCCCCTCGGGCGGTCCGGTCCAGCGCAGCTCCTCGAGTCGCGTGAACTCCTCTTCGGCCCAGGGCAGACGCCCGAGCGCCGCGAGACGGGCGCGCAGCGCCTCTCGCAGGGCCGGCAAGTGCTCCGTGTCGGCGGCGGCGTACGCGAGCATGGCGGGTGGCAGCGGTCGGCGCGACCAATCGGCCTTCTGGTGCTCCTTGGCGAGCTTCACCCCCACGTACTTTTCGAGCAACGCCGCGAGCCCCACGGCCGGCTCGCCCGCGAGCTGGGCGGCGATGCGGGTGTCGAACAGCCGGCGCGCCCGGAAGCCGCAGTCCCGGTCGAGGATCCGGAGGTCGTAGTCGGCATCGTGGAATATCTTCTCGACCTTCGGGTCGTCCAGCAGCCCGCCGACGGGTGAGAGGTCGGCGATCGCCAGCGGGTCGATGATCGCCGTCAACGACGGGCTCGCAAGCTGGACCAGGAAGATGCGGTCGTGGTAGCGATGGAAGCTCGCCGCCTCGGTGTCGGCGGCGACGAGGGGCTCGCGCCGCAGCGTCGCAACCGCGTCGGCGAGCGCCGCCGGCGTCTGGATGTAGATCACTCTTGCTTGCTGAGCGCGTCCAGGCCCGCGGCGATTTCCTCCAGCGCCTTGGCCAGCGTCTTGTAGAATTCGGCGTCCGGCGCTTGGGAAGGGGGCGGGCCACCGAGCGGGTCGCCCGCGTACTTGCGGGCGGCGCGCGCGGCGTGGCGGATGTAGTCCGTGGCAACCTGCATCGGCATCCTCGGGATCGGGGTTCAGGTGGCTGATCCGGCGCTGCTGAGCGAAAAGATACGCGCGGCGCTCCAGCCACGTCGCCTGGGCGAATGGCCCACGCCGCTCGAGCCCGCGCCGGCCCTCGCGGGTGCGCTGGGCGTGGCCGCCCTCGGCCTCAAGCGCGAAGACCGGGCGGCGGCGCCGGGCGGCGGCAATAAGGTGCGCGGGCTCGAGTTCCTGCTGGCCGGCGTTCCGCCCGGAACGGTCTTCGTCACGGCGGGTGGCACGGGCTCCACGCACTGTCTCTGCACTGCGGTCCACGCCGCGGCCTTAGGGCACCAAACCGTGCTGGCCCAGTTCCGCCAGCCCGACACCGTCGCGAGTCGCGCCGTCGCCGCGGCGTGCGCACGCCGGGCGGCGCTGATCGTTCGCGCGCCCGGCCCGGCGACCCTTCCCCTCGCCGTGCTGCGCGCCTGGCGGCGCGCCGGGGCGCTCGGGGCGCGGCGCTGGATCCCCGGCGGCGGGGCCCACCCGCGAGCGGTGGCGGGACATCTGCTGGCCGGACTCGAGCTCGCCACCCAAACGCCCGAGGCCCCGGACACCATCGTCCTCCCCCTGGGCACGGGTGGCACCGCCGCCGGCGTGGCCCTCGCGATGGCCGCGCTCGGCTGGCCCACGAGGGTCGTCGCCGTCCGCGTAGCGCCAAGCTTCGTCGCCAACCGCTGGCGAACGATGTGGCTCGCGCACGCCGCGCGGCGGCTGCTCGCACGCCATGGCATCCGTATCCCGCATCCCGCATCCCGCATCCCGCTGGTGCTAGTGGACGGGTTGGGTCCGGGCTACGGTTACCCCTCGGCGGAAGGCGAGGCGGCGCGCCGTCTCGCCGCCGAGCACGGCCTGACGCTCGATCCGACCTACGGCGCGAAGGCTTTCGCCGTTCTCATGGAACGTACGACCTGCAACGTGCAACGTGTTGTCTTTTGGCATACGTTTGCGGCCTCGTGACCGCCCCCTTCCCGCCCGTCGAGCTGACCGTCTACCCGTATGAATGCGACGCGTTCGGCCATCTCAACCAGGCCGCGCTGCTGACGCTGCTCGAGCGGGCCCGGTGGGATGCGCTGGCCCGCGGCCCCGGGATGGATCTGTTCGACCGCAACGGCGTCTGGCCGGCCGTGCGCAAGGCGGTGGTCGAGTACAAGGCCGCGGTGCTGTCGCGCGATGTGCTGCGCATCGAGACCGTGCTGGCGAACCGGGGCACGACGAGTATCACGCTGCGTCACGCCGTGCGCCGTCCCGCGGACGATGTGCTCGTCGCCGAGGCAGAGATCGTGTTCGTGTGCATCGACCGCCTCGGGCGCGCGACGCCGATCCCGGAGGAGATCGTCCGGTTTCTCGGTCCCCGTCCCTCGAGCGGCCACACGCCGATCCGGGTGCCGGCGGGCGACGTGGAGCTGGGCGTCGAGCTGCGAGGCGAGGGCCCGCCCGTGCTCTTCGTTCACGGGTTCCCGTTCGACCGTACGATGTGGCGTCACCAGCTCGCCACGCTGTCGCGCGTGAAGCGCATCGCGCCCGATCTGCGCGGTGTGGGGACTTCAGGCATTTCCGCGAGCGACGGCTTTACGCTGGCGCGCTATGCGGACGATCTCGTGGCCGTGCTGGACGCGCTCGGCATCCGGGCGGCCGTGGTGTGCGGGTTGTCGATGGGTGGGTACGTCATTTTCGAGCTGCTGCGGCGTCACGCCGAGCGGGTGCGGGCGATCGTCCTGGCGGACACGAAGGCGGAGCCGGACTCCGTTGAAGGAAGGCGTGGCCGGGACGAGCTCGCGGCGCTGGCCGGGCGCGAGGGGCCGGATGCCGTGATCGATCGGCTGCTGCCGCGCTTGCTCGCGCCGGCGACGCTCGCCACGCAACCGGAAGTCGTGGCACATGTCCGCGAAATGGCGCGTCGCTGGACGGTGCCGGGGCTGGTCGGCGCGCTGCACACTCTGCGCGACCGGCCCGATTCGACCGCCACGCTCCGCGCGGTGCGCGTCCCGACCCTCATCGTGGTGGGCGAGGACGACGCGGTGTCACCCCCGGCCGCGGCGCATGCCATGGCGGCGCTCATCCCCGGCGCCCAATGCCACGTGATTCCCGCGGCGGGCCACCTCGCGCCGCTCGAGCAGCCGCTCGCGACCGGTCGGCTCTTGGCGGATTTTCTCGGCGGCCTGTCTTGAGCCGGGCTCGGTCTCAGGATCCTTTGCGCTGCGGCTTGCCGGGCGGGCTGGCGCTCTGGAACACGTCCCGGTTCTTCGCGATGTAGGACTTCCACTGCGGCGGCGTGTCTTCTTCGGGGAAAATCGCAGTGACCGGACACTCCGGCTCGCAGGCGCCGCAGTCGATGCACTCGTCCGGGTGGATGTACAGCATGTCTTCACCCTCGTAGATGCAGTCCACCGGACACACATCCACACACGAGCGGTCTTTTACGTTGATGCACGGCTCTGCGATGATGTACGTCATCCCGGCGCTCCAATGGATTCACGACCGAACGGCAAACATAGTCGATTGGGACCCACTCGAGTCAAGTCCCGCGCGCGCACTCGGTTGCCTACCGGGCGACCCCCGGGACGGCGCTCCATGTCAGGAGCGACAAAACAATCACCAGCAGGCCGTACTGCGCGAGGATGGTCGGATCGGGCTGATCCGCGCTGTCGGCGAAGCCGGCGCTCGCCGCCGCGGCGAGCCCGAGCAGCACCAGCAAGCCCTCGCCGGTGAGCAGCCACATGGAGCCGATCAACGCCGCGGCGATCCAGCGCTGGGTCCGGGTGAGCGCCCGGAATGCGCGGCCGCCGTCGAGCTGCCACACGGGGAGGAGGTTGAACAGGTTCACCCAGGCGCCGAAGTGCGCGATGGCGCCCCAGATCCCGCTGCCCGTCGCGCGATACACAGCGTAAGCCACGGCCGCGGCACCCAGGCCCCAGATCGGACCCGCCAGTCCCACGCGGGCGTCCTCACGTCGATCGGCTGGGTACTGTTTCAGGCGCACCACGGCGCCCACCCCCGGGATGAACATCGGCGCCGTCGCCTTGATGCCGTAGCGCTGCAGCGCCTGGACGTGGCCCATCTCGTGCACGTAGATGGACAGCACCACACCGACGGCGAACTTCCATCCCCAGATGCTCCAATACACGCCCGCCGACAGCAGCATCGAAAAGAACGTGCTCGCCTTGGTGAGCCCGAGCAGGAGCAGCTTGGCCTTCGTGAGGAGGAAGATGAGGGCGAACTTGAACTTGACGAGCAGCGCCCCCAGCGCTCCCAGTCCCGCGGCGTTTCGGCCCGCGCGCGAGGCCTGCCGTGGCGCCTGCGGCTCCCGATCGAGCGCGCGACTCAGCTCGAGGACGCGTGCGGACACCACGTGATGCTGAGTCGAGTCGCGCGGCAAGAGGTCGAGCGCCTCACGCCATGCGGCGAGGGCCGAGCTGCGGTCGCCCGCCTGCGCGGCGCGCTCCGCGGCGGCGGCGAGGCGCTTGAGCTCGTCCGCATGCACCAGGCGATGGCACGACGGGCACGCGAGCAGGGCCGGCGCCACGTCGGTGCCGCACTGGGGGCACAGCGACGCGCCCCGCCCGCGAGGAGCATCGGTCACGGCGAGTTTGTCAGCCGGGCACGGCTCGGGAAGCCTGATAGGGTCCGGTCACCCTGAGCGCCACGCCCCGGTTGAGCTTCCAGGCTTCGTACAACGCAAACCCGGCGATGAGCAGGTGCAGCGGGCTCGAGAAACCGATGATCACGGGGGCGGCATACGCCAGCGCGAGCAGGAAAGCGATCCCGAAAAGCAGGGCGAGCAGGCCGGGCCGCGCGTGGCCGGTCGTCGCGGCGGTGGTCACGGCGGCCCCGGCCGCGGCCGGGGAGTCGGCGCGCCGGGCGCTCGAGTCGAGCGCCACGACGGCGGAGTCGGAGCGTGCCCGCAGTTCCTTCCGCAGCTCGCGCGCGATGAGCGTCGAGTCGGTCGCCACCACGGCGCTGTAGGTGAGGAACATCGCCAGCAGCTGGTAGCGCCAGCCGCCCCGGCCGCTCGAGCCCTTGCGCACGGCTGCCCCCACGAGCAGCCCGACCAGCACCGCCACCAGGCCGAGCTCGTAACCGGTCAGTGCCTCGATGCCGAAGTACACGCCGGCACCGAGCGCGGCCGCCGCGGCACCCAGGCCCAGCGCTTTCGCGAACCGTTGGGCTGAGGACCCGCGATTCCACGCCGCCATGATCTGGCCGCGGCACCCCAGGCAGGTGACCTTGCCGTTGATCTCGTAATACGACGTGGCGATCGGCCGCTTGCAGATCGAGCACGCCATGCCGGGAGTCTGGCCGGCGCGCTCGACGTGGTCGAACTGCAGGCTCTGATCGGGGGTTCCAGCGGCTGGGTCGGTCACGGGGATGCCTCCTCGGGACTGGTGGTGGCCGGGGCGGGGGCCGGGGGCCGGGGCCCAATCTTTGGGAGTCGAATCGCGCCACGCAATCGGAAAGCCGTTCTGACGCTAGAACAGATACCCACGGGTATCCAAACCGCCATTTCCAACGCTCGTTTGCGACAAACGATTCTTATCGGTATCATTGATTCTCATGGGTATCGTGCGTCAGCGGCGCAAGGCGGAAACGCGCGCCATGCTGCTGCAGGCTGGTCTCACCGTGTTCGCCGAGCGAGGCATCGAGGTCACCACGCTCGACGAAGTCGCCCAGACGGCGGGCTTCACCAAAGGCGCCATCTACCGGCAGTTTCCGTCGAAAGGCGGATTCCTGCTCGCGCTGTTCGAGCAATACGCTGCCGTGGCGCGCGCCGGCACCGGGGCGCGGCAGGCCCGGTGGTTCATTCCCCTCACCATCCAGTTTGCCGCCCAGGCGATGCGGGACCCGCTGCTGCGCCGTCGGTTCGCTGTGGTGCTGGCCGAGGCGCCGGATGGCGGGTCGGCCGACGGACAGCTCCTCAAGGCGCTCGGCCGCGTACTGCCCGCCGCGCACCCACCCGTGTCATGACGGTTATCCTGGCCGCGGCGGTGCTACTGGGAGTCGGGTTCCTCCTAGTCTCCGCTGTGCTGCGTCGCATCCGCGCGGGCCCGTTGCGGCTGCCGAGCGACCCGATTCCCGACCGGTGGCGTGACATCGTCGACAAGAGCGTTCCGCTCGCTGGGAGCCTGAGTTCCGACGAGCGAGAGCGGCTGTTGCGGCTGGTGCAGCTGTTTCTCTCCGACAAACATTTCGAAGGATGCGGCGGTCTCACCGTGACCGAGGAGATGAAGGTCACGATCGCCGCGGAGGCTTGCCTGCTGCTGCTCCACCTCGAGGGTCCGTGCTATCCCAGCCTTCGCACGGTGCTCGTGTATCCACACGGCTTCGTCCCCAAGTTCGCGCACACGCCCCGTACCGGCGAGCTTCCCCCCGCACCTGAGCCGTTGATCGGGGAATCGTGGGGCGACGGCGTGGTGGTGATCTCCTGGGACGATGCGGTCCGCGGCGCTCACGATGCATTCGACGGTTCCAACGTCGTGCTCCACGAGTTCGCGCACCAGCTCGATTCCGAAGATGGCTTCGGTGACGGAGAGCCGGTTTTACCGGGGAGTGCTGTGCGCACGTGGGGTCGCGTGCTGTCCGAGGAATACCAGCGATTACGGGCGGACGTCGCCGCCGATCGGGACTCCGTGCTCGACGGGTACGGCGCGACGAACAAGGCGGAGTTCTTCGCGGTCGCGACCGAGACGTTCTTCGAGAAGCCGGTGCAGCTCGAGCGGGACCATCCCGAGCTGTACGCGCAGCTCCGGCAGTTCTACGGGCAGGATCCCGCCCGGCGGGCGCCGCCGGCCGCGTCATGACGCAAGCGCGCGGCCGACTGATCGACGTGAGTCATACGATCGAGCACGGCATGGTCACCTACCCCGGCTTGCCGGCGCCCGCGATCGGCGACTGGCTGTCGCGCGCGGCGTCGCAGGCGCGTTATGGGCCCGGCACGACCTTTCAAATCGGGAAGATCGAGCTCATCGCCAATACCGGGACCTACATCGATGCCCCGTCCCATCGCTACGAACGTGGGAAGGACGTCGCCGATTTTCCACTCGACGCGGTCGCCGATCTGGAGGGCGTGATCGTCCGCGTCACCGAGCGCGACGGTCGCGCGCTCGATGTCGAGACGTTTCGCGGGCGGGAGGTGAAGGGCAAGGCCGTGCTCGTGCACACGGGCTGGGACGTCCACTGGCGCACCGAGCGGTACGGCACCGGCCATCCGTTCCTGACCCGCGCGGCGGCGGAGCAGCTGGTCGCGGCGGGGGCCGCGTTGGTCGGGAGCGACTCACTCAACATCGACGACGCGAGCGACGGCGCGCGGCCCGCCCACACGCTGCTGCTCGGTGCCGGCATTCAGATCGTGGAGCATCTGTGCGGGCTGGGAGAGCTGCCCGACCGCGGGTTCCGGTTTTTTGCCGTGCCCGTGAAGGTGCGGGGGATGGGGAGTTTTCCGGTGCGGGCGTTCGCGATCGCCGACCGCTAGCGAAGGGGCCCCGGTGCGTGTTTGCCTATACAACCGGCACGGGTTGGAGCCGCAACTGTTCCAGCACCGCTCGCGTCCGCGACTCGATGGCGAGCCGCACAATGAAACGATATGTTCCCCGATTCGATCTAGGTCGGAGCGGTGATGGCCGTCTCGATGGCTCGTCGTGGGATTGTCCTCGGGGCCGCATTGGGTCTCGGGGTGGCCATCGCCTGCGACTCCCCCTTCGAGCCCCGCGGGGAGGGCGAGCGCGTCCCGGTCGGTACCGTCATCGAGCAGGACGTGACCGGCGACTCAGCTCGTTGGTACTCCTTCGCGGCGCGCCCGAAGGGCCTGTACACCGTGTTTCTCGAAGCCCTTCAAGGAAGCGTGTCTCTCGTCGTGGGCGATTCCGCGCGCCACTCGTTGATTACGAGCATCAGCGCGAGTCAGGGTGGCCCTGGGCTCGAGGAGAACCCGACCGACAACTTCGGAGCCCCGGCGGGAGGGGTCTACCGGCTCAGAGTGAGCACGTTCCCGACGGGCGGCACGGCGCGCTTCCGGTTCATGGTCTACGCGATCAACACCGCTCCGGAAAAGGTACCCGCCCGGTTCGGGATCGGCGACACAGTGGCGGGCGAAACGATCGATCCAAGCGTCGACGGGGACCTGTTCCTCGCGCACGGCACCGCAGGGCAAGAGGTCGTCCTCGTCATGGAGACACTGGGCCCGCCAGGGTCCGGGTCGGTGAGTCTGGACGTCGTGGATCCGGCGGCGAACAACTTATTCGGCTACATGTTCGGCGATGCCGGACCGCCGACGTTGACCACGGGTCGCTTGCGTCTCCCCACAACGCAGGACTACCTGTTTTCCGCCTGGTCGGTCACGAGCAACGTGTACCCGCGTTACCGTGGCCCCTACCGCTTCTGGTCCTATTTGATCAACCGGGCCCCCGAGCACCGCACCGCGGCGATTCCCGTCGGCTCGGAGGTCCGCGGCGAGAGGATCGACCGTGCCGGTGACGTGGACGAGTTTACGTTCGCAGCGTTAGCGGGTGCGGAATTCGACGCCTTCGTGCAATCCCCGCGAGCCGTCCAGGTTGAGGTAGCCCCGGTCTCTGGTCCGGTATTCGCCCTGGCGACGAGCAGCAGTGTCGACACCGGCCTCTTCACTCACGCGACCGGTCGGTTTCAGGTACCGGCCGCCGGCACGTACGTCGTGCGCGTGGCCGGTACCGATCCCTCGCAGATCGCCGACACGGGTGTGTATCGGCTCTTCCTTTATCCGATCGACCGCCGGCCGGAGCACGTGGCCGCCGCCATCACCCCGGGCGACACCATTTCCGGGGAACGGATCGACCTCCCTGGGGACATCGACGAGTTCACGTTTTCAGGCGTCGCAGGCGA
>WNGQ01011607.1_pt1 | contig 20912 bp, 23 predicted proteins | sample 5407661 | NCBI WGS metagenome assembly WNGQ01 (sample SAMN13153382, study PRJNA577476) | soil metagenome | isolation source: 60 cm soil or saprolite under Garry oak tree replicate 2 | place: USA:California | collected 2016-06-15 | reverse complement strand
TCGAGGTGCGCGGACAGCTCGGCGATCTCGTCGCCGAGCTGGTCCAGCTCCGAGGTGGGATGAGTAGCAGGCGAATGGATCTGCATGGCGAGTCCCTCCTTCTACTGAGGCGACTCTACACCCTGGTTTTCGGGCTCCTCGGAAGCGCCCGGCTCGAGCGATTTTCGGACGACGAATGGTTTTTCATCCGGTCCCGCCCATTTGCGCAGCGGCGGCCGCGTGCGGGCCGCTAGATCGGCTTTTACCGAGGACTGCCGCCGCGTGACCAGTCACTCGCGCAACGCTGTCAAGCGGAAAAGCGTGGGATCCAACCTTTCTGGTGATCGAGAGCATCACGAGTTACCCGCGATGCTGCCCGAACTGATCGGGAGGCAGTTGTAGATGCTCAAGGAGGTCGCTCGAGCCGGGGGAAACCCCGAGGCGGGGGTTGAGTTGACCAGGCTCGCTACTTGGCCCAGTCCCCGGCGATAATGGCCGCGATGACTCGGCCGATCGAGACTCTCGTCATCCACCCGGGCGCCCTCGGCGACGTCCTCCAGGCCGTGCCGGCGCTGTCCGCACTCGAGCGCGGCGGGCATCGTCTGACCTTCGCCGGCCAGCCGCGGCTCGGTGAGCTTCTCCAGGGAATGGGCCTCGTCCTCGCCGCCACGTCCTTTGACGCCTTCGGGCTCGAGGCGCTCTTCACCGAGGCGCCCCTGCCCGAGCGCCTCACGACGCGGCTCGGGCGCTTCGCCCGCGTCGTCTCCTGGTTCGGCGCGCGCGCGCCGGGCTACGCGGAGCGCCTCCGCGCGCAGGTGCCGGAGGCTCTCGTGGCGCCCCCGGTCCCGGACGACGACTCTCCGCTCACCGTCTGGGAGCATCTCCTCGACACGCTCGCCCCCTGGAGCATCGAACGGCCGGAGGTCCTCCGCCCGCTGCCCGTGCCCGAGCGCTGGCGGATCGCGGCGCGCACGGCCTTCATGGTCCTCGGCCTCGACGAGGGGCGGCCTCTACTCATCGCGCATCCGGGGGCGGGCGCGCGCTGGAAGGAGGCCCCGGTCTCACGCTTTGCCCAGGCCCTGACCCGGATGATCGAAGAGGGCGGCTTCCAGCTCCTGGTCCATCAGGGGCCTGCCGATGCGCGGGCCGTCGATGCGCTCTGCGATATCGTGCCGCCATCGACGCCGCGTCTCGTCGAGCCCACGCTGACGGAGCTGGCGGGCGCCCTCGCACTCGCTCAGGCTTATCTCGGCAGCGACTCGGGGGTGAGCCATCTCGCGGCGAGCGTGGGGACCCCGAGCGTGATCCTGTATCCGGCGGAGACGCTGCGACGCTGGGCTCCGTGGGCGCCGGGCGCCGTTCCGCTCGGCGTGGGCGCCGAGGGAGACACGCCGTGAGCTCCGACATGGAGATGCGCGCGCCGCGCCGACGCTGGTGGGGCAAGATCCCGGCGAGTCCGGAAGAGCGCCGTTTCCTCGCCGGCCCCGAGAACCGGCTGCTCGAGCTCCTGCGCGCGCTCCGTATCTTCGCCGAGTTCATCCGCGGCTTCCGGGCTCTGAGCTTCATCGGCCCCTGCGTCACCGTCTTCGGCTCTGCCCGCTTTCCCGAATCGCACCGCTACTACCAGATGGCGCGGGAAGTCGGCGCAGGCCTGGCGCGCGGAGGCTTCACGGTGATGACGGGCGGCGGGCCGGGCATCATGGAGGGGGCCAACCGCGGCGCGAGGGAGGCGGGCGGACATTCCGTCGGCTGCAACATCGAGCTGCCGAAAGAACAGACTCCCAACCCCTACCTCGATCGCTGGGTGACCTTCCGGCACTTCTATGTCCGCAAGGTCATGCTCGTGAAGTACTCCTACGCCTTCATCGCGCTGCCGGGCGGCTTCGGCACGCTGGACGAGATCACGGAGACCGCCACCCTCATTCAGACGGGCAAGATCAGGAACTTCCCGCTCGTGCTCATGGGGGTCGAGTTCTGGAAGCCTTTGACGGATTTCATTCACGGCACCCTGCTCAAGGAAGCCACCATCGATCCCGCCGACGCGGATATATTCATGGTCACCGACTCGCCGGAGGAGGCGGTCGACCACGTGCGGGATGTCGCCATGAAGGCCTTCGGGCTCACCTACGGACCACGGCTGCGACGGCGCTGGTACCTCGGTGAGTAGCCGCGGGCCGATGCAGGCTCACGCGAGTTGTCCCAGAGAGGAGACGCCTTGACCCTTCGCCGCGGTGTTGCCGCCATCATGCTCGCGCCTTTCCTCGCCGCGCTCACGTCGGGATGCGGGACCATCATCCATGGGCGCAGCCAGGACGTCCTGGTCACCTCGGTCCCGAGTGGCGCCACCGCCAAGGTGGGCGACGTGCAGGTGGTGACGCCCGGCACGGTCACGCTCAAGCGCAAGGAGACGTATACGGTGGTCTTCACCAAGGAGGGCTTCCCCGAGCGCAAGACCAGTCTCGAGTCGACCGGGTCCTGGTGGCTCCTGGGGAATGCCCTCTTCGGTGGCGTCGTGGGTCTGATCATCGACCTGGCGACGGGGGGCGGTTACAAGATCGTACCTTCGAATCTCGAGATGGACCTCGCCACGGGGGTCGTGAAGGAGCGCTCGGACGCGAGCGCGGCAATGGCTGCCGTCCCTCCTGCCTCCTCAGCCACATCCGCCGGCGCCTCGCGCCTCCGTCCGGATCTCGCCGATCTCGTCGGCCTCTGGACAGGGACGACCCGATACGTCGATCGCGCCATCGCCGGCCCGACGGTGGGGCCCCAGTCCACGACCATTCGCATGTACGGAGATGGCGAGGAGCTCCGATGGGCCCTGACTCGCGGCAGCGCTACGCGTCCGGACATCACCGCCTCGGGAGTGGTGGCGAAGAGCGAGGACAAGATCCTGCTGCGCGGCCGCTATGGCGGCACGGGCGGCCGCCTCGGCGGAACCGAGGTGACATACACGTTGACTCGCACGGATGTCACGCTCAGTGGGTCGGGAATGGGAGCCGACGGGCTGCTGCAGACCATCTCCGTCACGAAGCAGGCCCCGTAGGTCCGTGGGTCCGGGCGGGGGACGCATCGAGCGGCGGACTGGAGTACGATAGCCACCATGGCGAACGCGAAGACCAACGATCTCCGGGCCCGCATCGACAAGAGCTGGACCCATCTCAAGGGCCAGCTCCAGGGCATGGACACGCACATGGAGGCGACCGACGCCCCCGGGGAATGGACGACGCGCCAGGTCCTCTCTCACCTTCTCTTCGAGCCCGGCTGGAAGCCCGTTCCCCTCCTCAAGACCTTCGCCGACAAGGATCTGCCCCTCGTCGAGATCGATCCGGGCCTCACGGATATGAGCGGCGGGCGCGAGACCATGACCCTCAAGCAATTCATGGACGCCCTCGACACGCAGCGCCGCGAAGTCTCCTTCTATCTCGACGGACTCAGCGAGGCCGATCTCAGGCGCAAGGCGCGCATTCCCCTCTTCAAGGAGATCATGGGAATCGACGAGATCGACATCCCGACCTTCGTGGGGGCGCTCTTCGAGTACCACTGGAACGACCACGCCGGCCAGCTCGCCAAGATCCGCAAGGTCGTCGGCCTCCCCGCGAAGTAAAGCCTATCGAATCACCTCAGCCGCCCGCAGCAGCAAAGACTGCGGAATTGTCAGGCCAAGCGTCTCTGCGGTCTTCAGGTTGACCACCAGCTCGAACGTGGTCGGCTGCTCGATGGGCAATTCCCCCGGGCGGGCGCCACGGAGGATACGATCCACGTACACAGCCATTCGCTGGAACCGCTCCTGCGGAAGCGGCCCGTAGGAGAGAAGCCCGCCCGCCTCCGGGAAAAGTCGCATCTCGTATACGGCCGGGACGCGGTAGCGAGCCGCCAGCTGAATGATCAGCGGCCTCTCGCTGAAGAGAAGCGGATCCGCCACCAGGAGCAGGGCGTCCGTATGCTCGCGCCTCATCGTCTCGAACGCTGCCCCCAGCTCTGCCGGCTGGCGGACGTCGAGAACGCGCAGCTTCATCCGTGTCTGCTGTGCCGCCGACTCGGTTGCCCGGAGAATGGGAACCGTCACCGGATTGGCTCGGTTTGCCAGGACGGCGATCCGATCTGCCCGAGGGAAAATCTCACGGATCAGCTCGAGCCGCTTGCCGCTCAACTCCGGAGCGAAGCCGGACACTCCCGTCAGATTGCCACCGGGTCGGGCCAGGTTCGGCACGAGGCCGATGCTGACCACGTCCGATAGTGACTCCATCACGATCGGAATCGTCGTCGTCGCGCGCTTGGCCGCGAGCGTCGCTGGAGTTCCCAGACTTGCCAGCACGTCGACCTTGAGTCTGACCAGCTCGGCGGCCAGCTCCGGGAGCCGGGCATACTGGTCGCCGGGATAGCGAACCTCGAGCGTAAGGTTTCGGCCCTCGATCCAGCCCGCAGCCTGCAGCGCCTCTCGGAAGACCTTGACGCTCGGCTCGAAGTTAGCCTCGCTGCTCGAGGCGAGAACCCCGACCCGCGCAGACCTTGACGGCTGGGCGTGGGCGGTGTTTGCCGCAAGCCACGTGAGGAATATGAAGGCGACAGCCAGCCCCGCCCCCGCGTTGATCATGCTTCCGCCGCTAGGCCTGGGTAGAGCACGCCGGCAATCCTCCGTCAGCTGTCATTCCGCGCAAATTAGCGCCGCGAACGATTCGCCACCGCATCATACACGGGCTCGTGCCGGAGGGCAGGGGGCTGAGAAGAGGAGTTGGCGCGTTGTCTCCGAAGGAGAGTCGAGTGGCAGGCCGGACGGTCAGCGGGGCTGCGAGCACCTCGTTGCGAGGCGCTCGCTAACCCCCGTGGTCATCTCGCGCTCGGTTAGCCTGAGAAGGCGCGCAGCATCCAGGCCATCTTTTCATGCTTCTCCATCAGGCCTCGTGATCGGCGAGGAGCGCCGCGATCATGGCCTTGGCGGCGGGATGCTGGCCGGGGTGCTCCTTGAGCCGCGAGGTCTTGGTGAACTCCGTCAGCGTGCCCGGCGAGGGGGCGCCGAGCTGACGGATGCGCTCGGCCACCTCGTCGACGAAGTCGTCGAGCTCCTCGTACTGCCCCTCGAAGAACTTGTGCAGGTCGTTGAACTGGGGACCGACCACGTTCCAGTGAAAGTTGCGGGTCTTGGTGTACAGCACGTACTCGTCGGCGAGGAGCGGGGTCAAGAGCTTGACGACGCCGTCCCGGTTCGAGTCGGACAGACCGATATTCGGCTTCATGGGAGGGCTCCTTTCTCGGTCTTTGGATGCATCTGGGCCCTCGGGCGTCGCAGCTCCAGGGCGAGTCTACCCGAGAAACGAGCGGTCGTTCCAGCGGCTGATGACCCGGACCTCCCGCTCCCAGCCCAGGACGCTCAGCGAGGCCGACCCCAGGACGAAGAGGCGCCCGTCGCCCGGAGGCAGCCCCAGCCACCGCGCTGCTAAGATGCGCAGCACGTGGGCATGGGCGAAGAGGGCGACCTCGCCCGAGGCCTCGAGGGTCCGGGCGATGACGCGGTCCGTGCGGCGGCCCACCTCCTCCACGGTCTCGCCGCCCGGAGGACCGCCTGTCCACACGCTCCAGCCCGGATGCTGCGCGCGCATCTCGGCCGTCGTGCGGCCCTCGGCCTCGCCATAGTTCCATTCGAGGAGATCCTCGGAGGGCTGGGCCACGTCGCCGTAGCCGGCGAGCCCGCAGGTATACGCGGCTCGGGAGAGCGGGCTCGTCAGGACGAGAGCGAAGGAGCGACCGGCGAGATAGCGGCCCAGCGCCCGCGCCTGCCTGATGCCCTCGGCCGTGAGCGGAATATCCGTGCGTCCCGTGTGGCGGCCGCTCGCGCTCCATTCCGTCTCACCGTGGCGGATGAGCCAGAGATCCGGGCGCCGCTCGCCGGGGGTCGCGTGGCTCATGGGGCGCGGCGATAGTACCAGCGATGGAGACGGGCCGGTGGCACGCCGCAGACGTAGAGAAAGCGAAGGGCCAACATCAGGATCATGGTCCGGAGCGCCCCTTCCCGCTCCCACTTGCGGGCCGCCGTGGTGACGCGCGCGCGAAGCGCGGCTACCCGCCCACGACGCTTCAAGCGCCTCGTCAGCTCGATGTCCTCCATGAGCGGGATCGCGGCAAAGCCGCCCAGGCTGTCGAAGACATCGCGGCGGACGAAGATGGCCTGATCGCCCGTGGAGATGCCGCTCCAGCGCGACCGCAGGTTCATGAAGAAGGCGATCATCGACAGGACTGGCCGCGAGCTGTCGAAGCGCACGTCGAATCGCCCGCCCACCACGGCGGGGTCGGCGAGGGCATCGCCCACGGCTGCGAGGGCGCCGTCGGGGAGCCACGTGTCGGCGTGGAGGAAGAGGAGGACGCGCCCGTGCGCGGCGCGGGCGCCCGCGTTCATCTGGGTGGCGCGGCCGCGCGGGCTCACGAGAGCCGTCACGTCGGGCAGGCGGCGGGCGATCTCGATGGTCCCGTCGCGGCTGCCTCCATCCACGAGCACGATCTCGGCCTCCGGAAAGCGGGCGCGAAGATCGGGGAGAAGGCGCTCGAGATTGGACGCTTCCTCGAGGGCGGGAATGATGACGCTGATGGGAACGGGCGGATGACGCTGATGGGAACGGGCGGCGTTGCGCGGACCTCAGCGGCTCCGCGCCGTGTCGTTCAGGCTCCAGTCATAGGCGAGATAGCTGAGCCCGTCGTCGCGGAGCCCGGCGAGCTTCGCCGCCAGGCCCGGCTCGGCGCGGGAGCGGATGAAGGCCGCCACGCCTCCCGAGCCCGCGAAGTCCCCCGCGAACCACTTGAAGATGGACGAGACGCGGGCCGTCTTGCCGTCCGGTCCGGGCTGGAGCCCCTTGGTCGGGTTCGACAGGAACGCGGCCACCTGCTCGTCGAGCTGAGACTCGAGCCGGCTCGCCTCGTATGGCTCGAGGCGGAGATCCGGGCACGAGAGCGAGGCGCAGACGATGGCGAAATGCACGCGCGGATCCTTGAAGCTCTTGCGGAGGATGCCGTGCTCGATGTCGTCGAGGGCATAGGCCGTTCCCCCCACCGCGCCGATCTTCTTCTTCCAGATCGGCGAGAGGAGGCTCCCACCGTCGCGGATGCTCGTGGTCGGATACTGGTCGACCACGGCCTTGATGGCGAGGAGGTTATAGGCATTGGCCCACCGCGCGAATCGCGCGGCGTCGCTCGTGAGCGCGTCCAGCCTCGTCTCGGCGAGCGCGCTGAGGGCCTGGACATAGGCGGGATCGGCCTTCACGGCGCGGTAGTCCACGAGGTGGAGCGTGATCCCGTTCACCGTGCCGGGCCGGACGTGAGCCTTCAACAGCCTGGCGTACGCCTCTTCGCCGGCCGGCGCCGCCGACGCGCTGGCCGCGAGCACGAGGGCATCGAGGAGCACGGCCATGACGCCCGCCCTCAGGAGATCGCCCGCGACGCGGCTTCGCCGCTGCAGCCAGCGCGGGATGAGCGAGACGAGTACGAGCAGCACCCCCGCCACCGCGAGATAGCCGAGCGTGCGCCTGACGTCGCCGCGGCCCTCGGACAGGGCGCCTCCCGCGAAGGTGAAGGCCGCCGTGCCGGGCAGCATGCAGATGGACGAGGCAATGGCGTAGGGCCAGAAGCCGATACGGGTCAGTCCGTAGGCGTAGTTCTGCAGGTTGAACGGGAAGAGCGGCACGAGCCGCGTGAGCATGACGATGCGCCAGCCGTGCTCGGCCGCCAGCTCGTCCAGCCGCGCCAGCCGTGGGCTGGCCCGTACCCAGCGCTCCACTGTGCTGCGCACGGCGTAGCGCGCGACCAGGAAGGACAGCGCGGCGCCGATGGTGGCGGCAATCCAGACGTAGAGAGTGCCCCAGACAGGACCGAAGGCCACACCTCCGAGCACCGTGATGGGTAGCCCGGGCACGAAGAAGACCACGGCGAGGACATAGCCGACAATGAAGACGACCGGCGCGAGGGCCCCGAACCCCTCGATCCACTGCTTGAGCCTGGCCACGTTCTCGAGACGGATCAGATCGCCGAGCCCGAGCGCCCGCGCTCCCACCACACCCGCGACGAGTAGGGCCAGGATGAGGACGGGCCGCACCCACCGCCTCATCGCGTCCACCTGAGCCATGCCGCGAAGAGCTTGCGCACCGTGGGCGTGAGCCGCGTGCGGTTGTACATGTCGCCGGTCTGCCGGATGGCCTCGGCCTGGGTCGGATAGGGGTGGATGACCGAGGCGAGCCGGCCGAGCCCGATGCCCGCCGTCATGGCCAGGGTCAGCTCGTTGATCATCTCGCCCGCGTGGCGGGCCACGATGGTGGCACCCACGATCGTGTCGGTGCCGCGCCGCACGTGCACCTTCACGAAGCCATCCTCCTCACCGTCGGCGACGGCGCGGTCGACCTCTGCGAAGGGCCGCAGATACGTGTCCACGGCCATCCCGCGCTTCTCGGCATCGCGGGCATAGAGGCCGACATGGGCGATCTCGGGGTCGGTGTACGTGCACCACGGGATGGTGAGGGCGGAGTGCTTCTTGCGCCCGAGGAAGAGCGCGTTCTGGATCACCACCCGGGCCGCCGCATCGGCCACGTGGGTGAACTTCTCGGGCATGCAGATGTCGCCCGCGGCGTAGATGCGCGGGTTGGTGGTCTGGAGACGGTCGTTCACCTGGACGCCGTCCCGCCGGTCGTAGGCGACGCCCACGGCCTCGAGACCGAGGCCGTCCACGTTGGGCTCACGCCCCGTGCCCACGAGGATCTCGTCCACCTCGACCCTGACCGGTCCGCTCGGCGACGTCGCGAGCAAGACTTTCCCTCCGCCCGCGCGCTCGACACGCTCGAGCTTGGCGCCGAGCACGAGGCGGATGCCTTCGTCCACGAAGGCGCGCTGGACGATCTCCGCCGCGTCGGCGTCTTCGCGGTTCAAGATGTGGTCGCCTGTGTGGAAGAGGGTGACCTCGGAGCCCAGGCGCCGGAAGGCCTGGGCCAGCTCGCATCCGATGGGGCCGGCCCCGATGACGGCGAGGCGTGACGGCCGCTGCGTCAGCTCGAACACGTTCTCGTTGGTGAGAAAGCCCGCCTCGCGGAGACCGGGCACGTCCGGTTGGTGGGCTCGCGCGCCCGTGGCGATGACGGCCTTTTTGAACGAGAGCCGCGTGCCGTTGACCTCCACGGTGTCCGGCCCCGTGAAGCGCGCGTCGCCGAGGAAGACATCCACCCCGAGCCCGCTGAAGCGCTCGGCCGAGTCGTGATGGCTGAGGCGCGCGCGCACGCTCCGCATCCGCTCCATGACGGCGCCGAAGTCGGGCTCCACGGCCCCCGCCACCCGCACGCCGAGAGAGGCGGCCGCGCGCACGTCGCCCATCACGCGCGAGGAGCGGATGACGCACTTGGATGGCACGCAGCCGACGTTGAGGCAGTCGCCGCCCAGCAGGTGCCGCTCGATCAGCGCCACCCGCGCGCCAAGCCCGGCCGCCCCCGCCGCCGTGACGAGGCCGGCGGTGCCCGCGCCGATCACCACGAGGTTGTAGCGGGGCGCCGGCGCCGGCGGCCGCCAGTCGGGCGGGTGCACCTGGGCGATCAGGTCGGCGTTGTAGACGTCTCGGGGAAGAACTTCCACCGGTGGCGGCATCATGGCCCTCAGAACTTCCCGCGCGAGCGCTCCTTGGAAGGCAGGTTCTCGAGGCAGGTCGTCCACCACCCGGTGCGCACCGTCTCCGAAAACTCGGGCGGCAGCCCCTCCTGCTCCATCTGGCGGGCGAGCGTCTCGTAGTCGTAGTGCACGGGGATGAACTCGACGGAAAGATCCGGACCGGCGGTCAGCAGCGTGTACCAGACGTTGCTCGAGCCGTCGTTTTCCGGGCGGCCGATGACGCCGACGTTGACGGCATGCGTGCCATCGGGGAGCGCGCGGTGCCACTTGATCCCGGTGTGGGTGCAGAGAAGGACATCCGCCTCGCCCTCGCGCAGGAAGCGCTTGAGCAAACCCGTGGGCGTCGCCGACTCCCAGAGGAACTCGTTGATGACCCGGGGAGACCCGTGGCTCATGAGCACGCGGAGCGTTCCGAGCCGGAGGCGCCGGCGAGCGGGCAGGCCGCCCAGCCACCGCTTGTTCTCCGTCGAGGTGTTCGCGAACGTGTACTCGTAGCTGATCCGCGCGAAATGATTGTCGCGCGGGTCGGTGTAGCCGCAGCCGCAGTCCGTCTTGCCCTGCGCGAGCGCCTCGTCGTAGTTGCCCTGGATGGCGAGCACGCCCGCTCCGCGAAGAAGGGGAAACACGCGGTCGGGGTGCGGCCCGAAGCCGCCCATGTCCCCAAGGCAGAACACGGCCTCGACGTCACGGCTCCGCGCGTCCGCGAGCATCGCCTCGAGGGCAAGGGCGTTGCTGTAGACGCCGCCGAAGACGGCGATGCGCCGATACTCGGCTACCCGTTCTTGCACGTCATCCCCGTCTGCACGCACGTCACGCAGGCTGGATGGTAGAGAGGGGCGTCGACGAAGGACTCCTTGAGCGTCCCCTCCGTCAGCCGCGCGCCCGGCAGCCCCGCGAGGATGGGGCAGGCATAGACGCCCCCGTCTCCGACCACGCGCGACTCGGAGCACTGGAGGAGGCCGCGATCGAAGCCGGCGAGATCCGCCTCGGTCAGCCGCGGGTCACCTTCCCGTCCGAGACGGCCCAGCGCGAAGACGGGCATGATCTTCACCCGCGGCTTCTCGATGCCCCGGGCGATGAGAAAGTCGCGGAAGCGCTCGTACATCCCCTCCCCCGGGTGCTCGGCGCTCGCGATCTCGGTCGCCGTCACGATGGGAAGGAGGCCGCGGTCGTTCAGCCTGACGATGGCCGACACCGCCCTGGAAAACGAGCCGGCACCGCGCACGCGGTCGTTCGTCTCCGGGTCCGTGTCGTCGAGGCTGACCCGGATCTCGAGCGAGTAGGTGGCGCGACGGGCGAGCGCGGCGAGGGCATCGGCCATGGCGTCGTCGATGAGCGTGCCATTGGTGAGCACGGTGGTCGGGGCCACCTGGAGGGCATCGCCGAGCAGGGCGAGCATCTCGGTGTGGAGAAACGGCTCACCGCCCGTGAAGTAGATCTCTTTCACGCCCAGGTCCTCCGCCTCGCGGATGGCGCGGCGGGCCACGTCGGGATGGATGGGCTTGAGCCAGGGGTCGGCGGGGCCGCTGGCATTGATGCAGTGGACGCACTCGAGGTTGCACCACGTTCCCGTGATCTGGATCCAGAGGGTGGAGAGGCGCAGGAAGGGCGCGCGGGGGGCGTCCGCGGGCGGGGCCGTCCAGTTGATCACCGGCAGGCTCATCGGTCCGTTCATGTCCCGTTCGCGGATACGGTCAGACGAAGATGCTGTCGGGCATGAAGGCCGACACGATCCAGTTGGGCGCGTCCACGATCTCGCTGATCTTGAGATCGGCGGCCACGCTGCAGATGATGTAGGCCTCTTCCCGGGAAAAGCCCCGCTCCGTGGCGAGGTGATCGATCATGTGGCGCACGGCCTGCTGGGCGGCCGCGAAGAGATCGGGCCCGTGGGCGGTCGTGGCATACCACGGCGCCGTATTCGTGCCCGTGGCCAGCGGGCGTGTGGTGCGCAGCTGGGGCTCGGGCAGGCGGCGTCCGGGCTGGAGCCCGAACCGCAGCGTCACCTGCGCCCGCATCTCGACGGCGGTGACGCAGACCTCGCCGTCCCCCTGCGCGCCGTGCCCGTCGCCGACGCTGAAGAGGGCGCCGTCCACCCATACGGGCAGGTAGAGCGTCGAGCCCTTCGTGAGCTGCTTGATGTCCATGTTGCCGCCGTTCTTCCGCGGCGGCATCGTGCTGTGGCCGCCCGCCTCGTCGAGGGCGGTGCCCATCACGCCCGGGAACGCCTCGATGGGCACGGCCACACGCTTGTCCATGCGCGCGTGGGTCCCGTCGGACAGGTCCCAGATCTGGAGAAACGGCTTGCCGAAATCCGCTTCTGGCAAGAGGCCCCGCCCCGGCCGTATCGCCGTCCAGCCGAAATCGGCTCCCGGGCGCATGTCGAGCACCTCGACGACGAGCACATCGCCCGGACGCGCGCCCTTGACGCGCACGGGCCCGGTCAGCGGATGCCCCCGAAACGGGCCGCGACCGATCACATCGGCGTGCGTGGAGCGGCGGGAGTAGTAGCCATCCGCCGCGTCTCGGGTCCGGAAGGCGACGGTGTCTCCGGGCTCGATCTCGAGCCGGGGCGCGATCCCGTTGTTCCACTCGTAATGGACGGTGGAGTCGTCGAGCTCGTGCATACTAGCCGGCGATGGCATGGGTCTGTTACCTCCTCCAGTGCGGGGACGGCTCGCTGTATGCGGGCGTCACCTCGGACCTGAAACGACGCCTGGCCCAGCACGCCCTCGGGCGTGCGTCGAAGTATACACGGGCGCGGCTGCCCGTCACGCTACGCTATGTCGAGCGCAAGCGCGACCGTGGCGCCGCCCTCCGGCGCGAAGCGGAGATCAAGCAGCTCCCCCGCGCCGCCAAGCTCGCGCTCGTGCTGCGCGGGCGGTAAGATCACCACCGCCCATGGCCTTCTCCGCCGAGCTCTGGCGCAGCATCGAGCCGATCTATGCCGAGATCCTCGCCCACCCCTTCGTGCGCGGCTTGACGGACGGCTCGCTCCCCCGCGAGGCCTTCCGCTTCTACGCCGTGCAGGACGCGCTCTACCTCCGCGACTTCGCGCGGTCTCTCTCCATCGCGGCCGCCCGCGCGCCCCGGGACGAGTGGATCATCATGTTCAACGAGCACGCGGCCGGCGCCCTCAAGGTGGAGCGGTCGCTGCACGAGAGCTTCTTCGCCGAGTGGGGGCTCACGCCGGAGGCGGTGGCAGCCACCCCCCTGGCCCCGACCAACCAGGCCTACACGAGCTATCTGCTCTCCATCGCGTATGGCGCGCCCTTTCACGAGGGCGTGGCCGCCCTCCTGCCCTGCTACTGGATCTACTGGGAGGTCGGCAAGGCGCTCGAGCGCTCGGGCTCGAAGGACGCGCTCTACGCGCGCTGGATCGGCACCTACGCCTCCGAGGAGTTCGGCGCGCTTGTCCGCCTCGTCATCGCCTGTCTCGATGAGCTGGCCACGGGACTGGGCCCGCGCGAGCGCCAGCTCATGAGCCGCCACTTCGTCGCCACCAGCCGCTACGAGTGGATGTTCTGGGATATGGGCTGGCGCAAGGAATCCTGGCCCGTGTAACGTACTGGGCCAGTACGAGTGAATTGACCGATCAGAGAGTGCTGATGTAGACTCCCGCGCATGGCAAAGAAGAAAGTGGCCAAGAAGACCGCGAAGAAGCCGGTAGCGAAGAAGGCAGGAGCGAAGAAGGCGTCGGCCCGGAAGCCGGCGGCCAAGGCCGTCGCCAGGAAGGCCGAGGCGTACACGCCCAAGCCCGTCGAGGGCATGGGCTGGGCGCCCTTCCGCTATCCTCTCCCGCTGATCTAGGCGACGGGCGGCTGCTCGCGCCGCTCACCCAGCGCGCTAACGGCCGGCCCATGAAACGCCTGGCACGACTGGGGGTAGTCCTTTCGCTCGTCACCGCCACCGCCGGTTGCTCCGTCCTGGAGCGGGCCCGCGGCAACTGGTGGGAGCTCTCTCGAGAGCCCTCGGGCCAGTCGCCCGATCCCGCCACCACCCCGGAGGCCGTCGTCCAGGTCTATGCGGCGCGCGCCGTGGGCTGGCGAGGGCTGCTCGCCGTCCATACCTGGATAGCGCTCAAGCCTTCCGGCGCCGCGGGGTACACGCGCTACGAGGTCATGGGCTGGGGCGTCAGTCGCGGGGCGCCGGCCCTTCGCGTGAACCGCACCGGCCCCGACAACGACTGGTTCGGCAGCCGGCCCCATCTCCTGGCCGATCTCCGCGGGCCCGAGGTGGACGCCGTCATCGAGAAGGTCCAGGCCGCCGTCGCCGCCTATCCGTACCGCGACTCGTACCGGACCTGGCCGGGGCCCAACAGCAACACCTTCACCGCCTATGTCGCCCGCGCCGTGCCCGAGCTGCGCCTCGACCTGCCCCCGACCGCCATCGGCAAGGACTATCTCCCCGGCGGAGAGCCGGTCGCGCTGTCGCCGAGCGGAACGGGGCTCCAGGTCTCGGTCTTCGGCCTGCTCGGCGTGATGGCCGCGTGGGAGGAGGGAGTCGAGGTCAACGTCCTCGGCCTGACCTTCGGCGTGGCCGTGAAGCGCCCGGCCCTGAAACTCCCCGCCGTCGGCCGCCTCGGAATGCCCTAGCCCGGCCGCTCAGCGAGCGGAGATTTGCTTGCGGTAGGTGTCCAGAATTTCCTGCCCCCGCGGCCCCACATTGATCAGCCAGTCGTCGATGGCGATCTGCCCCGCTTCGCGCAGGGCCCTGGTGAAGCCGGGCGTCACCTCCGTGATGATCCCCACGCGGTTGGCGCGCATGCGCTCGTAGTTGTACGCGATGCGCGTCTGGATCTCCTTCCACTGGCGCTCGCTCGTGGCGCGCGCCGCCCCCTGCACGGCCAATCGCAGGTCGGTGTCGAGCCCGTTCCACACGTCCAGGTTGATCGTCACCATGCTCATGGTCATCGAGTAGTTGATGGCGGTGAAGTACCGGAGGTTCTCCCAGAGCCGCTGGCCCGCTCCCCCGTCGCCGCGCGGAGGGTGGCGGTGGCGTTGGCGTCCGCCGTGCGCACGCGCAGGCCCCGGAGGGCTTCCATTCCCGCGATCGGCCTCCGCGACCAGAGGCCGGCGGGCGGCCAGGGCGAGGGATAGAGGAGCTTCTGGTTGTGGCGGGCGAGCACGCGCTCGTACTCGGGCCGCGCCACCTCGTTGAGGATCCGCGCCTGCTCCGGGGTGACGGCGAGGAAGGGCAGCGAGGGCAGGAGGAAGATCGGGTGGATGTCGCCGAGGGCGCCGATGTACATGTCGGCCACCGGCACGGCCCCGCGCGCCACGGCCTCGAGCAGATCCCTGGACCGGTAGCCGAGGGCGGCGTCGAAGGAATGCGTGATGGCGATGCGGCCGCTCGACCGCTCCGAGAGCTCCCTGGCGAAGAACTGATCGCCCTCGCCGTGGATGGAGGTGGCGGGATACTCATTGGCCATCTGCCACGTGATGGTCTGCGCCGCCGCGGGAGCGGCCGTGAAGATCAGCGCAACCATGAGCAGTCCGGCCGAGCGGCGCGACATCATCTCGACCCTCGCGCAACTTCGCGGAGCGCCGACCGTGTCCTGCCCAGGCGCTCAGACACCGGCAGAACTGATCCGCCTAGGGGCGCCGGGCGAAGAAGTTGACGCCCCTGGTGGTCATGACCACCTCGCCGTGCTGGTTCGCCACTTCCATGAGCGAGCGGACGATCCCGCGGTCAGGCTTGCTCCGCGACGGCGCCGTCTCGAGAATGGTCAATCGGCCGCTCAGGGTGTCGCCCGGGCGCACGGGCTTGAGCCACTTCAGCTCGTCGATGCCCGGAGAGCCGAGACTGACCGTGTCCTTGAGAAACCCGTCGTAGAAGAGACGCATGAGCATGCTACCTGTGTGCCAGCCGCTCGCGATGAGGCCGCCCCAGATCGTGCGCTGGGCCGCCGCCTCGTCCGCGTGGAACGGCTGCGGATCGAACTCGCGCGCGAAGGTGAGGATGGCCTCCTTCGTCACCGCGCGGCGCCCGAGCTCGATGACCTCGCCCGCCTTGATGTCCTCCCAGTAGCGCACGGGCTTCAGGCCGACGGCTTGCCGCGGCGCTCGGCCAGGTGCTTCTCCGTGGCGAGGACCTTGGCCTGACGGCCGGCGTTCATGAACTTCTCGCGGTTCGTGGCCGTCCAGTCGAGGCTCGCCTGACGTCCGGAATTCAAGCCCTGGAAGCGCGGCATGACGTAGCGGGCGATCAGCTCGTAGCTCCGCAGCGTCTGCGGGAAATCCGCCCAGTTGTGGGCGAGCTGGAGGAAGCAGCCGAAGCCTCCCGACTGCTTGTCCAGCCGCTCGAGCTGCGCGGCGGCATCGTCGGGGTCGCCGATGACCGCGTAGCCGGATTCGATGAGCTGGGCACACTTGTCCTCGATGCTGCTGCCCTTGATTTCGAAGGGAAGGGCGATGACCTCGGTGAAGTAGCGCACCCACTGCCCCAGGCCGAAGCGCACGTTCTCGAGGGCCTTCTCCCGCGTCTCCGCCACGTGCATCGGCGCCACCAGGCGCCAGTGGTGCCGTGACACCGCCTGCTTGTGCTCGCGGGCCAGCTCCTCGCAGATGCCCCACGCCGCCGACAAGGCCATGTAGCCCTGGCTCGTGGTCGAGCCGATCGAGAGCATCCCGATCCCGTGCTTGCCCGCGGCGCGGGGGCCGGCCGGCGAGATCTGGGCGGCCACCGCCATCTCCACGTGCGGACGCGTGTACGGCATGAGCTGCAGCCGCGCCTCCTTGACGCTGAACCAGTCGGTGATCTTCGTCACCGCCTCGCCGCGCAGCAGCGGGATGATGACGTCCAGCGCCTCTTCCATCATGTCGCGCTGGCGCAGCGGGTCGATGCCCATCATGAAGGCATCGGAGGGGAGCGAGCCCGGCCCCACGCCGAACATGAAGCGGCCCTTCAGCTGGTAGTCGAGCTGCTGGACGCGATCGGCCAGGATGAACGGATGGTGATAGGGCAGCGAGGACACGCCCGTGCCCAGCCGGATGCGCCGCGTGCGCTCTCCGGCCGCGGCGATGAACACCTCCGGCGAGGCGATGGTCTCGTAGCCCGCCGAGTGGTGCTCGCCGATCCAGGCCTCGTCATAGCCCAGCCCGTCGAGGTGCTCGACGAGCTGGAAATCACGCTCGAGGGCGAGGGCGGGATTCTCGTCGATGGGGTGAAACGGCGCCAGGAAAATTCCGAAGCGCAGCGGCGCAGCCAGCATTGGGGGCTCCTCTCTCAGTAAAGCGGCCGGCTCTTCGAGGAGCCGGCCCGCCCCACCATGTTACACGACCGGAGCCGGTAGGCTGATGCCGGCGGCTAGTTGATGCGCTTCGTTTTGCCCTTCCACTCCTTGTCGCGCAGCACGAACTTCTGCACCTTGCCCGTCGAGGTCTTGGGGAGATCGCCGAACTCGATGGCCGCGGGCGCCTTGAAGTGGGCGATGTGCTGCTTGCAGAACTCGATGATGTCCTTCTCGCTGGCGCTCTGACCGGGCTTGAGGGTGACAAAGGCCTTGGGCCGCTCGCCCCACTTCTCGTCGGGAACGGCAACCACGGCGCACTCCATCACCGCGGGGTGCTTGGCCACGCACTGCTCCACCTCGATGGTCGAGATGTTCTCGCCCCCGGAGATGATGATGTCCTTCTTCCGGTCCCGCAGCTCGATGTAGCCGTCGGGGTGCCACACCCCGATGTCGCCCGAGTGGAACCAGCCGCCCCGGAAAGCCTCGGCGGTGGCGTCGGGCTGCTCGAAGTAGCCCATGGCGCAGTTGTTGCCGATCATGATCACCTCGCCCAGCGTCTCGCCGTCGCGCGGCACGTCGTTCATCTCTCCGTCCACCACCCGGACGAGGTCGAAGAGCGCGTAGCCCTGCCCCTGCCGCGCGGCCAGGGTGGCCTGCTCGTCCGCGGGCAGGGCATCCCACTCCTTGTGCCAGGCGCAGACGGTGTGCGGGCCATACGTCTCCGTGAGGCCATAGACGTGCACGGGACGGAAATTCAGCTCCTTGAGCTTGCCCAGGAGCGTGGGTGACGGCGGCGCTCCGGCGATGGTGACGGTGACCGGGCGCCCCAGGCGATGGGCCTTGGGGTCATTGATGACGCCGATCTGCACGGTGGGCGCACCGTTGTAGTGGGTGATGCCCTCGGACTCGATGAGCTCCCAGATGCGGCCCGACTCCACGCGCCGGAGACACACGTGCGTGCCCGCCACCGCCGTCACCGCCCACGTGAAGCACCAGCCGTTGCAGTGGAACATGGGCAGGGTCCACAGGTACTTGGTCTCGAAGTTCATGCCCGTCTCGACGACCTCGCCCATGGCGTTGAACCAGGTGCCGCGGTGCGAGTACATCACCCCCTTGGGCCGCCCCGTCGTGCCCGAGGTGTAGTTGATGGCGATGAGCTCTTCCTCGTCCTCCAGCACGGGCTCGACGGGACCGGGAGCGCCGGTGGCGAGGAAATCCTCGTAGGGATCGCCGGGCGCCCCCGTGTCGTCCACGCGCACGACCCTGACGCCCGTGAGGTCCAGCGGCTTGATCACGTGCTCGAACTCGGCGTCCACGAAGAGCGTCTTCGACCCCGAGTGCTTGAGGATGTAACCGATCTCGTCGGAGGAGAGCCGGATGTTGATGGCGACGAGCACCCCGCCCGCGAGCGGGATACCGTAGTGCGCCTCGAGCATCGCGGGAATATTCGGGCACATGAAAGCGACACGATCGTGCTTCTGGAGCCCGGCCTTGCGCAGCGCCGAGGCGAGCCGGTTGACGCGCTCCTCGAATTGCCGATACGTGTACTGGCGCTTGCCGTGGACGACGGCCGGCTTGCCCGGAAAGACATAGGCGCTGCGCTGGAGAAAGCTCACGGGGCTGAGCTCGGTCCGGTACACCTTGTGGTGCTTCATCGCGAAACCTCCGGGTGGATTCAGGCTCGGACGCGGCCGTTCCGGCCGGGCCCGCTCTAGCCTAGTCGAAAGGCCGCCATTGTCAATCCGCCGGCCTCGGGGCGCCCAGGGTTGCGCGGGGCACCGGCGTGGGGCAAGATTGGCAGGCCTCGTCGTTCCAAAGGGAGAATCAACCGATGCGGGTGGGCATGGCCGCCGTCTTCCAGAATCCGGGCAAGGCGCGCCGGGATTTCGAGGTCTACCAGGACGAGCTCCGTCTCGCCGATCTCGCGGAGCCGCTCGGCTTCGATTCCATCTGGAGCGTCGAGCACCACTTCACCGACTACACCATGTGCCCCGACGTGCTGCAGTTCCTCACCTACATGGCGGGGCGGACGCAGCGCGTGGCGCTTGGCTCCATGGTCGTGGTGCTGCCCTGGCACGACCCCATGCGCGTGGCGGAGCAGATCTCCATGCTCGACAACATCTCGGGCGGCCGGATGATCCTCGGGCTCGGCCGCGGGGCGGGCAAGGTCGAGTTCGAGGGCTTCCGTGTGCCCATGGACGAGAGCCGCGAGCGCTTCGTGGAATCGGCGCGGATGATCCTGGAGGGGCTCGAGACCGGCTACTGCGAGCTCGCCGGCCGCTTCGTCTCCCAGCCGCGGGCGGCCATCCGTCCCGCGCCCTTCAAGAGCTTCCGGGGCCGCACGTATGCCGCCGCCGTGTCGCCGGAGTCCGTGCGCATCATGGCCGAGCTCGGCGTGGGCATTCTCATCATCCCGCAGAAACCGTGGCCAGAAGTCGCGAAAGAGCTGAAGGAGTACCACGAGCAGTACCGACAGCTCAACGGCGCCGAGCCGCCCCCGCCCGTCTCCGCGGGCTGGACCTTCTGCGATCCGGATCGGGATCGCGCGCGCGAGGAGGCCCGGCGGTGGATCGGTGGCTACTTCCGCACCGTCCTCGACCACTACCAGTTCGGCGGCGACCACATGGCCAAGACCAAGGGCTACGAGTACTACGCGAAGATGACCGACAAGATCCACACGTACGGAGACGAGAAGGTCATCGACTTCTTCACGGACCTGCAGGTCTGGGGCACCCCCGAGCAATGCTACGAGCGCATCATGGACATCCGCCGCCGCGTGGGCAATGACCACTTCGTCGGGGTCTTCTCCTACGGCGGCATGCCACCTGCCGAGGCCACGCGCAGCATGCGCCTGTTCGCCAAGGAAGTCATGCCCGCCCTCCAGGCGCTCGATCCGGAGCCGAGCGCCGTCGCCCCGGCGCTCTCACGCCCGTGATCTTCTCGAGGACGCGCCGCTGACCACGCCGCTGTCGGTCTATCTCCCGTTCAACCGCGAGGTGCTGGGCCAGGCCTTCGAGCCCGCCAAGAGCGGCGGCGGCACTCCGGAGCCCAAGGGCTACTGGCTGCTCGTCCAGGACCAGGATCTCCTCGTGGTTCCCGACGGCGGCGCCTTCCGCCTGCCCGAGGGTGCGCTCCCCGCCGGCCTCGAGTCCGCGGTGACAGATCCGCTCTGGCTCGGCACGCTCCATGGCACGCCCTGCTTCACGGCCGCCGTGCCCAAGGACGTCGCTGCGCCGGAGGGGCTCGCCCGCGAGAGCCTCGTCCCCATGCGCGGCACGAAGCTGCCCGACGACCTGCTGTCGCTCGGAGGCATGGCCATGCAGGCGCTCTGGTGGCAATCCACGAGCGGCTTCTGCCCGCGCTGCGGCGAGGCGACCACGCGCATCGAGGGGGAATGGGGCAAGCGCTGCCCGCGCTGCCGCTACGAGCACTACCCTCACCTCCATCCCGCCGTCATCATTCTTGTCCGCGACGGCGATCGCGTCCTCCTCGCGCGCAAGGCGGAGTGGGCGCCGGGGCGCTACGCCCTCGTGGCGGGCTTCGTCGACAACGGCGAGTCGCTGGAGGGCGCGGTGGCCCGCGAGGTCAAGGAAGAGGTCGGCGTCGACGTGAAGGACATCCGCTACGTGGGGAGCCAGAACTGGCCGTTTCCGAGCCAGATCATGCTGGGGTTCGTGGCCAGCTATGCCGGCGGCGAGGTGCGTGTGGACCGCGCGGAGCTCGAGGACGCCCGCTGGTTCCCCTGCGATCAGCTCCCCAATCGGCCCTCGCGCCACAGCATCGCCGGCTTCATCCTGAGCAATTACGCCAAGCCGTCATAGCCGCCATCGCCGTGAGCCCACCCCCACAGAGGAGAACCCCGTGACCATCCAGCGCCTTCAGCCGGGCAAGCGCCTGAGCGCCGCCGTCGTGCATGGCGACACCGTCTACCTGGCAGGCCAGATCGCCGGCGATCCCTCCGCCGACGTCAAGGGCCAGACCCAGCAAATCTTGAAGAAGATCGACGATCTCCTCGCCGCCGCGGGCACGAGCAAGTCCAAGCTCCTCTCCGCCACCATCTGGCTCGCCGACATGC
>WNGQ01001991.1_pt1 | contig 20920 bp, 24 predicted proteins | sample 5407661 | NCBI WGS metagenome assembly WNGQ01 (sample SAMN13153382, study PRJNA577476) | soil metagenome | isolation source: 60 cm soil or saprolite under Garry oak tree replicate 2 | place: USA:California | collected 2016-06-15 | reverse complement strand
TCGCGTCGAGCGATCCCTTCTGGAACACGAGCTCGACGCTGTCGAGCGAGAAGAACTTCTGGTACTGCTTCACGAGCGCGTTCTTCGGCTCGGTGAGGATCCGGACGATGTCGTTCTGGTCCAGGTGGTGCAGGGTCACGATGATCGGCAGGCGGCCGATGAACTCGGGGATGAAGCCATACTTCAGAAGATCCTGCGGCTGCAGGTGCTTGAGGGTCTCCGACACCGCCTTGCGCTCCACCCGCGTGTGCGGCGCGCCAAAGCCGATCGCGCGGCGGCCGATGCGCTGCTCGACGACTTTCTCCAGCCCGTCGAACGCGCCGCCGCAGACAAAAAGGATGTTGGTCGTGTTGATCTGGATGAAATCCTGGTGCGGGTGCTTGCGCCCCCCCTGCGGTGGGACGTTGGCGACCGTGCCCTCGAGGATCTTGAGCAGCGCCTGCTGCACGCCCTCGCCGCTGACGTCGCGCGTGATGGACGGGTTGTCCGACTTGCGCGCGATCTTGTCGATCTCGTCGATGTAGATGATTCCGCGCTCGGCGCGGCTGATGTCGAAGTCCGCGGCCTGGATGAGCCGCAACAGGATGTTCTCCACGTCCTCGCCGACGTAGCCCGCCTCGGTCAGGCTCGTCGCGTCGGCGATCGCGAACGGGACGTCGAGGATCTTCGCCAGCGTCTGCGCGAGGTAGGTCTTGCCGCAGCCGGTCGGACCGACGAGGAGCACGTTCGACTTGGTCAGCTCGACGTCGCCGACCGACTTCGACGCGCTGATTCGCTTGTAGTGGTTGTAGACCTGGACCGAAAGCACTTTCTTCGCGCGTTCCTGTCCGATCACGTACTGGTCGAGCGCAGCGCAGATTGTCTTCGGGTTGGGGATGAATCCGGTCTTCTGCTTCTTGGTGCCGGCCGACCGGTTGTCGTCCTCGAGGACCTCCTGGCAGAGGTCGATGCACTGGTCGCAGATGAAGACGCCTGGCCCGGCCACCAGCTTTCGCACCTGGTCCTGGCCCTTGCCGCAGAAGCTGCATCGGGTGTACCGGCGGCGATCTTCTCGTTCGTTCATTGCTTCCTAATTCACGACTCTACGGGGAGGCGGGCGCCGGGGGATTATGGCCCCAGAGAATCTCGTTGGCAAGGCTTATGCACTCGCTGCAGATGAACACCCCAGGGCCTGCCACGAGGCGGATGCCTCTTTCGCCTTGGTCCTTGCCGCAGAACGAGCACTTGGGACGATGTCGTGTGGTCTCGTCCCGCTTCGTCCTGCGTCGGAAGATCATCCTGCGGCGACCTTTTCCTTGACCTTCTCTTCGTCTTTGGCTTTTTCCCTGTCGCCTGGCTTCGTCGGCGTCAGGATGATGTCGTCGATCAGGCCGTACTCCTTCGCGGCCTCGGCCGTGAGGAAGTAGTCGCGCTCGGTGTCCTGCGTGACCTTCTCGATCTTCTGACCGGTGTGTCTCGCGAGGATCTGGTTCAGCTGCTCGCGCGTCCGCAGGATCTCCTTGGCATGGATCTGGATGTCCGTCGCCTGGCCCTGCATGCCGCCCCACGGCTGGTGGATGAGGATGTTGGCATGGGGCAGCGCGTAGCGCTGTCCGTGCGCACCGCCGGCCAGGAGCACTGCGGCCATCGAGTAAGCCATGCCGATGCAGATCGTGGAAACCGGCGGCCGGATGTACTGCATCGTGTCGTAGATGGCCAGGCCGGCCGTGACCTGTCCGCCCGGACTGTTGATGTAGAGGGCGATCTCCTTCTCGGGGTCCTCCGACTGGAGGAAGAGCAGCTGCGCGACGACGAGGTTGGCCACCTGGTCGTCGATCGGCGTGCCGATGAAAACGATGCGCTCCTTGAGGAGGCGGGAGTAGATGTCGAACGCTCGCTCACCGCGGCCGGTGTTCTCCACCACCATCGGGACGAGGTAGTTGGATGGCATCTCGATCTGCTTCATGTTGGGCACAAACGTCATTCTAGACACGGGTCGGCCCGGTTCAGTCAAGTGGCCACGGTTATCCCGCGATATCCACCAGCCGGGCGAGGACCCGCCGCCGCCTGAGCCGGGAAGCGAAGTAGCGCCTTGCAGCCGCGCTCTTCTTGAGCTCGCTCAGCTGTCCCTTGAGCTCGTCGTCGGTGCCTGCCTGCTCCTCGAGGAACTTCAGCACGTCCTCCTCCGATGGCTCCAGGCCTTCGCGCCTGGCGAACTCGCCCAGCACGAGGTCGACCTTGAGCCGGGCCTCCGCGTCCGGGCGCTGGCCGGCCATCCACCCGTCGACCGACTTGCCGAGATACTCCAGGTAGCGGTCGAGCTTGAGGCCCTGCCGGTTGAGGCTCCGCTCGAGCGATTCGAGCTCGCTCGTCAGCTCACGCTCGACCAGGGCTTCTGGCACCTCGACCGATGATGCGTCGACCAGCGCCTTGACCACCGCCTGCTCGCGGTCCATCTTCTCGACCGCCTTTGCCGACTCCTCGAGCTCCTCGCGTACGGACTGCCTGTAGCCGTCGACGGTCTCCTGTTTGCCACCGGTCATGCTCTTGACCAGGGCGTCGTCGAGCGGGGGCAGGACCTTCTCCTTGACCCCGCCCACCGTCACGCGAATCGTCGCGTCTTTTCCCGCCAGCTCGGGATTGCTGTAGCTGTCGGGAAAACGCACCTTCGCCTCGCGCGTCTCGCCCGTGAAAGTGCCTGGCAGCACCGCGACGAGCTCGGGCAGCAGCACGCCTTCTTTCACCTCGGCCTCCGTTGATTTCCGGCTCTCGGACTCGACGGGCTTGCCATCGACCTCGACCTCGATGTCGATCACCGCGACGTCGCCGGTGCGCACCTCCCGCTCGACCGGCGTGATCTCCGCCATCGGTTCGCGCAGATCGTCGAGCCGGCGATCGACCAGCTCGTCGGTGACCTCGTGCGTGTGGTCAGGCGGCTCGATGGTGAGCCTGGTCGCGTCGGCGAGCATGACCTCGGGCATGACGCTGATCGTTGCCTTCAGTCGCGCAGGCTTCCCGCGCTCAAGCTCGAGCACCTCGACGTCCGGGTTGTCGATGGGATCGAGCGACTTCTCTGTCAGCGCTTGCTGCACGACCTCCGGCACCATGGTCTCGACGACCTCTTCGCGCAGCGCGGCCGGCCCGAGGCGCGCCTCGACAAGCGCACGCGGCGCGCGGCCCGGCCGGAACCCTTCGATGCGCGCGCGAGATGCCAGTCGGTTCAGCACGCGGTCGTAGGTCGCATTGACCCTTTCGGCCGGGACCTCGATCGTCATGCCGACCTGGCTTTTCGGCAGGCGCTCGGTGACGACTGAAATAGATTCCGGCACGAGCCGGAATTCTACGGTCGGCCCGAGATCAGATCAGTGGCAGGGCGGGACGCTCGGGGTCGGGCACGGTGACGGAGGCGGGCTCGCCAGCACGGGACCGGTGCCGGGGTCCGCCGGCACGACATAGATCGGCGCGCTAGGAGTCGGGCTGGGCGGGTTGTCGCCCGGCAGCTTGTCGACCTTGGTGGTGTCGGCCAGATACCAGCTGTTGCCCGGTCCGTTGACGACTCCTGGCGGCGGTGTGAACCAGCGGTCTCCCGCCACGTTCGCGAGCGCGCGGGACACGAACTCGTGCACGCCCGGCGAGGCGACGAAGACGCCGTCCGAGCCGTTGATCATCGTGAAGCGGTTGTCCTTGATGTCGCCAACCCAGAGGCCGACCGCCAGGTCGGGCGTGAAGGCGACCGTCACGGCGTCCTTGAAGTTGTCGGTGGTTCCGGTCTTGGCGGCCACGATCCGGTCGCTCCAGTGCAGCGCGCTGTTGCAGCCGAAGATCCTGCAGCGGTTCTGGTCGTCGGCCATGATCTGCGCCATGATGAACGCGACACCCGGGTCGATCGCCTGGCGCGCGCGCTGGTCGGGGTGGGTCTTGTACAGGACCTGCCCGTGGGAGTCTGTGACCTGCAGGATGGCCTCGGGCGAGTGGTACACGCCCATCCCAGCGTAGGTCGCGATTCCGTTGACGTGCTCGAGCAAGGTGATTGGGTAGCCGCCCAGGGTCAGCGAGGGTCCATACTCGTCTGACGGCGCGTTCGCGTCATAGCCCGCGAACGATCCGTCCGGGTTCGCGATCACGTACCGGGGGCGAACGTTCATGTTCCGCATCCAGGAAAGGACCGAGGGCACTCCGATCGAGAGCTCGACTTTGACGGCCGCGATGTTCAGCGAGTTGCCCATAGCCTGCTTGAGCGGAAGCACACCGTGCGACCTGCCGTCGTAGTTGTAGAACTTGGTGGTGCTGTAGGCGTCCTTGTAGACGAGCGGGCTCGGTCCATCGTAGACGGGGGTGTCAACAGTGGCCGCACGCGCGTTGATTACCGCGCCGTACGTGTACGGCTTCATCGACGAGCCCATGTTGCGCGGGATGGTCGTGTAGTTGATCTGGCCCGCGTCCGCGTTGTAGTTCGGCGAGCCGAGCATGACGATGATGTCGCCCGTGTGCGGGTCGACCGCCACCAGGCCCGAGGAGAGCTGGCCGCGCGGGTCGCAGCCGTAGTTGCTGTTGCGGGAGTTGCACGCGAGCTTCGCCATGTTGGACTCGACCACCGACTGGCCGATCAGCTCCATGTTCCAGTCGAGCGTCGTCTTCACGTTGAGCTGCTGGACCCCTGGCTGGAACCCGAGCTGGCGCAGCTCGGCCAGCACGTAGTCGACGAAGTGCGGCGCCCTGAAGCTGTTGATCGGCGCCGAGACCTTGAGTTTCTCGGCCAGGGCCTTGTCCATGTCCTCTTGCGAGATGAAGTTCGAGCGGACCATGGCGCGAAGGACTTCGGCCTGCCGCAGCTTGGCGGAATCCGGGTGCAGGACCGGGTTCCACTCGGTCGGGGCCTGGGGCAGTCCGGCGAGCATGGCCGCCTGCGCCAGGTCGAGCTTCGAGGCGGGAATCTGGAAGTAGCTCTCGGATGCGGCCTCGATGCCGTACGACTGCGAGCCGTAGAAGCTCTTGTTCAGGTAGAGCTCCATGATCTGGTCCTTGCTGTACGTCTGGCTCAGCTCGTACGCGAGCGCGAGCTCTTTGATCTTTCGACTGGGGGTTTGCTCCGGTGTCAGGAATTGCTGCTTCGCAAGCTGCTGGGTGATCGTGCTTCCACCGCCGACCACGTGGCCCGCGCGAATGTTGTCGAACGCGGCGCGGATGATGCCGGCCAGGTCGATGCCGGGGTTGCTGTAGAAACCCTTGTCCTCGATGGCGACGGTCGCCTGAACGGCGATCGGCGCAACGTCCTTCAGCTTCACGGCAAGGCGGTGGTCGCCGTGGTTGCCCACATCCGCGAGCACGACCTTCCCGGTGTTGTCGGTGATCAGGGTATCGCCCGCAAAGGCCGCGCTGTCGAGGCCCTGGATGGAGGGCAGGCTGTCGAAGAACGACTGCGCGTACGCGTCGGCCGCGAGACCGATCACGAGGAGCACAGCGAGCACCGCGCCAAGTCCGCGCAGGATCGCCGTCCGGCGCATCTTCTGCCCGATCGGCGACCACGCGGCGTGGATCCGCGCTCGAGGACTGTGTCCCCCCTTTGTCTTTATCCGCTCAGGAACGTTTCGAGCCATGGATGGGGGCGCGCAGGGATTCTACGCTTTCCCGTCCTGTCCAACGCCCGTCGGGCGGAGAGGGTTACGCCCGCCGCAGGCGGCTGATCAGGCCGTCCCTGGCGAGTCGCCATTCCTCGGGATCGACGGCGCGGAGGAAGTAGATCGCGACCGCGTACACGACGAACCCTGCCGGAGCGGTCAGGAAGATCGAGTAACGGCGCGCCGGATACAGCGCGAGCCCCATGAGGATCCCAGCCAGCAGGATTCGCCAGCTCAGCCCGATCACCGGCAGGCGAAGCTCAGGTCTTCCGATCTGCACGAACCACCAACCGAACGTGCACAGCGCCGCTTCGGTCAGCACCGTGGCCACGCTCGCACCGATGTAGCCGAGGAGCAGGATGGCGACCAGATTCAGCCCGACCGCGACGACTGTGGCAAGGCCCGTCGCCCATGCGTTGAAGCCCTGCCTGTTCGTTGCGTTGAGCATCGCGTAGAACGCCGAGTTGGCAAACAGGAAGACGATGCCGAAAGCGAGGATGCGAAGCGCAGGCTCCGATTGGGCGAACTGACCAGACCGGTTGAAGATCTGGTTGATCTGATGCACCAGTACGAACGTGCCCACGGTGAGAGGCCAGCCCAGCAGGACGAGGACCTTGAAGAATCGCTGGTAGGCGATCTTGAGCCGCGCCGGCTCGCTGAGGAAGTAAACCCCGAGCAGCGGATAAACCACGGTCTGGATCGCCAGGGGCACGAACTGCAGGGCTTCAAATGGTTTGTAGGCGAGCGTGTACCAACCTACCTCGGCAAACGAACGAAGCTGCTGGAGGATCACGAATCCCGCTCGGAAGTACACGTTCGTGAGAAAGAAGGTGAGGGCGAATGGCAGCGCCAGCGGCATCCAGGTCCGGATCAAGTTGAGATCGAGTCCGAGCCGGATCTGACCCAGGCGAAACACGCGAATGACGATCAGCGAGTAGACGATCGTGAACGTGTAGGACGCGCTGTAGGCCCAGACGTAGTAGGCGACACCTTCGCCTCGGCGCGCGCCAAACACGATGAGGCCCGCCTGGATGATGGTTTCGGCGACGATCGCGATGGCGTCGAACTCCGCGCGGCCGACCGAATAGAACGTATTTCGCAACAGGCTCGCGTACGCCGTTGCGATCAGCAGCGCGCAACCCGGAACGACGAGCGATGACAGGTGCGGACCCAGACCGAGGGCAAGCGCCAGCACCACGGCTGCCTCGGCGGCGAGCACCACGCGAAAGACCAGGAGCGTGCCCAGGTAATGGCCGATCTCCGAGCGGTTGCGCGCCGCCTCGCGCGTGTAGAGGGACTGGAAACCGAGGTCGCCGAGAACCGAGACGAGACCCGAGTAGGCGACCAGCGTCGTGTACCGGCCGTAGTTTGCGTCGCCGAGCGCGTTGGCCAGCACGATGACGACCACGAGTGAGATGGCGCGCGAGACCGTGCGTGCGCCGAGGATGAAGACCGAGTTGCTGACCGCCCGCGTGCCGAGCTGCGCTGCGGCGCCTTCAACGGTGTCGGTCACGCGCGAAGGTTAGCTAGATCGACCTGAAAAACTCGTAGCGACGAGGGGCTTCAGGAGGTGATCCAGCCACTGTTCAATTCTGTGGCCGGCAGTCCGCGATTTCATATGGCGAAGGCCGCCATCCGGTCGAGATTGCTGGCCAGGATCCCGAAACCGACCCAGATCTGTATCCCGGTGTGCCCCTTGAGGCGGCTGCGGCCGAGGCCGTAGCGACGTTTCAAGGCGCTGATCCGACCTTCCGCTCCGGCTCGGAAGCGATAGCGTTTCCGCCATCCTCGGGTCGCTTCCACCGGGTCCGCATGACCGACTCGGGGAATGACCTTGTCGAGGATGCCGGCTGCAGCCAGGACCTGGTCGGCAATTTCATTCCCGAAGCCGCGGTCAGCCAGGACGGTGCGGATGCGCATGCCAACTCGCTTAGCTTTGCGCAGCACAGGATCCAAGGTCTCGGTGTCAATCGGAGCCCCGATGTGAACTTCGTGGGCGACCACGAAGCCTTCGGGCGTGTCGCCCAGGGCGACCTTGTAGCCGAACTCGGTGGGCTTCTGCAGCCGGCCACGACGAATCGGCCGGGCATCGAGGTCGCAAAGCGAAACCAGCCGGTCTGGGATGTTGGTCTGGCCCGCCAGGCGACGCTGAGTCTGCTCGGCGATTCTCTCTGCCAGCTTGATTTCCCGCGCCAGCACAGCAGCTGCGATTTGACCTCGTTTCCCGCCGCGCCGGACTCGCTTCTTGGCGTTGCGCAAGACCCGTCCAGCTTGTCGGGCTGCGGCTCGGACCAGCTGGCGCAACTCTCCGGTTTGCTTCAGCGTGTTGGCCAGGCTGCCTGGTCGTCGCAGCCTCATCGAGATGCCGCGGATCAGCCGACTCACCGTTCTCGTCCGGTTCCGAAATCGGGTGCCCAAGGCCAGGCCGGCCGCCTTCACGTGCTTCACAGCTCGGGACAGCCGGCTGACCGAATCGGCGCAGAGCCCAGAGTCGGTCGGATAGCGGATATCGGCTTCGGTCACTGTGCAATCGACCCGCAGCCGGCGGCTGCGCAGCAGTTTTCGTTCCACGGCTGTCTTGAGCACCGCCTCGTTCAGCTCGCCTACCACTTCGGGACCGAAACGCCGGGTCAACTTCAGCAGCGTGGTCGAGTGGGGAGCCTCGGCATCCAGCGCCAGCCGACAAAAGCGCCGCCAGGACAACGAATCGGCTACCTCGCTGACCAGCGTCTCGTAGCCCAGGTGGTAGCGGTGCTTGAGGTACATCAACCTCAGATAGGTCTCGATGGGAATCGTGGGCCTGCCGATTCGGCAGTTGAAGCGGGCGACGAACGGGGCCATGAAGCGTTCGTCGTCGAGCAGACGGTCGATGGCGGCGAGTTCCTCGGAGAGCACCTTCGCGCCCGGAGGTAGCACTGGGTCCCACAGCGTCGTCTGTTGGTCTCGAAGTCGCAGCATCTGGAACTCCTGGTAGGACGTTGACTGGAACGGCGACGAGCTGGTGTTATTTTCGACCGGTCAACCCTGCTTCGCGAATTAGTTTTTCAGGTCGATCTAACTAGGCCCCTCCATACGTCACGACTGCCGTGGGACGGTGAAAACCAGCCCAGTACGACCGTCGAAAATCGTGCGAACCGGGTTCCGCACCTTGGATTAGACGACATCCGGGGATGTCGAACCGACCGAACTATCCGGTGGTACAACCGAAAAGCATGTGACGGTTAGCATGTCCCCAGCGTTCTGCTCTGGAAACGAGGTGAAGACATTGCTTGACGATGCGATGCTGGTTCCAACGGTTGCTGTGACCGACCTTGATCGTGCAAAGCGTTTCTTCGGCGAGCAGCTGGGTCTGTCGCTGCTCGACGAGACGCCTTTCGCTGTGCGCTACGGCGCTGGAAAGGGAACCCAAGTTTCAGTGAGACGCGGGCAGCCGAACGCCGGTCAGACCGTGGCGCACTTCGAGGTCGACGACCTGGAGAGCGTCATCCGCGACCTGACCACGCGCGGGATCACCTTCGAGGAATACGAATCGCCGAAGACGACGAACTTTATCGCCCAGATCGGCCCTGCTCGAGGTGCGTGGTTCAAGGATCCTGACGGCAACGTGTTCGGCCTGCGCCAGGGACCCGTTCCCGGAGTCAATTAGGTCGCATTTCGTCACCCTGCTTGACAAGGCCCCGAGACCTTCTTCTCGCGGCCAGTGACTCCGCCCCTTCGGAGGTACGGGTGACCCGTCGTCGAACGCCTGCACCAGCGAAGCGATGAGCGAGTTCGACTTGGGCAGGATGCCTTGACAGGGATCGGTCAGAGGCCGCCACCATCTGAGGTCAAGCCTTACTCACAGGCGAAGCATTGGAGATCGCGCGTGGTTCGGCTTCCACAGGTTCGTGAGTTATGGGGCGCGGTCGCTGACGAGCACGCAACGGTGCCATCTTCGTCACTTCCGGTTCATTCACGGACGACGCACGGCGATGGACCGCAGCAAAGAATTTGACCCTGATCGACGGGGCGCAGCTTGTTGGGCTGATTGCGTCTGTTCAGGTATCAGCGAGTTCGTCCCGACGCTTGCGACTGCTACGCCACTTTGCAGGGTGTGCGGCCGACCGATGGTCCTGCGTACTGCCCGGCACGGCCGTTCGGCAGGCCAGACGTTCTGGGGCTGCAGCGGCTATCCCCAGTGCCGGAACACGGAAGCGACCACCTCGCCATAGCTCGACAGGCCCTAGCCTTGGCTCCCAGGCACTGTCATCAGAACTGTGGTTCCGCTGTCAGGGGAGCTCTGCACGGAGATCGTTCCACCGTGAGCGGCCACGATGTCGTGCGCGATTGCGAGGCCAAGGCCGCTGCCCGTTGAGTTCGGGCCTTTCGCGAACCTCTCGAATACGTGGGGCAACAGCTCCGACGGGATGCCTTCACCGGTGTCAGCCACGGTGATGCCAGATGAGTCGACCACAACTTTCACCGATCCGCCCGCCGGGGTATGGCGGATCGCGTTCGACAGCAGATTGCCAACCACCTGACGGATTCGAGCTGGGTCGACCTCCTTCGGTGGCAGGTTGGGGGCCAATTCGCTCGTGAGCGAGATCCCCTTCGAGTCGGCTTGCGGGCGGAACGATTCGACCGTGTCGTGCACCAGCACGCCCAGGTCGGTCGATTCTTTGTGCAGGACCAGGTTGCCCGCATCTGTCTCGACCAGCGTTTTCAGGTCCTCCACCAGACGGTCAAGCGTTTGGGTTGCGTCCAGGATCGGCGCCAGGTGCGCCGTGTCGGCTGGGTAAACGCCGTCCAAGATCGCCTCGGCCTGACCGCGTATCACCGACAGTGGCGTCCGCAGCTCGTGCGTCACATCGGCCATGAAGTTGCGGCGCTGCTCGTCGATCGCCTTCAGGCGCGCCGACATCGCGTTGAACGCGCGGGCCACGGAGCGGATGTCCTGCGAGCCCCATTCCGGCACCTGCGCCGAGTAGTCGCCCTCCTCAATGCGGCGCGCGGCCTGGATCAGGTTGTTCATAGGTCGCGCCATGCGCCGCACGCCGCCCAGGGCTGCGATCGCCACGAGCACGATCAGCAGAAAAACTGGAAAGAGGAAGAATGGATGCGGACCCTCACCGCGGCCGAACAGAGCTCCCAATAGTCCGCCAGTCAGAAACGCGACGCCCAGAACTCCCAGAACAAAACAGCCGATCCAGCGGATGAATGGGGGAGGGCCGTAACCGTACCCGCGGCCCCATCGACGAGGTGGGAACGGCTCGCCCTCGGGCCACCACTGCGGCCGGCGCATCGTTGCCGGCCACGCGCTCGAGTCCCAGCGCCGCCAGCGGCCTCGACCGCCCCCCGCTCTCATCGCAATGCCGGCTCGGCGAATCGGTAGCCGACGCCGAACACCGTCTCGATGTATTGCGCTCCGATCTTGCGCCGGATGTTCTTGATGTGCGCGTCGATCGCGCGCTCATACGACTCGAATGCCAGGCCGCGAATCACGTCCAAGAGCTGCGAGCGAGTGAAAACCCGACCCGGTTGCCGCGCCATCACAGAGACGATCTGAAACTCGCTCCGCGTCAAATCCACGCGCCGGCCGGAGAAACGCGCTTCCATACGCGGCACGTCCAGCTCCACTTCGGATCCGACTCGGACCACATCCGAAGGCACAGACGCCCCCTCCGCGCGCCGCAACACCGCACGCACCCGCGCCACCAGCTCCTTGGGCGAAAACGGCTTGGTGAGGTAGTCGTCCGCACCCAGCTCCAGCCCGACCAGCTTGTCCGACTCCTCGGTCCGTGCGGTCAGCATGATGATCGGCACCGTCCCATCGCGCCGCAAAGACCGCGCCACGTCAAGACCGTCGATGCCGGGAAGTCCGAGATCCAGAACGACCAGATCCGGACGGCCGGTACGCGCCGAGCGCAAAGCAGACGGCCCATCCGAAGCCGTGAGCACGGTGAACCCACCGTGCTCCAGGTAGTCGCGGACGAGCTGTACGATCCGAGGCTCGTCGTCCACGACCAGGATGGTCGCCACGGCGACCATCCTAGGTTCAGTCACGGGCGCGCTCAGACGGAGCGCGTGTCCGTGGGGGGTGGAGGTGTCGAACCAGAAGGTGGCTCAGGCTCACCGTGCTGGCGGCGATGCCAGTCCTTCGCCCTCTCCTCGAATGAGCCCATGCCAGGGCCGTAACCCCAGCCCCGGCCGAAGCCGCGCCCGTAGCCCCATCCGCCGCCCCACATCCGCCGTCCGAAGAAGCCCCAGAACGCGATGCGAAACAGCCAGAAGATCCCGAACAGGATCAGGAGGAACCACAGGATCCCGAAGAATCCGAATCCTCCGCCCCAGTAGTGCGGGCCGTAGTACACGGCGGGCGTGCCGTCGCCCTGCGTGGCCGCCGGAAGGTGCGTGTTCACCCCGTCCGACCATCCCACGTTGTAGGCGATCGCGCCCACCACAACGAGCAGGATCACCGTCACCAGCAATCCCGCCAAACCGAATCCGCGTCTCATTTCGATTCACTCCTTTGCATGAATGAGATTTGCATCACCGTCCATGCTTCCCAGGAGTTGTGAGGGAGTTGTGAACGCCCCGTGAGGATCTAGAAGCCGCTTTCCAGCTCCACAAGCTCGGCGCTCCGCTTCCACAGCTCAGCCTGATGCGCGACATTCATCGTCGACCGCGGTGGTTCGATCCGCCGGCCTCCCTTGAAAAACCATCCCGTCGTGCCGGCGTGAGCTGGGGAGAGGGCGAGGTCGACCAGGTCCTGCGCCGGCCGCGAAGCGTCTCGGCCGAACCACTGCATCGCCAGCCGCGCTACGCGCGGCCCATCGCGCGCGAGCTGCGAGCGAACGATGCCGGGGTGGAACGCGTTCGCGCGCACGTCCCACCGGCTCGCCCGCCGTGCCAGCTCGAATGTGAACAGGAGGTTGGCCGCCTTCGTCGCGCCAAACGAATGGAAGGCGCTGAACCGGTCGCGGTCGAGCAGGCGGTCGATGTCCACGTGCGTGCCGGACGGTGCGGTCACGGTGATCACGCGTCCGCCGCGCGCCAGCCGGTCGCGCAGAAGGTTGGTCAACAAGAAAGGACCGAGGTGATTCGTCGCCAGCATCAGCTCGATCCGGTCTGAGTTTTTCTGATAGCCCGTCAAATAGGCGGCCGCGATGTGAAGCAGCGCGTCGATATGGCCCGCGGTGCGGTTCAGCTCCCGTGCCGTGGCTCGCACCGAGGCGAAAGAAGAGAGATCAAGAGACGGCCGTGAGAGCGGTATCACCTGCGCGCGCCGCCTGGTCAGCTCTGCGACGGTCGCCGATCCGATCGCTCCCGTGGCTCCCGTGACCACGACCGTTGGCATGATCTAAATATTCAGCCCGACCCGGCGCTCGAGTTCAGGAAGGCCAGATCTTGATGTCTTTCTGGCAGCAGAACGCGCCCAGGTCAGGCGACCAGTGGAGGATGAACGGAGGGGTCACGTTGCCGACGCGAAAACAGATGTCGTAAGGGCCCGCGAGTGCCCCGCCGCTGAATTCGTGGCGCTCGAACTTCTGACACCCCGCCGCGTCGGTCACGATCTGTGATTGGCGTCGCCCGGCGTCGATAAGGAGCAGGTCCGAAGGGTCGACGTGCGTCGCGGTGCTCGAGTTCTCGAACTTCACCCGCATGTGCACGACGTCGTTCGTCACGTGCACGTTCGAGATCCAGATGGTGTAGCCGCTCACGTTGGCGCAGGGCCCGGGGGTGCAGTTCTCCGGCGTCAGGCCGCTGTTCGGCTGGGTTGACAGGGGCGTTTTCAAGGCGGTGTAGGCGGCGGCGGCCACGATCGCCGCGACCATCAGGCCGAGGACGATTCCCAGCGCGGTGAGCAGGCGGCGACCCACGTTTGCTTAACGAAGACTACTCGCCGGGGGTAACTATCGCCCCCCGGTTCGTCAGGCCAGGACGGGCTGCTCGATCCGCTCGTCGGTCAGCACCCTGCCGTCCTTAAGCCGGACCTGGCGCTTGGCCTGAGCCGAGATGTCGGTGTCGTGCGTGACCAGAACGACGGTGACCCGGTCTTCGCGGTTCAGCCGCTTCAGCAGGTCGACCAGCTGCTGGGCCGTCTCGGTGTCGACCGCGCCCGTCGGCTCGTCGAGGAGGATGAGCGACGGCCCATTGACCATCGACCGCGCGATCGCGACGCGCTGCATTTGCCCGCCCGAAAGCTCGCCCGGCCGGTGCTTGAGCCGATCGCTCAGCCCGACGCGTTCGATCAGCTCGATCGCCCGCTGCTTGCCCGCGCTGCCGTTCTTCACGTAGCGCAGCGGCAGCATCACGTTCTCGAGCACGTTCAGGCCGGACAGCAGGTTGTACTCCTGGAAGACAAATCCGACCTTGAGCGCGCGCAGGTGTGCTCGCTCGCGGTCGCCGAGCCTGGTCGTGTCGACGTCGTCGAGGAAATAGTTGCCCGCCGTGGGCTTGAGCAGGAGTCCCAGCAGGTCGAGCATCGTGGTCTTGCCCGAACCCGAGCGTCCCACCACGGCGACGAACTCGCCCTTGTCGATGTCGAGGGTGACGCCGTCGAGGGCGCGGATGATCTCCGACCCCCGCTTGTAGTTCTTGGTCAGCCCGACCAGGCGGATGCCCGCCATCTATTCGGTCCTCAGCGCGATCACAGGGTCGAGACTGGCCGCCCGCCAGGCCGGCAGGACGCCGGCCACCGCGCCCAGCACCGTGGCGAAGCCGATGGCGAAGATCGTCAAGGCGGGCGTGATCAGGAAGAGCGAAGAACCGTCGGCGGGTGCGAACCATAGGTTGCGCGCGACGACGATGCCGGCGCCAAGCCCGTAGCCGATCAGGCCGCCTATGAGGCCGATCAGCGTCGCCTCGATCAGGAACTCGCCCATCACGTTGAGCGTCGTCGCGCCGACCGCCTTCTTCAGGCCGATCTCGCGGACACGTTCAGCGACCGACATGAACATCGTGTTGACCACCGACAGGCCTCCGATGATCAGCGCCAGCAGCGCCGCCGCGGTGGTGATCGCGGTAAAGATGGCGCCGCCCGACTTGAAGCCGTTCACCAGGTCGCTCGGCCGTATCGCCTTGACACCGGTCACCTGGTTGTTGATGCGGTCCGCGATCTTGTCGAGCTCGGCGAGCGAAGTGCCGGGCTTGCTGTAGACCGAGATGCCCTCCGTGAGCTGGGTCACGTCGATGGTGTCGCGCAGCGCGGCGGGCAGGCTGTCCCGGAAGAGCATCTGCCCGTCCGCAACGTTGATGTAGGCGAAGGTGTCCGGCGCCGTCTTGGTCTCGTCCAGGATGCCGACGACCGTGAATGTGTGGTTGACGAAGTCGGCCTTGGCGTCGGCGGGTCGCACCGGCAGGTCGATGGTGTCGCCGACGTTCTTCTTGAACTCCTTGTCGATCGTCGAGCCGAGCACCACCTCACCATGCGACCCGGCCGCGAGGCCGTGGCCATGTGCGTAGGTGAGCTTGAGGGCGCTGTAGTTGTTCTCCTCGGGATCGCCCGCGGCGATCGTGTCCGGGATGCCGAAGCTCACGACGATCGTGCCGCCCGGCTTCGCCTGGAAGGAGTAGCCGGGGAACGCCGCCTCGACGCCGTCGACCTTCTTGATCTCGTCGAGCTTCGACATCGGGATCAGGTTCGCGGCCTGGCCGTCCGGCGGCCCCACCTGGATGCTGCCGCCGAAGTACTTGACGCCGCCGTCGATGAGCGCGTTGAAGTTCTCGGCCAGCGCGCCCATCGTCGTCAGCGCGAGCACGCCGATGACGATGCCCGAGATGGTCAAGAAGCTGCGCAGCTTGTGGCGCGTGATGTTCCGGAGGATCTCCACGAGTTGTTGAGGATACGGAAGGCGTGCTTAAAGGCGGGTAAAGGACCGGCGGCTAGGCGACGACGACGGCGAGCTTGCCCATGTAAAGCGTCCAGCCTGCGCCTTGACTCGCGCGCTCGGTCTCGTTCGGCAGTCCGGAATGCCGCAGCCGGAGGATCGTGCCTTGCCCATCGGCCTCGAGCTCGATCTCGACCGACGTCAAACCCGGTGCCACGTCCGACTTCCCCTTCCAGCCCCAGCTGAAGACCAGGCGGCGGGGTGGGTCGACCTCGATGTACTCACCGGTCGCGAAATGCTCGCCGTCGACGTCGATGCGGTACGACCCCCCGCGCCGCGGATAGAGCTGAGCGCCGATACCCATCCACAGCACGAACTTCGCCGGGTCGATGAGGTAAGAGCACACCGTCGCGGGTGAAGCGGCGATTCGCTGCTCGATCGCTACCTCTTCGATTTCGACCTCTCCTCGGCCTCAGCGAGCAACCGCAGGCGGTCGATGTTTCGCGCCCACATTCGGCGAAGGTACGACTCCAGCGGCCGCAGAGCGGCCCGGTCGGCGCGGTACAGGCGGCTGGTTCCGAGCCTGCGCTCCTTGACAAGCCCCGCCTCCTTGAGGACGCGCAGGTTCTGCGAGAGGAGTGGAAGGGAACCTGGGTCACATGGGACATCAAGCCGGCGAAGGACGGCGGCCATGAGGTCACCTTCAACCACGACGGCTGGCCGGAGGAGCTGCCTCCCGCGGACCTGGCGTCGGTCAGCTACGCGTGGGGCAGGATCGTCGGCCGGCTGAAGAAGTTTGCGGAAACGGGCAAGCCTGTGCCCTATTTCCCGTAGCCAATAGAATTCCCCTCCCATGAGAGGATGCGGTGTCCAGCTTGTTGCTCAGGGGCTTCGTCCTGGGCTTTGCCATCGCCGCATCGCCCGGGCCGATCTTCTTCCTGTGCGTTAGGCGCACGCTGGTCCAGGGCCGGCTCACAGGCCTCTTCTCGGGATTCGGAGTCGCCACCGCCGACGGTTTCTACGCCGTCATCGCGACGTTCGGCGTCGCTGCCCTTACCACTGCATTCGTCGGCGGCCGGCGGCCTCTCGCCGTGATCGGCGGCATCATCCTGGTCATCCTGGGCGCCGGCATCCTGATCGACCGACGCCGAAAGACGGAGGTGGCGACGGCACCGACCGGCAGAGGCCTGGCCCTGGTCTACGTCTCGACGCTCGGCCTGACGATCACCAACCCGGCGACGATCATCTCGTTCGCCGCGCTCGCGGCGACGCTTGGCCTCGGCACCGGCGGTTCGCTCCTGCGGCCGGCCCTTGTTGTGCTAGGGGTCCTTCTCGGCTCGGCCGCGTGGTGGATCATCCTGGTGGTCGCCGCGTCGGCGCTGCGGGCTCGCCTCACGCCGGCGGTGGTGCGCGGAGTCAGCATCGTCAGCGGACTGGCTATCGCGGGACTCGGAATTTTGGCCGTGATTTCGGCCTTTTCAGTTTGAGCATGGAGACGGAGAAGAAGCGTTCGCGTACGGTCACGTGGGAAGACCCATACGAAGCAATGCGAGCGGCCCCGGGCAAAACCGGCCTCGAGCTGCTGACGGACATCGCAGCCCGCCGCGTGCCACCGCCCCCGATCGCCGAGACGATGGGGTTCACCGCGACTCTGTTCGAACAGGGCAGGGCCATGTTCGAGGGGGAGCCCGCCGAGTACCTCTACAACCCGATCGGGGTGATCCACGGCGGGTTCGCGATGACGCTGCTCGACTCCGCGATGGGCTGCGCGATCCACACGACGCTTGGAGTAGGAGAGCGCTACACAACGCTCGAGGTGAAGGCGAACTTCGTGCGGCCGATCACCCTCGAAACGGGGCGCGTCCGGTGCGAAGGACTGGTCGTCTACCGCGGCGCAACCATCGCGACGGCGGAAGGCAAGCTCACGGCGATCAACGGCGGGAAGCTGCTTGCGCACGGAACCACCACATGTCTGATAGTACCCGCCAGATTCGAGTAGTCGACGTCTTCACGGAGAAACCCCTCGCGGGCAACCAGCTCGCGGTGGTGCTCGACGGGCGGAACATCTCGGCCGGCGACATGCAGCGCATCGCGCGCGAAGTGAATTTCTCGGAAACGACCTTCGTCCTGCCGCCGGACGACTCCGCGCATGCCGCGAAGGTGCGCATCTTCACCCCGTACGTCGAGCTTGCGTTCGCCGGCCATCCCACCATCGGCACCGCGTGGGTGCTGGCGAACGAAGGAAAGGTGCCCGATGGCAAGCTCGACTTCGTGCTCGAGGAGAAGGTCGGTCCGGTCGCCGTGCGCGGCGTGAAGAAGAATGGTGGCATCGCGTTCTGGATGAACCACCCGCCGCTGAGATTCGGCGAGGTCTTCACGCACGCCAAGGTGGCGGCAGCGATCGGTCTCAAGGAAGGCGATGTCGTCCCCGACGTGCCTGCCGAGGTGGCATCCACCGGCACTCCGTTCCTGTTTGTTGCACTGCGTGACCCGCGCACCGTTGACGCGGCGGCGTCCGACCCAACCCGCGTGAAGACGCTGCTGCGCCGGCACGACGCTCACGGAGTCTTCGTGTTCGCCGTGGAAGGCCCCGGCCGCCTGTACAGCCGGATGTTTGCGGTAGACGTGCAGGAGGACGCGGCCACAGGGTCCGCCAGCGGACCATTGGGCGCGTTCGCGGTCAAGTACGGGCTGGTCGAGCGCGCTCCGAGGGTGTCTCTGGTCAGCGAGCAGGGGACGAAGATGGGACGCCAGAGCTTTGTCCACATCGAGCTCGAATACGGCGCGTCGAAGGACCTCCCCGAAAGCATCGAGGTCGGCGGCTCCGTCATGCCCGTGCTCAGTGGCACGCTGGCAGACTTCGCCTAGTGGTCGTCGACAGCTACCGGTTTCTCCCGCGCAGCTTCCGTCCTCTCTATGAGGGGCGCGGTCCGTTCCCCGGCGAGGAGGGTGCTGTGTGGGCGCCGTTCGAGAAACGACTGTCTGCAGCGCGGATCGCGCTTCTGAGCTCGGCAGGCATCTATCTGAAGGAGATCCACCCCGCGTTCGACCTCGACGGCGAGCAGGCGCGGCCGGAGTGGGGCGATCCGACGTGGCGGTCGATTCGCTGCGATTGCAACCCTGGGGACATCGGCGTCGCGCACCTGCACATCAACGAGGACGACGTTCTCGCCGACCCCGAGATCGCGCTACCGCTGCGCGGGCTGGCCGGCCTCGTCGAGGAAGGCGTGATCGGGGGCACGGTGCAGGAGCACGCGGCCGTGATGGGCTACCAGGACCGCGCGCTGGTGGACTGGAAGCGGACCACCGCGCCGGCGATCGTCGCGCACCTGCGCGGGCAGGGCGCGGACGCGCTCCTCCTCGCACCCGCTTGACCCGACTGCTGCTCGAACGTGCCCGTGCTGGCACGGTGGATCGAGGCGGCCGGCATACCGACCGTGACGGTGACGATGATGCCTGCGGTGGCTGAAGAGCGCCGCGCGCCGCGGATCGTCGGCGTCGAGTTTCCGTTCGGCCACGCGTTCGGCATGCCGCATGACCGCGTCATGCAGAGACGCGTCCTCGAGCTGGCGCTGCGCGTTCTGGCGGGCGGGTCGGCGTTCGGGACTCGGGTGGACTACGACGAGCTGTGGCCGGTGCCGCTGCGCGAGGCCTACAAAGCGTGGCAGCCGAAGGTGCCGAGCCCGATCGTCAGGAAGCTACTCGAGGCTCGCACTTAACAAGGCCGCCAGTGCCAGAGGCGAGAAACTACGAACCCGTAGAGGGCTCGAGCTTGATCGACGCCGAGTTGATGCAGTAGCGCAGCCCCGTCGGCTCGGGCCCGTCGTCGAAGACATGCCCCAGGTGCCCGCCGCAGCTGGCGCAGTTGACCTCGGTCCGGACCATGAAGAAGGATTTGTCCGTCTCCTCCTCGATCGGCGCGCCCTCGGCCGGTGCGTAGAAGCTCGGCCACCCGCAGTGGGCGTCGAACTTGGTCTCCGACTCGAACAGCCTGGCCCCGCAGCCGGCGCACAGGTAGGCGCCGCGAACGTTGGTGTCCCAGTACGCGCCCGTGAACGGCCGCTCAGTGCCTTTCTCGCGCAGCACGTGGTACTGAGTCGGGGTCAGGTCTCGTCTCCACTCCGCTTCGCTCTTCTGAACTGGTGCTTTCTTCATCTCGCCCCTAATCTGCCAGTTTTCGCACCGCGCCAAACTAATGAATGGTGGACAGGCACACCGAGTCGCGCCTCAAGAAGGAGATAGTGATCTGGCTGGTGACGGCCGGCGCCGACCGCAAGCCACAGGCCGTGCCCGTCTGGTTCCTATGGGACGGCAAGTCGTTCCTGATCCACGCCCGCGACGGGATCAAGGTCCGCCACCTCAGGGCAAACCCGAACGTCGAGCTCCACCTCAACAGCGATGAGGTCGGCGACGACCTCGTGCGGGCGTCGGGCCAGGCCACGATCAAACAGTCGCCCCCCGCCCACGAGAACGCCGCCTACATGCGCAAGTACGGGCGACAGATCAGGGACCTCGGCACGACGCCAGAGAGCTTCAGCGCCACCTACCACAACGTCATCCAGGTACGCAAAGTCCGGTTTCACTAACCTCGTCCTTATGACGACCATCCACCCGCTTCGCTTCGGGATCAAGGCTTCCGGACAGTGGATCACCATCGAGGAGCTGCGCGCGATCTGGAAGATCGCGGACGAGGGTGGCTTCGACCACCTCTGGGACTTCGACCACCTCGCGACCATCGGAGCGAACGGCCCCGACGGCCCCATCTACGAAGGGTGGGCGCTGCAGGCGGCGATGGCCGAGGCGACCAGGCGCGTCCGCATCGGCTGCATGGTCACCGGCAACACCTACCGCCACCCGGTCGTGCTGGCCAAGCTCGCGGTCACGGTGGACCACCTCTCCGGCGGCCGGCTCGAATTCGGCATCGGCGCCGCATGGGCCGAGATCGAGCACGGGATGTACGGAATCGAGGGCCTCGACCACCGCGTCGGCCGGCTCAGCGAGTCCCTCCAGATCATCAAGTCGCTCTTCACCCAGCCGCGGACGAACTTCGACGGCCGGTACTACAAGCTCACCGACGCGATCGCCAACCCCAAGCCGCTCCAGAGACCGCACCCGCCGATCTGGATCGGCGCGTCGGGGGAGAGCACGCTCCGCCTCACGGCGCGCCACGCCGACGTGTGGAACATCTCGGGTGGTGACGACCAGGCGGTCAAAAGCGTCATCGGCAAGTTCGAAGAGGCGTGCGAAGCGGTCGGCCGCGACCAGTCCGAGGTGAGGCGTTCGATCCAGTTCTTCTGGGACGGCAAGAGCCGCGACGAGGTGCTCGAGCAGTCAGGTAGGTTCTTCGAGCTCGGCATCACCGAGCAGGTCGTCTACATGCGCGGCGAGCATCCCGACCGGACCGCCGGCAAGCTCGCCGAGATGGTGCCTGAACTCCGACAGCACGAGCGTGTCGCCTCCTAACGAAATATTGTTGATACGACATATATCGCTGCAGTAATATGTTGCCATGCC
>WNGQ01004029.1_pt1 | contig 20930 bp, 18 predicted proteins | sample 5407661 | NCBI WGS metagenome assembly WNGQ01 (sample SAMN13153382, study PRJNA577476) | soil metagenome | isolation source: 60 cm soil or saprolite under Garry oak tree replicate 2 | place: USA:California | collected 2016-06-15 | reverse complement strand
CGAAGATAATGAGGTTTGCTACAGCCGCCTTCTGCTTCGCCTCGTGGGCCGGACGCGCTTCCTGAAGGTCGGCGAATGACAACCAACTCACTTCAAACTCGTCGGTGGTCCAAAATCGTTCGACCAGATGATCGCAGAACTTAACTGCCAGTTCGCGTGTCATGGTGTCCTCATAAACCACCACCACCGACCAAGCGGCCTTGGTTTCAACCACCCTCTCGATTCTCTCAGCCATGGCTCTTCTCAAGAACTTCCTCTCGCTCCCACCCTGCTCGCACTTCCGAAAAAAAACGTGTTGCCGACAATGGCTAATCTCGGCCTGATTCTGGAAAAAGCAAGTAAAAAATTAGACATTCGGTATCCGGTCAGTGACGGCGGACGGAGCGCGGACTTTCCAGTCCGCAGGAAGCTGCTCTCGCACAACCGGGCTGCGAATTGCGTGCAGGTCCGCGTTCGAACGATGCTGCGGACTGGAAACTCCGCGCTCCGCGATTTGCGCCCGCGTTCACTGACCGGATACGACATTCGACATTCGTGGCGCGAAGCTTGGGGTTTGCAATTGTGTCCTGTGCCGTTAAGTTGCCGGTGTGAGCAACGAGTTTTCAATCGCGGCACATTGGCCGGGCGAATTTGAGGAGGCCGGCCTCCAGAAATGGGCGGAGGACTTGCGCCGCCAGTTGACCGCGGCGCGCGTTTCTCTGGGACTGGTGTTCATGGCCCCCAGGTTTTTCCCGCGCGCAAAGGCGGTTTTGGAAATCCTCCGCGTTCACGCCCAGATTCCGCTGCTGGCCGGATGCTCCAGCCAAGGCCTGATCGTTGGCGAGAAGGAGCTGGAGAAGAACGCTGGCTTGACGCTGGCTCTTTACACACTGCCTGACGCAGACTTGAGGGCCTTCCATTTTACCCAGGAGCAGGTCGAGGAAGCCAACGGCCCAGGCTATTGGCCGCTGGAAACGGACATCGAGCCCGGCCAAACCAATGGCTGGCTGGCCTTCATCGATCCCTTCCATCTCGACAGCGAGAGCTGGCTCAAGAGCTGGAATGAAGCCTATGCGCCGCTGCCGGTGCTGGGCGGTTTGGCCAGCGGCGATTTCACCGACCAACTCACCCAGATCTATTTAAATGGCGAGGTGTTTGATGAGGGCGGCGTGGCCATTTCGGTCGGGGGCGGCATCAGACTGGCGGCAGTGACCGCCCAAGGCTGCACGCCCATCGGGGACACCTGGACACTCACCAAGGTGGAACAGAACATTATTCACGAGATCGGCAACCGCCCGGCCTATGAAGTGCTGGCCGAAACGTTCAACAAACTCCCGCCGGAAGAACAAAAAAAGGCCCGCGGCAATTTGTTTATCGGCCTGGTTACCAACGAGTATCTGGACGAATTCCATCGCGGCGATTTTTTGATTCGTAATCTGCTGGGGGCCGACGCACGCTCCGGCAGCATCGCCGTGGGCGCCCTGCCGAGGTTGGGCCAGACCATCCAGTTCCAGAAACGTTCGGCGGCGGCCGCCACGGAGGACATGAATGAACTGCTCACCCGCACCAGGAATCAACTGGCGGGCATGACGATTTACGGCGGTTGCCTGTGCTGTTGCAACGGGCGTGGACAGAATCTCTTTGGCCGGCCCAACCACGACGCTCAGATGGTCCAGCAACGGCTTGGGCCCATCGGTTTGGCCGGCTTTTTTTGCAATGGCGAGATCGGCCCCGTCGGCGAAAGAAATTTTTTGCATGGCTATACCGCCTCTCTGGCGCTGTTTGTGAACAAGTGATTCGGGATCCAACACTTTCGGCATCGGTTCGGCCTTCGCATTGGAAAAAATGGGAGCATTGGTCCAATGTGGAAACTCTAAGCGAGGATCGGGCGATAAAGGGCCGCGCGCTTCTGCCAAATAGCGCCGAGAGTAGCTAAGCTCTTAAGCTCTCCTCCACCGCTTTCGCGCACCGCCCGCAAATCGTCGGATGTGCGGGGTGCGAGCCGACGTCGGTCTCCCAATGCCAGCAGCGCTCGCATTTTTGGCCAGGGGCGTGAGAAACGCTCACTCGCAACCCGTCCACTGAGTCGTTTGCAAAGCCGGCGTCCAGGTCGGATACGTTCAACAACTCAGCCAAGGCCGGACGGAGTTCCAAATCCATTGAATTGAGCCTTTCATCCCGGCCTGTAAACCTCACTGCAGCTTCCAGCGCCTTACCGATCTGCTTTGCCTGCCGGGCCTTCTCCAGTTGCGGCAACGCCAGTTCCCTCAATCCAAACAAAAGTCGCCACGCGGTTTCTTCTTTCGCCGAGCGCTGGAACGGTTGGTGTTTCCATTCGCTGCCATGGACTGAGCCTACCTGGTTTCCCCGCACACCTTCCCAGGCCTCGTCCGCCGTAAACACGAGAATCGGCGCCAACATCTGACAAAGCCTGGCGACCATCCGGTGCAGCGCGGTTTGCGTGGAGCGGCGGCGATGCGAGTTGGCCGGATCGGTGTACAGCCGGTCCTTAATGGCGTCGTGATAAATCGCAGACAGCTCGACCGCGACGAATTGGCTGACTCTCTGATAAACGACGTGGAACTCGTAGCGGTCATAAGCCTGAATGACTTCGCGTTCCAGTTTGGAAAATTCGCCCAGAATCCAGCGGTCCAGTCCCGTCAGTCGGTCGTCCGCCAGCGCGTGTTTGGCAGGATCGAAATCGTAGAGGTTCGAGAGCTGGTATCGAAGGGCATTGCGGATGACACGGTAGGTCTCGGCTACTTTGTTGATCCTTTCTTCGCTCACGGGCATGTCATTGCGGAAATCCTGCGAGGTGACCCAGAGCCGTATGATGTCCGCGCCCCATCTCTGAACGTAAGCCTCCGCGGTCTGTGGCTTTTCGTAGCCAGCTTGGGTTTGCTTGCTCTTGGAAATTTTTTCCCGATCGGCATCCACCATGAACCCGTGCGTGACCACAGCCTTAAAGGGGGCAATGCCATTTCCCGCAAGTGACAGAAGCAGCGAGGACTGAAACCAGCCGCGATGCTGGTCGCTGCCTTCGAGATACATGTCGGCTTGCCACTCGGCAGTTGAGGCTTGAGAGTCCAGCGTTGAGTGTTTCAACTCTGGACGGCGCATCAAGACCGCGCGCGAGGAGGAACCCGAATCAATCCAGACATCCAGGGTATCGTTCGATTTCGTGGCGGCCTCCGCGCCTTTCCAGTTGGGAGGCTTAAGCTCCATCCACAGCTCCCCCGCGGATTTCTCAAACCAAACATTGGAGCCCTGCTTCTCGATCAGGTCGGCCGCTTTGCGAACGATTCGGGCATCAAGAATCGGATTGCCTTGCCCGTCATAGAACGCCGGGATTGGCACGCCCCAGGTCCGCTGACGCGAAATGCACCAGTCAGGCCGGCCTTTGACGGCGGCTTCCATGCGGCTGGCGCCCCAGTCGGGAATCCATTGCACCCGGCCCATCGCGGCGAGGGCCAGATCGCGGAAGGTCAGAGCATCCGATTCTTTGTCCTCAATGAGTGGGTGAATGAGCGAGCGGGCGAGTGGGGCTTTCTCACCTGCACGATCTCTCACTTTCTGAGTCGTCTTTTCTTCGGATGACCGAACGACGTAGTCAATTTTGATGAACCATTGATCCATCGCCCGGAAGATAACCGGCGTCTTGCTGCGCCAGCAGTGCGGGTAGCTGTGATGATAGTTTTCCTGATGCAGCAGCGCCTTGCGGAGGCGCAGCTCGTGCAGCACCGCCTCGTTGGCGTCGCTCTTACCATGCTTTTCGAGAATGGATTTGGACAGCATCCCGGCAGGCATCTGCTGCTCGATCGGCAAGTCGCTGGTATGGGTGAACCGCCCATCGTCATCCACCGGCGAGTAAATAGGCAACCCGTGCGCCATCCCCAAGTTATAGTCTTCCAAACCATGTCCGGGAGCGATGTGGACGAAGCCAGTGCCGGTGACGTTTTCCACGAAGGCGTCCCCAGCGAAAAGTTTGCCCATCCGATTGCAGAACGGATGTTGATATTCAATTTGACTCAAGTGCCCACTGTCGAGGCTGCGGATAATCTCATAGCCATGCCAGCCGCATTTTTCGGCGACGGCCGGCAGCAACAACGCGGAGACGATGAATTGCTCGCTACCAACCCGGGCCAGCGAGTAACTGAAAGTCGAATTATACGCGACTGCCAGGTTGGCCGGCAGGGTCCACGGTGTCGTAGTCCAGATAACGATTGAAACTTCCGGACGGCCAATAACCGGAAACTTCACATAAACGCTTTGACTGAGGTGGTCCTTGTATTCGACTTCCGCTTCGGCCAGGGCGGTGCGGCAGGGAATGCTCCAATAAACCGGTTTCTTGCCCCGATAAACAAATCCTTGCTCCACGATGTCCGCGAACAGGCGCAACTCATCGGCTTCGTATTCCTTTCTGAGGGTGAGGTACGGATTATCCCAATCGCCAAAGACTCCGAGGCGCTTAAACTGCGCGCGCTGGAGGTCAATGTACTTCCGGGCGTAGGCTTCGCAAGCTTTGCGGATGGTCGCCGCATCGGAGGAGGTGTCCCCTGCCTTGCGCATGTCCTGCGTGACTTTGAATTCAATCGGCAAGCCGTGGCAGTCCCAGCCTGGCACGTAGGGCGCGCTGAAGCCGCGCAGCGTTTTGTATTTGACGATGATATCTTTTAGAATCTTGTTGAGCGCGTTACCGATGTGGACGTCGCCGTTGGCAAATGGAGGGCCATCGTGCAGAATAAACTTTTCCGCACCGACGCGCTGGGCCTGGATGCTTTCGTAAAGCCGGGCAGCCTCCCATTTCTTCAACCGCTCCGGTTCCTGCCCGACAAGATCAGCTTTCATCGGGAAATCGGTTCGCGGCAGGTTCAATGTGCTTTTGTATTCCATTTTCAACTTTCGCAAAGCAAAGGGAAGTTACCAGCCGCAGATTTATTTTGCAATTCCCCGCTCCGATATGGCACAAGCGAAAATATTCATGACCAACATCACCCATGGTGAAGTTCACGCCTGGCACTGGGCCACCCGCCAACCCGTCCGCCTCGGTTGGCAGGAGGGGACTATCACTCATCTCACGACTGCCGACCCGCTGCCCCCGCGCGACGTGTGGATTGCTCCGGCCCTCTTCGATGTGCAGGTCAACGGCTACGGCGGCGTTGATTTCCAGCAGGACAATTTGAGCGCGGACAACTTGCTCTCGGCGGCGCGGCAACTGCGGGCCGCTGGGTGTGCGCGTTTTCTCCTGACCACGATAACGGACGATTGGCTCAAGCTTTTGGCGCGACTGCGCCATCTGCGTGCCCTGCGATCGCAAGTTGCTGAGTTGCAGTCCGCCATTGTCGGCTGGCACGTCGAAGGACCGTTTCTATCTGCGGAACCGGGCTTTCATGGCGCTCATAACCCCGCATTGATGCGGAATCCCACTTCCGAGGACATCCACGAATTGCGTAAGATCACTGACAACGACCCCTGCCTGCTCACGCTCTCCCCTGAACGCCCGGGTGCTATCAAAGCAATCGAGTTGGCAGTCTCTCTTGGACTCAAAGTCAGCCTCGGCCACACCAATGCTTCCCTTCAAATTCTGCAACAAGCAGTGCAAGCGGGCGCAACGGGATTTACGCATCTCGGCAACGGCTGTCCGCGCGAACTGGACCGGCACGATAACATTCTTTGGCGCGTCTTCGAAACCCAGGGTCTGATGGTCAGTTTGATTCCTGACCAAATCCATGTCTCGGCGCCGCTCTTCCGGTTGGTCCATCGTGTGCTCAGCCCGGATTCGATTTATTACACAACCGATGCCATGTCCGCTGCCGGTGCGCCGCCGGGCCGCTATCAACTTGGAAAAATGGACCTCGAAGTCGGTCCCGACCAAATTGTTCGCCAGCCGGGCAAGCCTCTGTTTGCCGGTTCAGCTCTGCGCCCAATTGAAGGCGTCTTCCGCGCGGCGCAGATGTTGGGTTGCTCGTGGCAGGAAATCTGGCCACGTTTTTCGGAAGCCCCGGCCAGGCTGATGGGGTTGTCAGGCGAATTGGCAGTGGGCCAGCCGGCAGCCTTTTGCATCTTGAGGATGGCGGGAGGCAATCAGCTTTTGGACTTGCAGGTTTACGCCTAGCCCCGCCTAGCCCGCCTAGCCCGAATATTTCCCAGCGCAGCAAAGCCGCAGCCAAAATTTTTTCAAGAAAAGAGGAAGTTGAGAGAGAGTGGTCCAGCCGGCCGTAACCCATTCCCTTGGTTACAAACCCGTCTAACTTTTATAGATGCAGGCGGCCGCGCGCCAACCAACGATATGTTGACAGCGTATGAACCTGTTGCTAACCATGCCCTTTAGGCTGCTGGGAATCAGAGCCAGCCCGAAATTGAAAACAACAACCATTCCATCGCTCGCTGTTCTGACGGGTTTGGCAGTTGTGGCGTTGCTCTCCGCGCCTTGCCCTGCCGCGGCCGAGGAAGAAGGTGTGGCTTTGGCCGTTATCTACGACACCTCCGGCAGCATGAGGGAAACTGTGCACGACGCCGGCGGCAAGGCCGCCCCCAAATACGTCATCGCGAATCGCGCGCTGGTGGCCATTGCCGATCAACTTCAATCCTTTGCCACTAACACCGCTTCGGGCGCGCCTCGGAGGATCGAGGCCGGCCTGTTTGTGTTCAGTGGAAATGGCGCGCGGGAGGCTGTCAAGTTTGGTCCCTTTGATGGGGCGGCTTTCCAGAAGTGGGCCCGGGATTTCTCCAGCCCCAGCGGCAACACGCCATTGGGCAATGCCCTCGTCGCCGCGAGCCGGCCCGTCCTTAACTCTCCCCTGTCTCGCAAGCACGTCCTTGTCATCACCGATGGCATCAACAACGCCGGCCCACAACCCGCCACGGTTATGCCCAGGCTCAAGCAGCAAGCCGAGCAAAAGCAGACCAGTCTCTCCCTTCACTTTGTCGCGTTTGATGTTGATGCCAAGGTCTTCGACCCGGTCAAGAAACTCGGCGCGACCGTCGTAAGCGCGGCCGACGAAAAGCAGCTCAACACGCAACTGCAGTTCATCATGCAGCGCAAAATTCTGCTCGAAGAGGAAGAGCCACCGGGCAAAAAATGACCTGCGCTGCCACCTACGGGTTAAGTTAAATGAGTTACATGAGCCAAACAGATAAGAACTACAACTAAAGAAAGGAATCCTATGTTCAGAGCTATCAAACGGTTGTTCATCTGGCTGGGGCTCATGGCCGAAAGGGCCACCGAGACCGACGCCATCAACGAGGCCGTGGTCGAGCGCGGCATTCGCGATTCCAAAGCCAAGGCCGACAAAGCGCATTACGCCAATGGCCAACTGGCGGGGCAGATCGCTCTGCTCCGCGACCAGATCAAGCGCCAGGAACGGCAGCGCGCTGATTTGCAGGGAATGCTCCAGGCGGCAGCCGCGGCCAATGATGAAGCCAACGGCGCCCATTACGCCGACGAACTGGCCACACTCGAACAAGACCTCAGCGATAACAAGGCGCAGGCCGACAACCTGGAACAACTCTATAAACAAAACACCGAGATTATCGCCCAGAGCTTGCGCGAGATTCAGAAGTTCCAACGCGACTTCGAGGCGGTCAAAGCCAAGGTCGCCATTGGCCGCTCGCTGGAGAGCCTGGCCGGCATGATGAAAAGCTCGATCACCGAGTTGCAAGGCATGATGGGCGGCGAGATGAACCAGTCCATGCAACAACTCCGCCAGGCGGCCGCTTCCGGCGAAGGCCAAATGCGGGCCACGCTCGACCTGGCCAAGGAAATGGGCTCGGGCATTGCCCGCCAGCAGGAGATGCGCAAGACACGAGGGGCGATGCTCTTCCAGGAATACAAAAAGAAAATGGGCCTGGTCCAGCCGGAAGCCGCTGCCGCCCCGCAGCCCGGCCCCGCGCAACCCGAACGCCAAAAGATCGCCGAGCAATGAAGACCCAACGGAGTAATGGAGTGTCGGAGTCCTGGAGTGTTGGGGATCTCCCCAGCAATCGGGCAATCCAGCAATCCATTAATCCGGTTCCCACCATTCCACCAATCCATCACTCCATTACTCCAATCCTCGCCCTATGACAACACGCGGAAAAATTATCCTGACCCTTTTACTCCTGGGCGTCGTCGGTTTCGGCGTCTATCGCTGGTGGGACAAGATCGCCCCCCAGGGCAAACCCCAAAACCAATCGGTGGACGTAGCCAGGGTGAAGCAGGATATCGAAAAGCTCAAGGGGGCCACAGCCGACATTCCCCTGCTCATCGGAACCAATGCCGCCACCTTGGTGGAGCGCTCGGGGATTCCCGCCGTCACCGGCGTCAGCGATTACGTCAAAACCACCAAGGACGGCAAGCTGGTGGTCGAGTTCCCAATCAACGTGTGGCCAGGCTGGGCGCCGATCATCGTCGCCAACGCCGGAATGGAACCCAGCGACCAGAGCGTCTTTTTCAAAAAGCACGGTTTCTACGTCAGGCTGGCCATTGTTGATGATCCGGTCAAGGCACGCGACCTCTTCGCCAGCGGACAAAGCCATATCCTTTGGGGCACCCTGGACATGATTGCCTTATTTGCGCCCGAGCTGGTCAAAGACTCCCGCACCGTGCCGGTGGTTTGCCAGCAGATCGATTGGTCGGCCGGCGGTGATGGCGTGGTCGCGCGCGGCGAAATTCGCAGCATCAACGACCTCCGCATCAAAGAGGGCAAGCGCAAGAAAGTGGTTTTGGCCCAGAACTCCCCAAGCCATTACCTGATCATGTCGCTGCTCATTGACGCTGGAATAGACCCGGGCGACGTGGACTTCAAGTGGGCTGCGGATGCCCCCTCCGCCGCCAAGATCTTCGTTCAGGATGCTTCTTTCGATGCCTTCGTCGGGTGGTCTCCGGACATTTACGTCATCACCGATAAGCTTAAAGGCTCGCGCCTGGTGGTGACCACCGGCACCGCCAACCATCTCGTTGCCGATGTCTGGGCGGTGCGCAACGATTTCTACCGCGATCATCCGGAGATCGTCTCCGGATTGGTGCAAGGCATCTTCGAGGGCGTCGATCTGGTGCGCAAAGATCCCGCCAACGCCGCCCGCGCCCTGGCCATGGCCTTCAAGCTGCCGGAGGACGATTGCAAAAACATGGTCGGCAAAGACGGCGGCGTTGCCGAAGGGGACGCGCACCTGACCAATTACCGGGAAAACGCGAAGTTCTTCCTCGATCCTTTCAACCCGGCCAACTTCGAGGTCGTGTGGAACAGCGCCTCCACTATTTACAAGGCCTTGGGGACCATCGCTACCACCGTGCCTTCAGCCAAAGTCAAAGCCTCCGCGGTCCTGGCCGCCCTGTCCGAGACCTACAAGGACGTGCGTGATCTGTCTCAGCCCACTTTCAAGCCGGATGCTCTGATCAAGATGAGCGCCGAGGCCGGCGCCGGCCAGATTCTGACCAAAGCCGTAATGATTTCTTTCGAGCCAAACAAATCCGTGCTCAACCAGGAATACGACGCGACCATTCCCAAGACGTTGGAGGAAATCGGCAAGCTGGCCGGCAGGTTCGGCAACGCCTACATCATCATCGAGGGCAATACCGACGCCAGCCGCAAAGGCATCGTCCCAGCCGACCTGGTCCGCCAGCTTTCCTACGACCGCGCCGACGCTGTCCGCAAGGCAATCATGGACAAATATAAGTTCGACCCGAACAAATTCAAAGTCGTGGGCAACGGCTGGGACAATCCCTTGCCGGCCGCCACCGACCCGAGCAACGCCGACCACAACAAGCGGAACCGGCGCGTTGAGGTCAAGGTGTTCCCGCTGGAATCGAACTAGCTTTTTCACGCGTCACGTCTCTTTTCCCATGATATGCCTCGCGAGCTTGGCTTTCTCATCTTCGCCCTCGCCTTTGTAACGATTCTTACCCTGGTGGTAAGGCTGGCTAAGCTGCATGTCCGCGGAAAGCTCCCCTATTCCAAAGCCCTGGCTCTAACCGCATCGTTTGTAGGGATTATCCTGGTGGTGTGGTGGTTCCTGACTCGCGGTGAACCTAGCCAACGCATCGTACAATCGCTTATCCTGCCCAGCCCCATGGAGGTGCTGCGCTCCTTTGCGCCGTTGCATTTCGAACGCGGTTTGGTGCGAAGCGCCTTGACCTCCTGGCTGCGGGTGACAGCCGGATTTGCCCTCGCAGCCATCGTTGCCTTGCCGCTCGGTGTCTATATGGCCACCTTCGCCCCGATTGCTGCCTTCTTTCGCCCGCTGGCATTGGCCGGGGCCTACGTGCCCATCGTCGTTTTCATCCCCCTGAGCATGACCTGGTTTGGTACCGGCGAATCCCAGAAGATCGGGTTTCTGTTCATCGCATGTTTCGTCGCCTTGCTGCCGCTGGTGATCAAAGACATTGCGGACGTGCCAGGCGCTTTTCTGGACGTAGCGGTCACCAAAGGCGCATCGCGCTGGCAGCTCGTGCGGCACGTCCTGTTTCCTGTCGCGCAGGCCAATATCTGGGACCACCTGCGCGGCGTCTATGGAGTAGGCTGGGGCTGGATTATCATGGCCGAAGTCGTCTTGCTGCCCCAATACGGACTGGGCGCGCTGATCGGCGTCTCCGAACGTCGTAGCAATACCGACGCCATTTTCGCGGTTATCATCGTCATCGTGCTTATTGCCGTCGCCTGCGACCAGTTGTGGCGGATAGGCGGCGAATTGCTGTTCCCTTACCGTCGGAACGAGGAATAACCATGGCCGAAGCCAACAAATCTCCTGAAGCTGCGTCTCGGCCAGCGCTCGCCGAAAAACACACGGCCACGACCCCCTCAGCCGGACCGCCGCCCGCCACCCGTCCTGATGTGGTCGTCTTCAAGAATGTCACCAAGCGCTTCGGTGGGGGTCCCAGCGCCAAGCTCGCTATCCAGAACATTTCTTTCGTCGTGGAAGATGCGCCCGACGTCGGCGAACTGGTGACCGTTGTCGGGCCATCCGGCTGTGGCAAATCAACTCTGCTGCGGACCATCGCCGCGCTCAAGCCGCACCACCCGCCCACCACCGGCGAAGTGCTCGTTCTTGGCAAGCCGGTCCAGGAGCCGGGCCCGGACCGCGGCCTGGTGGACCAGAAATATTCCCTGCTCCCGCACCTCAACGTCATCGAAAACGTCGCCTTCGGCTTGAAGTTGCGCGGCGTCGCCCGGCGTGAGCGTCTGGCGCGCGCCCGCGAATGGACAAACAAGGTGGGGCTCGAAGATTGCGACATGAAATTCCCCTCCGAGCTCTCCGGTGGCATGCAACAACGCGTCGCCATTGCCGCCACGCTCATTCTTGAGCCGCGCATCCTCCTTATGGACGAACCCTTCGGAGCGTTGGACCCGGGCATTCGCCTGCGCATGCAGGAGTTGCTCATCGAACTTTGGAAAGAGCAGCAATCCACTGTCTTCCTGGTCACCCACTCGGTCGAAGAAGCCGTCTATCTGGGGGATCGCGTTTTCCTCATGGCCGCCAATCCGGGGCGGTTGGTCGAGATTCTCAGGGTCCAGCGCCCGGCCGAGCCGCCGGAGGAAAGCCGCCGCAAACCGTGGTTTATTAACTTTTGTCAGACGCTGCTGCGGCGGTTGGAGGAGGAATCTCCCGCGCCGCCGGTGGTCAAATTGTAAAGCGTCTCCGTTGACGATCTCCGCCAAAGTAGAATTGAAAATTGAAAATTCGCGAATGCCCTCTCTGTTCGGGCATTCGGACTTGGGATAAATAAGCTGCGCGTAGTCAACCAAATGGACGAGCAAGTGCCAAAGTATCATGCTGAGTTTCTGAAAAGCCCGCACCACGCGGCGCTGGGTCTGCTGACCCTGGGGTTGGGTTTCTTGAGCGCCGAACTGCTGCCGCTCATAGCCGGCGCGACCCTTTATGTCCTGGGCTGGATTTATTTGCCGGACCTGCCGATCTTCCGCCGCTGGGTGGACCGGCGCCATGAGGCCGCCAAACGCTCCGAAGAAATCCAAAAAGTGGCCGAGTTCGTCCAACGCCGCGAAGCCCTGCTGGCCTCTCTGTCTCCGGAATGCCGCGGGCGCTACAATCGCCTGGCCCAGGTCTGCCGCGACATTGAGACCGCCAGCTCCGACAACCCCCTGGCCTCGGCCGACCCTGCAACCGACCCGCGTCTGCGCAAGCTCGACGAACTCATGTGGACCTTCCTGCGCCTGCTGGGTATCGAGGAAACTCTGGACCAATTTCTCGAAACCGAACGCCGGGAGAACGTGCCTGAGGTATTGAAGGAGGCCGAAGCCGAAGTCTCCCAACTTAGCGGCGAAGTTGCCGCCCTTAAAGCCAAAGGCGATAGCGCCGCCCTCGATACCAGACAGCGCTATCTGGGCTCGCGCCAGGAGCGGCTGGAAGTCTTGCGCAAGCGCCAGCAACGTTCCGAACAGGCCGAAGCCAACCTGGCGCTGGCCGTGTCCGAACAGGAACGCCTCGAGCAACAAATCAAACTCATTCGTGCCGATGCCGTCGCGACCAAAAACGCCGAGACCCTCACCGCCCGCATTGACGCCACAGTCGAACACCTGGACCAAACCAACAAATGGCTCTCCGAATTGGACGAGTTCAAAGATCTCGTCGGCGATATGCCCAGCACCGAACTGCGCGTTGGTTACGAAGCCAGCCGGACACCCATGGCGCCTCCACCCCTCATCGAAGGAGCCCAGGTCCGCCGGCGCGAACCCCTTCGCCAACGGCAATCCTGAAGGCCTCTGCAATCTGAAATTTTCAACACCGCGGCGCGCGTGCTCGCGATCTATCGGAGCTGGCCCTCCTTGAAGGCGAAACCGCCGACTTGCCAGACTGCCCCCTTCTGCCAATAAGTTTGACAGGGTCGCCGCTTCTCTGGGAGATTCCCATTATGGCGCAATCCGTTACCATCGCGAAACATGACAAACGCAAACGCCTGGTTCTGCCCGACGATTTCGTCGCGGAGGCGCCTTATGGCGAATACATCATCCGCGAGGGCAAGGGCCACCTTTCCATCATTGCGATTCCGGCGCCTAAAACCAGGCGCGCGTACGCGGCCACACCCGCTCTGGAGAGAAAATTAAGAGAGGCGAGGGGCGCTAAGGAACTGGATTGCCCGCCGGATTTCTTCACTGAACCTCTTGAGGATTGAGAGTTACTCTCACGGAACTCGCTCAGGAAGACTGGCGAAACATTCGTCGGTACCTCAGGCGCCAATTTGGGGGCCGCGTTGAAATGGCCGTCGCCGCCCAGGTCAGGACCGCACGCATTGCTATCGGAGAAAACCCCGGCCGCGGCCACCGGATCGCATCGGCTGTTTTTCCGGACTTGCGGGGTATCGTGGTCAAGAAATCGCTCATTTGTTACCGAGTGCTGCCCACGCAGGTTCAGATCGTCCGCATCCTGGATGTTCGCCAGGACACCTGGACAATTCTGAAGTCGCCCCGCAGCGTTCCGCCTCCCGATCCTCCATCCGGCTAAGAGGGCAAAGCGGGCCTCTCGAGCCGGATGCGGAGTAGGTGACCCAGGCGACGGCAAATGTGGAGAGCAGGCGCGTTTAAAGCTGCCGCCGCATAGAATGCGGTTAATGAGAAGCTGAAGTTTTTTGCGGGATTTCGTCGGCGACAGACGTGTTGTGGGTGTATGACTGAAAACAAATCCTGGAAAATAAACCTCGTGAAAGTATCTGGCTTACTTCAGCCTTTCCTGGCTGTCGTTTGCCTCGCAACGGTTTCTGCTTTGCCCCCGAACCAGGTGCGCGCTCAGGATAAACCGGCGTCGCACCCGAAGACCGAAGCGGCGTCCGTTGAGGCCAATACCCAAGGGTATGATCTCGAGATCGCAGACGGGAAGTTGCTGCACAAAGGCCGCAGGCTGGAAGCATCTTTGGGGAACGTCCTGGATGCGCTGCGCGACAGATACCCCAAGGCAAACATTGTAATGTCGCCAGGCATGTCGAGACTGAGCATTGCCGACTTAAAACTGCGGGCGGGCCACCTGGCGGATGAGTTGGAAGCCCTCCGGGTTGCCAGTGGCGGGAGATTCGAGTTCACCGGTCCCAGTGGGCCAAACCCGCCCATCGATCCCAGCACCGGGTTACCTCTGGCCGGCGCTACGGATTTGAACGCCGGTCTCTTCATTTTGCGAGAGCCGCGCCCGACCGCAGAAACTCAACGCATCGTGGAAGCGTTCAATGTCGGCCCTTATCTCGCTTGGCTGGTCGAGCAAGAAGCTAACGAGCTGGGCCTGAAAGCGGCGCATCCTGATCCCACCAACTATATAGAACAAATCCAAAAGATTCGCCTCAAGGCAGCCAGTGAAGGTCCGGGCCAGATTAAGTCAATTATCGCTGATACGATCAAGAGCCTCAAGCAAGGCGAGTTCAATGCTGCCGATGAGCCTGGCTTCCAGTTTCATCAGGGTGCCAATCTTCTGGTTGTCGTAGGGACCCGAGAGGCTGTCGAGGTGGCGCGAAAAGTGGTGGATGCGTTGCCGGGCCAGGTAACCGCGCCAGGCCCGACCTATGCTGAAACATTGCGCCGACGATACGGCGTCGTCGTCGTGCCGCCTCCAGGGCCAGGGGTATCAACGCCTCCCACCCCCGGCCCACCCCAGTGAATCCGGTGTTTACGTCAAACGCCAACTCATTGCTTTCACTTGGATTAACCGGAGCCAAAGCGGTGGTTTCCGCGCCTGAGCAGGCCCCCAACAGCATTGCCCTGCTGACACGCCGGTTGGCCGCGGGTGAGGAGGAGGCCTTTCGCCAATTTCATGCCCGCTATTTTGACCGGCTCTATCAGTTCCTGTTAGTGGTCGCGCGCGGGCAGGAGGATGAAGCTCAGGAAGCTGTGCAGCAGACTTTGCTGCGCGTCGTTCGCCACGCAAGGGTGTTTGAATCGGAAGACACTTTCTGGTGCTGGCTCAAAGTGGTGGGGCGCAGTGCCGCCAGAGACGCGGGGCGCAAGCAGCAACGCTATGCGGCATTGTTGCAGAGTTTCGCGCGGCGACGGAACAGTCTGGCTCTTGACCAACCCTCGGAGCCGGACAATCGCCTGCGCGATTGCCTGGACGAAAGCCTGGACGAGCTCGCGCCAGACGACCGCAAGTTAATTGAAGCCAAGTACATTGAGGGCGCAACCGTCAAGGAACTGTCCGCAGTTGCGGATTTAACGGAGAAAGCCGTCGAGTCCCGGCTCCTGCGGGCGCGGCGGGAGCTGCGCGGACGCATATTGCAAAAACTACACTCTGCATGAAAAGTTCTGAACGAGATCGGCTGTTGCAAGAAATTCTGGCTGGCGATGATTTGACGGAGTTCCGGCAGGCTTCGCTCGACCACGGGCTGACCTTAGTCCGTCGGCTGCGTCACCGCCGTCGAGCGCTCCGTCTCTGTGCGGTAGTATGTTTGCCGTTGCTGCTGGTGTCAGGAATTTTGTTCCGGCTCTCGCCACAGGTTGCCAAACCGACCGGCCCTTCCTCGACTGCGGCTGCGAGTGTGGGTCCCGCCTCACCGGCCAGGAATCCCGCGGTGAAGTTCATCACTGACGAAGAATTGTTTGCGCTCTTTCCCAATCGGCCCCTCGCCCTGCTGGGAAAACCGGGCCAGCAGCAACTGGTCTTCTTGGACACCCAGGCAAGCAGGGCGCAGCAATGAGCTCTTACACTTTACGTTTTTTCCTCCGCGCTTCCCGGCTCTAACTCACTGGCTCAGCGAAGAATTGCGCCATGTCCTCGTGGCGGCCGGGTTTTAGGCCAAGGGGACTGCGATGTTTGGGCTTCGTCCTAACCGCCGGCGTCTTCGTCAGAAGCGTTCAGCGATGTTGAGAGCTGATTCAGTGCCTTCCATATGCTTAACCTCAGTCTTGGTTTGGGGGTGCGAGGAGCTTCCGGTGAGCGTCGGCATTTAGTGGCGGGCGCTTGTCTGGATGGTCGCCCTTTCCTCGGGCAATGGCGGCCATTTTCTCCCATATACTGCGCTGTCCCATCATGCTGCAACCTCCCGCGAACAGCACTGCGAAGTAAAACCACGCCAGGCTGTGGAAGGCACCGACGACCGCAGCGATCACGCAGCCAGAGCCCAGTAGAAATCGAATTGTGGTTCTCGCTTTGCTCTTCATCGAACGCAGTTATCCCATGGCAGCTTTTTTGAGGCCGTAAACGGCCTGCGTTTTATTCCCTGCATTTTTCCTAAGGAGCACGACCTCGCCTTTGTCCATCATATCCCGCAACGGGCGGCCCCAGGATCTGTCACTGAACTTCAGGAGGGGATGGGTCGACCGCACCCACTTGATCACGTCCGCTTTCGTAAATTCGCGGAGGGCGATCATGCCTTGAAGGATTGCCTTCCCGACGCTGATGGGCGGAGTGCTAAGTAGTTGTTTTGCGGCACTAGCGCTTGGAGAATTCGCGCTGCTCTCGTTCAGTGGCGAACCTTCGATTTCGTCGAATGCCGCTAGCTGGCCGCGAAGGAACTCCATGCGCAGTTCCAAGCGCTTCAGCTCCTCAGCTACCTGAACCCTTCTTGTTTCCAGATCGGATTTCATATGGCTTATGATACTCCGCGGGCTAAGCTGGCGTCAACTACTTTGTATCCTCGCGCGCCGAATGCGCATCCTCCTGCGCCAAACAGCCCCGCAGCTATGGCCGCACCGCTTCAGGGGCAGACCGAATTCGGCTCCCTTTCGGACCTTGAGGTTTCTTGTATTTGGTCAGCGGCCTTGCCGGATGCAGTCGGAAGTTATAAAGCCGGCCCGGTGGGGACTTGGAGCCGGCAGGCCTGGTGGCGTAATGGCGACGCCTTTTGCTTCCGCGTCCGCAAGCTTCAGATTCAGGCTGAGGAGGAAAGCCAGGGTGTCATCGCTGTCTTTCATGTCGTAGGCGGCGCGCACGGCGGCGTCGAGGGCGCTTTGGGCATTGCGAAGGCGGTTGGCGCCGGGTGTTTCTAGGGAGCGATACAGTTGGCGGAGGGACCAACCGTTCTCGGTCATGATTTCGCGGCGCAACGCGCGGAGAGATGCTGCGGCTTCGGCGACGGCTTTGACCTGTGCGGGATTGGGCGACTGCGGCCACGGGAAAGTGTCGAAGACTGTGTCGGAGGTGTAGCGGAAGTCGCCCTTGAGGGTGGAGCATCGTGCCAGGAACCACGCCCAGTGGAAGCCGGATTGAAGGATCCCGTACGAGTAATCGTCGGCCAGCGGGAAAATGACCAGCGAGTTGTCGGCGTGAATTGCGTGGCTGACGAACTCAAAAATAGCGCGCTTGGTCACTCGTGAGCAAGCGATGTAGCGCGGGACGCTGTTGATGGCGGCAACGGTGCCCGGGCGGTAATCGTAGAACTGCCACCAGCGCTGGGCGATGCGGGTATAGCGCGTAACCTCTTCGCCTTTTGCTTTTTTCTCGCGCTCGGCGCGCTCCATGACAACCGGCATAACCTCTTTCTTCACACGGGCAAAGGGCAACTCGTAACGCATGGCTGAGAGGAGGTCACGCTGTGCGAAATCGATGATCCACCGCGTAGGCCCGCCGTGCTCAATCATGTCGCGGCCGATCATGTATGGAAACATGACTTCGCGATTCTTTGGATCCGCCTCGATCATTCCCCATGCTTCAACCGGCTGGAGGAAGAAGCCTGCGTTCACGGGATTTTGGCCGGTGAAGCACTTCTTGGCGCTCTCATTTGTGAGCAGGCGGCGAGCTTGCGTGACGTCGGTCGTGCTCGTAAGGGTCGGGCCAATTTGGCAAAGCTCTTCGCATTTCCAGGGGCTGTCCTTAGCGTCCCCGAGTTGGGTGAACAGTTTCTTTGAACCGGCCAACTGGCCTTTCACCCAATCGACGATGGAGACGTGAACAGCAGCTTCGCCCGACCAGACCTGGTGGGCGACAGCTTCGGTGATCGTGCCGCCATTCTTGACGATATAGTCCAGGCTAACTTCGCGAGATTCGTTTTGCCGAACGGTCTTTGTTCCGACGAGGCCGGCGCGCCCGCCTGGTTTGAGATGATCGTGGGCGAGACGGAACCAGTGGACGCAGAAGTCAGCCATCTTCGGTACCGCGGGGAAGGCTGTGTACACCTTTCGCGCGTATTCGTAGCCATGTTCCTTTGCGAGGAACCGGGAGCCGAGGTAAGGTGGGTTGCCAATGATGGCGTCGGCCTCTGGCCAAGGTGTGAAAAGGGCATCGGCGCACAGGATATTTTGGTCGAGGTTGTCGAGGGGGAGATCGCGTTCGAGTTGGAGGGATTGGGTGTCATGGCCGGGTAGCTCGTCAGCGTGATCTTCCCAGAATTTTTCGGCGTCGCGATGGGCGAGGCGCCGGGCGAGCATGAGAGTGACTTTAGCGGTTTCGACGGCGTTTTCGTTGATGTCTATGCCGAAGAAGTTTTTGGGTGAAATGCCGGAGGCGAGGCCAATTTCTTCAAAGCGGCTTTTTTTCTGCGCAAAAAGGCGCAGGAGGAGGCGCTGCTCGATTTCGCGCAGGGCGCGGAAGGCCACGAAGAGGAAGTTGCCAGAGCCGCAAGCGGGATCGAGGACGCGGAATTGGCGAAGTTCCTTAAGCAGGGTAAGGAGTTCGGCGGCGGTTTTGGCGGTGGCGATGCGTTCGTCCCACGGGCGAACAATGGTAGGGCGGACAATCTTTTGGATATCGGATTCGTAGGTGAAGTGAGCGCCGAGGGCGTGGCGTTCTTCTTTGCCGAGGCTGGATTCGAACAGGGTGCCAAAGATGACAGGCTGAACGTGGGCCCAGTTATTTTGGTTGGCGGCGGCGTAAAGCGGACCGAGTTCCCCAAGGACGAGTTCGATGGGCTCAACGGTGGCGAAGAGGCCGCCGTTAAAGTAATCGACGCCGGCGTAGCGTCCGGCACGAGCGGGTTTGGCGTCGTTCATCTGGCGGAAAAGGCCGCCGATGAGATCGTAGGAGCTGGCGCCTTTGCGGCATTCGTCGAGAAGGCGGGTGAAGAGGTTCTGGGGCAAGAGGCCAATGTCTTCGGCGAACATCGCGACGACACATTGGAGGATGAAGCGGCGGGCGCGGGCGCGGTCTTCGCCGCGAAAAACAAGGGAGTTGAAGGCGTTGGCAACGTCTTTGGCGGCTTCGCGAGTGACCTCGACCCAATTGTGGCCGAAGAGGGGTTGGAAGGCGCGGGGGAAAAGGAAGTTAAGGGCGGCGTGGCGGGCCGGCAGTTCGGCGACTTTCAGGCTGTCCACGGGTTCGTTGAGCTGGGTGTTGAAATCATAAACCCAGAGCTCGTCGAAATTGCAGAGGACGACGTAGGGCGGGCGATGAGGGACGAGGTTCAACCAGTAGTCGAAGGTTTGCTGGTAATGCTTGGACAATTTTGCGCCGCGCGATTTCATTTCGATGAGGCAGCGGCCAGGCCAGACCAAGTCGGCGAATTTTGTGCGTTGGTTGGCGAAGCGAACGCGGTATTCGAAGGTGCAGCCTTCGGGTAGAGTGTTGGGGTTGTGTCCGAACGCTTCGAGCAGATGGAACAGGAAAGTTTGCGCCTCGCTTTTTTCATCGCCTTTCAGTTTGGCGGCGAATTGAGCGAAGCCTTGGAGGCCCTTTTCTAGCGAAGTCACTGCTAAAGGAACTACACGAGTTTGCCCGGAACGTCACGAACGAACGAGGCTCGGGCCGGCAGCCAAAAGCACGCCTGGCCGTGTTCCTAAAACCTTCTTGCCTCCATCTCCCTTCCCCCCTCCGCACCCTCCTTCGTTTCCCGTCGCGGTGTCAGCGGCTTCCATCGAACCGGCCGGACTGAGCTCCAGGTAAGGTTGGTGCATCAGCTTCAGTTCGGCTGGGTTCAAGTTGCGAATGTTGCGGCTTAGAACGACCGCAGCGTTCAGGGCAGTTCAACTCGCTTCGGGAACTGGGGACACATCTTCGAAGCGCGCATCGAGCGAGTAGCGCCCGAACTGAAAAAGCTCATCGCACCACCCTCGGCGCAGAGCCAGACCTCTTTGGCGCCCGCATCGAAGTAGAGCGCCATTTTCTCCTGGACTTCAGCCTCGGTATTGCTCGGAGACAGAACCTCCACGCAGATGTCCGGTGCGCGGACAAAACATAGTTGCTCTCCAGACTGCCTCATGCGCTCAGGCGACGCCCAGGCCACGTCGGCCGCCTTCACCCCGTCGGCGGTCGAGATCGGGCATTCGGTCAGCACACATCCCGTGCCCATGAGGCTCCGCAGCAGATACGCAATCTGCGACTGAAAGCTTCCATGACTTGGGGCAGGAATGGGACTCAGAATGATGTGGCCGTAACGATCGGTTTCGATGCGGCCTTCGACCTTCGCCAGCTCCCGGTCAGCCAACAGTTCGGCCCAACGGCGCAGATTAAATGCCGTCCGCGTCTTGTGCGGCGGCAGTTCGAGCGTCAGCATCGCCATGGCTTTACTCTATAGGGTCTTGCTTTCAGCGTCAATTGCTGCGGCAGAAAGCCCCAGGGCGCGCCCAAGGACGTAGCAGCCGAGGTAACGAGGCTCAAATACTTTTCAGGATTGGTCGTTCGTTCGAGCATTCTTTCCAGGATTGATGCCCGTCAATAGATGGATCAGAGCCTCGTTACCTCGGCTGCTACATTGGAAAGATTCTCGGGCGCGTCCGGCAGAAAGGCCGAAGAAACGTAGAAATGCCTTGCTTTTGCCCGGCCAAAAGACCATGACGGCCCCATGAACGACTCGCCCGTGGCAGATGCGAATCCAGCCGCTCCTCTCGCGTTGGCCCAACCAGTAGGGTAGGACGAACCCGCCCCGCCGCTGGCAACCATGAAACTTGAAGCTCCTCCGGTTTCGACTTCCCAGGCCGCATCCGCGCCCGCCGCCAAGTCGCGCCTGCCCCTGCGCGGCTGGGCGCTGGAGTTGGCCCGCCGCTGGAACGGCGCCACCTATTCGCTGTTCGTCCTTCACGGAAATGTGTTCGATCTCTTTCCCGTGCAGGACGACTCGCAGGTGAGCTATCTGCCGCTCAAAACGTTTTTGGTCCGCCGCCTCTTCCCGG
>WNGQ01002737.1_pt1 | contig 20930 bp, 18 predicted proteins | sample 5407661 | NCBI WGS metagenome assembly WNGQ01 (sample SAMN13153382, study PRJNA577476) | soil metagenome | isolation source: 60 cm soil or saprolite under Garry oak tree replicate 2 | place: USA:California | collected 2016-06-15 | reverse complement strand
ATCGACATGGGTCAACTGGCAACAGGAGGAACCCGATGATCTCGGCGGAAGGCGCCGGCCTTCCACGGGTGGCACGAGCCGTGTGACCGGAGACGGTCAAGCACGGATCTGTGAGAGGCTCGGGGCGAAATTCCCCGGGCCTACTCGGCAACAGGAAACAGGACCAGGCCAAACCGGACTGAGGTGACGAGGCGAAAGCCCAGTCCCAAATATCCACCGGGAGACTACAGTCATTGCGCCTGTTCTCGACTCTACTCGCGATAGCAACTCATCGACCGAAACCGAATAAGTGGACGGATCGCGATTGCTGAAACAATCCAGCATCCCGAATCTATGCTTGGCTGTGTCGGAGCTGGTCTAGTTCTAGGATTCGTCTTTGAGCTGTCCAGCCGCCGACTGGTCTTTAACCTTTCCAGTGGGTTCTTGTTCCGTGCGGGCAATGCCTATTGCGTGTCCTGCGGCCCTCGACTGTTTCAAGCAGTAAAGTGCAAGCTCAAGCCGGTCCTCAACGCCCAGTTTGTCATAGACTTTGCGCAAATAATTTTTGACCACTTGTTCGGTCGTGCCCACGCGGACGGCGATTTCTTTGTTCTTCATTCCCTGGGTGACGCAGGAAACAATCAGCGACTCTTTGGGAGTGAGTTGCACTTTTGAACGTGCCGCATGCGGCCGCGTACCCTGGATGCGATAGGCATCGAGCACCCACTTCACCGCGTGTTTTTCAAGCCACGGTTCGCCTCTGGCGATGGTGCGCAAACACTCGACGAACATCTCGGAATCAATTTCGCGGGAAACAATCGCGTGCACTCCGCGACGAAACAAATCGAGCGTGAGCTCTTCATTTGGGGTTTCGGTCACCACGGCTAATCGCAGTCCTCGTGCCTGTTTGAGAATTTCCTGGGCTGCTTCCACCGGGTTTTCGGCCAGAGCAGCTTCAAAGATCAGAATTTCGGCGGAGAATTTCTTCGCGGCAGAAATCGCTTGCTCCACAGTTTCTGCCTGTCCAACAACACGAATGTCATCTTCACCGGCAAAGATCTTGCGCAGTCCGGCGCGGAAGACGGCCTGCGAGTCCGCCACAATCACCCGAATAAACTGTTCCCTGCTCTCTATCTCCGGAGGGGCCACTCTCGGGTCTCCCGTGCTCAAAGCAGCGCTAGCCATCGGTTACCTGTTCGCCGCTGCTCAGCGGCGCTCAAGACGATATTCATCAATCGCCAGACCAACTCCGCGGTCCCGTCCTGGTCCTAGCAGCTCGGAGAAAATTCGGGAAAAGCCGCGTCATCCGGCACTTTTCTTCTTCTGCTGCAGGCCGATGCCATGTGGGGGCCGGCGTTCGGCATTGCGGAGAACGTGAATGTCGATGTTCAACTCTCGAAGAGTACGAACGAGAGTGCTCCGGTGCATTCCCAATGCGCGGGCGGCTTTGCTCTTATTCCAATCGACCTTTCGGAGGGCGACAAGAATAAACTGCTTTCTAAATTCTTCTAGCGCTTCGGAATAGAGGATGCCCGTCCTGTGCATCCGCAGCACCAATGTCTCAAGCTGCGCCTTCGTGGCATACCTGCGTTTTCGACTCATCTTGAACCCGGAGGGGCTCTTGCATCGGCATCGTGGTGCAATCTGCCAGAGTTCCAGTGCGGAGACGGAAATTGCCCCTCCAGATTTCGTACGCCTGCTGGGCAGGCTGGTCAATTACGTAAGAATGGTGCAGTTTGGGCTTTCGGTTCGACGCGGCGAAAGCGTACTGCTAAGAAATGATTTCTACGCTAGAGTTGTCACAGGGGCGCAGGCTCAAGCTGACGGTTCAATCGAGCGACGACCGCTCAGCTACGGTCGTAGCGGCCGCGCGTACGTCCGAACCACTGTCTCGCAGTTAACGTTCAGCGGGGCGTAAGCCAATGAAACCGGGTAACGAATTTCGAAACGAGCCTGATGACGGGTGTCTTGAATTCGAGGTAAGCAGGAAATGCCGCGTACGCTGGCATACACTGGAAAAACGGACAGTGGCTATATGGATCGCGGAATCCCCCTTTTACGTTGCGCACTGATGCTTTGCTCCGTATCAATATGGGCCGTGACCTGCTATGCCGGTAATGACGTGTTGGGAGAGATCCAACTGGAGGGAGCCACGAAGGTAGAGAAAACCTCCGGCGTCTGGATTGACGGCCAGTACCTTGGCTACCTAGACGAGCTCAAGGGATCGAAGAAAATCCTGCTGCTTCCCGGAGAGCACAAGATCGCCGTTCGCCAGAACGGTTACCAAGACTTCACGCGCGAACTCGTTTTGCAGCCCGGACAGAAGCAACTGATCGTAGTGAAGATGGTCAAGGATCTGCGCTTCAAGATGCCGCCCGTTACTGCCGAAATCAAATTATCTATCAATCCCGATCGTGCGGCAGTTTTCTTGGATGGTTTATTCGTGGGCCACGCCGGTGAGTTCGGAGGAATCGCGAAGAGCTTGCTCGTCGCGCCGGGGCACCGAAAAATAGCCATCAGTCTGCCCGGATATGATACCTTCAGCACCGAGGTTGACCTGTCACCTAATCAGAAATTCGAAATAAAAACAGACTTGGTGAAAGCCAGCGGTCCTCAACCGAGCCCTCTCCCGAATCAAAATTAAGCAATTTGCCTACAACGTGTGGTTCAGCAACCGGAAACTGTGCGGTTGTTGACAAATATCGCCTTTGCGCTCAGTGACCGAGTCGTGAGCTTACCGTGTAGAAGTACCGGACAAATCAGGGTCCAATTAGGGTCCAATAACAGTTCCTGAGAGGTCCTTACAACGCCAAAGCTGGCTGCCAGTGCCGTTGAATGTCAATCAGTTACCGTTGAACAGGAGCTTGACAGTAGAGGTCTGGGGTTCGAGTCCCCACGTGCCTACCATTTATCTCTTTAGTTACCGGTAATCACGTTCTTTTTCTCGTCTTCGAAATGTTGAGTGTTACAGACACTCTTCAAATTCTTCGCACCAAACCTTCCTGCGTGGCTCGTGTATTGCGGACCAGTAGCAGCACTAGGATCATCCCCACAAATGGAACCAGTCCCGCAACGATGACGATGGGATCGAAAGCATGGGTCGTGGTTGCTCTTCGTGCATCTGAAAAATGGCCGATCAGTTTGAACGCGATAATTGTTCCAATCCCAGCACCGGTGCCGCTGAAGCCGCTGACCGATGCAACCGAATCACTGTTATAAAGGTCAGACGGCAGCACGTTCGCGATGGTAGTGAAAGACGCATAAGAAAAAGTCGCTATCGCGAACAATGCCGTGATCAGGTAGAGATTAGTGGTAAAAATAGTCGGAATGAGCAGTGTGACCCCGATGCCTCCAAAAATTACCAGGGCCTTGCGCGCAGCGCCAAGTGTCCAGCCGCGCCTGATCAAGTATCCAGAAATGCCACCAGCGAAGAAGTTTCCCAGATCGGCGGCGATGAACGGTACCCACACGGCGATTAGGCCGCTCCTGAGCTCGATGCCTTTAGCCACCAGAAATATAGGAAACCAATCGGTCACGAAGAACCAAACCGGGTCGGTAAAAGTCTTAGCGATCATGGTTCCCCAGGTCTGCGGGAGCTTGAGAAGATTGCTCCAGTGAGTTCGTGCCTTACTCACGGGCTGCGAATTGGATTCCGCCTTATCGGCCGTGATCATCCGGAGTTCAGCTTGAGTGATGCGAGGGTGCACTTCTGGTGGGTGATAGATCCAGCGCCAGCCGATCAGCCACATGAACCCAAGCAAGCCGGGGATGGCGAATGCTGGACGCCATCCCCAACGGAAATAGATTGGCAGAATGATGAAAGGCGCGATGGCGCCTCCGATGGAGGAACCGCTATCAAACAGTGCGGTCGCCAATCCGCGTTCGTGCTTTGGAAACCACTCGGAAACCGCCTTAGTAGCGGCCGGCCAGTTTGCGGATTCTCCGGCGCCGAGCATAAACCGGAATCCAGCAAAGCTGTATAGACCTCTTGCCAATGAGGTCGCAATAGACACAAGCGAATACCAAGCGACCGTCAGGGTTAATCCCCGGCGAGTGCCAACGCGATCCATCATCCTCCCGAAAACGGTTTGCCCAATCGAATAGGCGACGCGAAATGCTATGACGATGTTGGCATAATCGGTATTCGTCCAACCGTATTCGATTTTTAAGTAAGGAGCTAGAAGCGACAGCGTCTGGCGATCAAGGTAGTTGATGACGGTTGAAGCAAATAATATTCCGCCAATCCACCAGCGGAGGGATGGGACAGCGCGAGTGGCAGCCGGCTTCAGCGTCGTCGCCATAAGTGGCTTCGGGTAATTGGACCGCTAGCAGTTAACGGCCACTGGCAATTCGTCTTTAAACCGATTCTGCAAGGTCGAATTCAGCAACGACGCTGAATTCTTGTCCAGATACACCGTGGCATTGGGATGTGTACGCAGAACCGATGCTGGAGCCAGCGGGCCGATCTCGCCTTCAAAACAGAGTTTCACCGCTTGCGCCTTCCGGCTGTCGGGTACAACGGCGAGTATCTCCTTGGCTTTGAGAATCTGGCGCACTGACATCGAGAGCGCCTGCTTCGGCACTTGCGAAAGGTCCGCGAACCACGCTTCGCCAACCTGCTGCCGGCGGCAGGCCTCGTCAAGATTCACCATGATGTACGGTTCTTCGGTAGAGAAGTCAGCAGGCGGATCGTTGAAGGCGATGTGGCCGTTCTCGCCGATGCCCAGAAATGCGATGTCAATCGGGGCGGAAACCAGCTCTCCACCCACGCGGCGCGCAACTTGGACAGGATCATCCGCGTCACCGTCGAGCAAGTGATACTTGACGATTCCAGTTTTCCGAACCAGTTGCTCCAGCAGCATCTTGCGGAAGCTGCCAGGATGGGTAACCGGTAAGCCGATGTACTCGTCGAGATGAAATGCCTCCACTCTGGCCCAATCGATTTCCGACGCCCGCGTGAGCGCATCCAGAAACTCGATCTGAGATGCCGCAGTAGCGGCAACTATTCGCGCCCGGCCCCGCTCGGCGATCGCGCGCCGAATCGCGGCCACCGCCTGTTCGGCTGCCGCCTTACTCAAGGAGGTCCTATCGCTGAATATCTTGAGCACCATCCGAGAAGTCTTCTCCTGGCTATGAGAAGGAGTTTCGATCTTCAGAACCGCTCGATTATACAAAACGCCGAGAACAATGAACGCTAATACGAATTCGAATTTTCATCACGTGAAAACTTTCAGCGCGGCTATAGCGCAAGTCCAGCCACTTGTTGTATCACTCTAAGCGGGATCGCAATCAAAATTTAATTAAGGACGACGTCATGCATCAGAATTCGTCTCTCCTCAACCGACTGTTATTTACCCTGTGCATGTTTTCCGCGACTGCCACCGCTCAAACTGTGCAGGTGGATGCGACACCCAGCCATGTGGTGAACACTTTCAGTCCCCTTTACGCTCTGGGTTCCACAGTAGACCGCGTGCCCAGCAACGCCACCGATGTGTTCTTCCGGCCTGACCAGATCAAGCAGATCCAGTCGGCAGGTTGGGGAGTGATCAGTTATAGGCAGAACACAGATTTGTTTGTCCAAGCCTGGCATTGGAATCCCAAGGGCACATGGAGCGATCCCTCGGGCAAGGGATATTTCACCGGCGATGCGACACCTACGCAAGAGATGATTCGCCACTCCTACGGCTATCAACTTCGTCATCGCGGCTTCACTCGAAACGGTGGCAGCGAGTTTGACGGCTTCTCGCGGCTTGACGATGGCGATCTCAATTCCTACTGGAAAAGTAATCCCTATCTGACAAAGGAATTCACCGGGGAGGACGACTCGCTTCATCCGCAATGGGTGGTGATCGCTCTCGACAAGAAAGAGGACGTCAATGCAATCCGCATCCATTGGGGAGATCCCTACGCGCAATCGTTCGAAGTGCAGTACTGGGTCGGCGACGGCGATGCTATGGACGAACAGGACAAGGGTTCATGGAAGACGTTCCCCTCCGGAACCGCAACGGATGCGAAAGGTGGGATAACAACGCTGGGCTTCGGTGCTTCGCCAGTCAGCACGAAATTCGTACGCATCCTGATGATGCGCTCCTCCAACACTTGCGACACGCACGGTTCCGCAGATCGTCGCAATTGCGTCGGCTATGCAATTCGTGAAGTGTATCTCGGCACAATTACAGCAAAGGCAGGATTTACTGACATCCTCCACCACTCGCCGGATCAGAAACAAACATTAACGCTCTGCTCATCGGTTGACCCTTGGCACGAGCCTTCGGATCTCTACGTCGCGCCTGACCGCATGGAATCAGGAGATCAGCCTGGTTTCGATCTCTTTTTCACCAGCGGAATCACTCGTGGCCTGCCCGCGATCATTCCAATAGCCATGCTGTACAGCACACCAGAAGACGCGGCCGCACAAATGACTTATATAAAGAAGCGTGGTTATCCGGTTTCGTACATTGAGATGGGAGAAGAGCCCGATGGTCAATACATGCTGCCGGAGGACTATGCCACTCTGTATCTACAGTTCGCCACGGCCCTTCATCGTGTCGACCCGACTTTCAAGCTGGGCGGGCCAGTCTTTGAAGGAGTCACGGAAGACATTAAGGTTTGGCCTGACGCGCAAGGCAGAACCTCGTGGCTCGCACGCCTTCTCGATTATCTGAAGTCCCATGACCGCCTTCAGGATCTTGCATTCATGTCCTTTGAACATTATCCCTACGACGGATGCGAAACGCCCTGGAAGAATCTTTACCAGGAGCCCGAGTTGATTACTCACATCATGAAAGTGTGGCGCGACGACGGGCTGCCGCCCGGACTTCCCCTGCTTGACACGGAGACGAACGATCACGGCGGAGAGGCTGCAGTCGACATTTTTGGTGCACTCTGGCTGGCTGATTCCTTCGGAGGTTTTCTGACCGCGGGCGGCAAGTCCACGCACTACTATCACGATTTGCCTTATTCGCCGCCTCATCCCGCATGCGCCAACAGCTGGGGAACTTACCACATGTTCATGGTGGACGAGCACTATCAGATTAAGCAACGCACTTCCCAATTTGTCGCCGCACAACTTATTACGCAGGAGTGGGCGGAACCGAAAGACGCCGACCACCAGCTCTTCGCCGCCTCGAGCGATGTGAAGGATTCAGAGGGACACGTGCTGGTGACCGCTTACGCTCTCCAACGCCCCGATGGTCAATGGTCGCTTATGCTGATCAACAAGGACTATGACAACCCTCATCAGGTCCGCATCGCACTTCACGATGCAGAAAACAATCGAGTGAATTCTTTCGTCGGACCAGTAACAATGATTACGTTTGGGAAGGCGCAATACCAATGGCACCCAAAGCGAAAAGCCGGCTATGCAGATCCGGACGGCCCAGCACTGACGTCCACCCTTGTCGGTGACGAGAACACCCGGTACAGCCTGCCGGCTGCTTCCTTGACTGTGCTTCGCGGCAAAGTGCAAACGGTTGGCGGGCCTTAACCCAGTCAATTTCCGCACTCATCGGTGAGAAGATTGCGACTTGGGTCTTGCCGCACGCCTAGTGAGCAACGTGCATGAAGGGAAGTTTGGCCAGAATCTTGGACGCGAGTTCCAGGTTTTGCAGGTCGTTAAGCGTGAAGTCCGGACCTGCTTCATCCTGCGTAAGGCCTTTGCGGCAGACCTGGACGACCCCGAGCACATCGTGCTCTGTATCCACCACCGGAGTGGACATGAGCTTCTGAATCGTACTTGCGCCCGGCCCTTCGGATTGTCCGAGGGTAGTGAGCTTGATGGTCTCAAACACATTAGCGTGCTGCACGATGACAAAATTGTTAAAGAGTTCCACCTTACGAGTGCTCGCGGTCCGGGCTGCCACCGCTTTAGAACTCGATAGTGGAATGAATCCGGCGGCTTTCAGTTCCACAGGAAACAAGAAACTCAAAACGTCTTTTTCTAGCCGCATCAGTGCAACTTCGGCTGGACCGACGTTGAACGTTCTCGCCAATTCTGCGCACGCAAGCTCGGGACTACCACAGCGGTCGAGGTTCAGCTCGATCAGCGCATGAGGCGCAAGGACACGGGCCGCTGCTGCAGCGGAGCCAGTTCCGGAAGTCTTGCCCATGCGTCTCCCCTGAGGATTAATGTCCCTCAGCTTCATGCTGAACGCTGGCGTTGGACGCGGCAAGTTACCGAGGTGCTCAGGCTTACGGCCGACTAGAGGCCGTTTCCCGAGTCAAGGGAAGACCCTTTTCGCGCCAACCGCGAATCCCGCCATCCATCGAAAGCACTTTGGTGTAGCCCATCTTTTGCAAGTTGTCGGCAGCCATGGCCGAGCGAAAGCCGCCGCCGCAGTAGAGAACCAGAGGAGTGTTGAGGTCAGGAACACGCCCCTCAATATCTCTCTCGATTACGCCCTTGCCGAGGTGAATTGCGCCGGGAAGGTGGTCTTTGTCGAATTCGCTCTCTTCCCGCACATCCACCAGCGCGAATTCTGCGCCGCAATCGAGTTTCTGTTTCACTTCGTCGATGCTGATCTCTTTAATACGAGACTTGGCGTCGTCCACAATTTTCAGAAAGCGCGGAGCATGCCGCATGGTCCCTCCTGGTCTAAGTCTGGCTGTTGAGACTGCATTCCTCAGGTGCTTTATCTTCACGCAAACCGAGGAAAACCGGCGCGCGCAGTTTCAGCCCGCCATCCGCGGTCTCGTGGGTCCATTCAGAAAACTTCACTTCCGCGACCAGCACTGGTTTCACCCAGTGCACTTTGCGGGCTTCGACTGGCCCGGTGAAAGGATTCCTACTGCTCTCGATTTCCTTGAGGACTTCCGAAATCTGCTTCAGAGTCGCTTGACTGAAACCTGTTCCGGCATGGCCGACATGAATCAACTGCTTCTTGTCATTGTAGAGACCGAGCACCAGGGAACCGAAATACTCGCGGGCACCTTCCGGCTCGGTATATCCGCCGACAACGCAGTCCACGGTTTGTGTGATCTTGATCTTCAGCCATTCGCGGCTGCGGCGCTCTTCGTAGCTACTTTTACCGTGCTTAGCGATGATGCCCTCGAGTCCCTTTTGCTTGGCTGCCTCGAATAAAGCCATGCCCTGACCGGCATAGTGGTCTGAGTAGCGCACGATCTCGCCTGGTGTCAGGACGTCTTTAAGCACCCGCTTACGATCATCCAATGAAACGCGTCGCAGATCATAGCCGTCGACATAGAGAAGATCGAAAACGTAGTAAAGAACGGGCAGATCAGATCGGGGAGCGGCCTGGCGGCCATGACTGCGAAGACCGGTCCGCTGCTGCATCAGGCTAAACGAAGAGCGGCCGTGCTCATCGAGGACAACGACTTCTCCATCGAGAATCGCGGTCTTTGCATTCACGAATTTCGGCGAATCGCGCAGCTCGGGATAGCGCGGCGTGAGGTCGTTCTGATTGCGCGAGTCCAGGCGGATTTTTCCGTTTTCAATAAATGCAACTGCTCGATAGCCGTCCCACTTGATCTCAAAAAGCCACTCCGGATCGTCAAAGGGATGTTCGACGATCGTTGCAAGCATAGGATGGATGACAGTGGGCATCGGACGTTTCGCTGCGGCTTGTAAATTTCTAACCACAGAGGACACCGAGGTCACAGAGGAATTCTTGTTCTTGGTGTTTCTCTGAGCGGTGGAGCGTGCCCCGGCTGATTTGGAGGCACTGACTGCGTTATCTTTTTTTTTACCTCTGTGTTCCTCTGTGTCCTCTGTGGTTATGGTGTTGGTTCTCTTCTTCTTATCCAACTTGGCCAAACTCTGCGCCAGCCACGGAGCTTTCAGCTTTCCACGCGCCGCCTTCTTACTGCTCTGCCATTCGGCGGAATCCTCATCTCCGGCGATCTGTGCCATGGTTTTGCCGCTGAGCACCGAAGTTTCATATTCCTCGATATTAAAACCCTCTGCGACACAGTCGTCATGTTTTTTGATCAGCAGCCATTCCGTACCTTTACTTCCCGGACGACGGGCTTTCATGTGAATCAAAGCGAAGTCGCCTTTCAGACGCTTGCCATGAAGCCGGAATTTCAGGCCTCCTTTCTTGATCATTGCAGCAGCCTCGGCTTCCGTTCCATGGAGATATTTTCCGTTGACTGCCTCAGGCGAGAGAGGTTCCCATGTGCCGACGTCCCACACCATAACCGTGCCCGCCCCGTAGTTGCCCTCCGGAATGATGCCTTCAAAGTCGAAGTACGAAACTGGATGGTCTTCGACTTGCATCGCCAGTCGCTTGTCGGAGGGATTGAGCGACGGCCCCTTGGGGACCGCCCAGGACTTCAGCACTCCTTCCATCTCCAGGCGGAAATCGTAATGAAGGCGAGTCGCGCGGTGACGCTGCACTACGAATCGGTGCCCTTTGCTCTTCTCCACTTTGGGCGGAGGTTCGGGAGTCTCCGAAAAGCGCCGCTTACGCTTGTATTCCTCGAGGGCCACAAGAACATTGTAACCAGTCGTAAGATCGGCACGTCTCTTCGCAGGCTCGTTGACGCAGGTGTAAAGCGCAGCCTAGCATGGGTCGGGAAAGGAGCGTCCTGTGATCGGTCAGGTGCTCGGTCATTATCGTATCGTCGCGAATATTGGGGAAGGAGGCATGGGGGTTGTCTATCGCGCTTACGATGAGGTGCTGCACCGCGACGTGGCCCTGAAAGTCGTCAAGAAGGGTGCCAGTCTGGATCCATCATCGAGCCAGCGTCTGCTGCACGAGGCGCGCGCTTCTTCTTCTCTCGCCCATCCCAACATCTGCACCATTCACGAAGTTGGCGAAACTGACGGCGACCTCTACATCGTAATGGAATTGGTCGAGGGCAAGTCTCTGGCTGCCATGAGCGCAGCCGTGGGGCTGGCGCCAGAATCGGTCCTGCGATATGGGGTTCAGATCGCGAGCGCACTCGCCCGCGCTCATGACCGCGGCATCGTTCATCGAGATCTGAAGACGGCGAATATCGTCATCACTGCAGACGGTCTGGCAAAAGTCCTCGATTTCGGTTTAGCCAAACAGGTAGGCAACGGCATATTCGAGGGACCCACCCAGTCCTTTGCAACCGTAGAGAACACGTCCAGCGTAAGTGGCACTTTGCCATACATGGCGCCCGAAATTCTGCGTGGCGAAGCGGCCGACCATCGCAGTGATCTATGGGCGCTTGGAGTTGTCCTGTATGAAGCGGCTTCCGGACGCCTGCCATTTGAGGGACGCACCGGCTTTGAGATCAGCTCCGCTATCATGCGCGAAATCCCGAATCCGCTCGGTCCTCCCGTCCCACCTGGACTATGGGCCGTCATTCAACGCTGCCTGACCAAGGAACCGATACAACGTTATCAACGTGCAGGTGAAGTTCAAGCAGCACTGGAAGCGGTTCAGTCTGCTGCCATCGTTTCCACTGGGCCTACGGCCGATGCGAGTGCACCCAGGGCCACCATGTTGCACAGTGTGAAACATGCACAGGTCAAGAAGGGAGACCATCTTTTGTTAGTGGGAACGACAAAAGGAGCATTCATCCTTCGCTCGAACGCTCAGCGCAGCCGTTGGGAGGTCGGTGGTCCCTATTTCCACGGGCAGAGTGTTTACGCGATGGCCTTTGATGGCCGCGCCGGCCAACACCGAATATGGGTTTCGACGGCGAGTTACTGGGGCACACTGTTGCGCTCGAGCGACGATTTCGGGAAAAGCTGGACCAATCCGCAGCAGGCTCCCATTCGTTTCCCCCCCAATACCGGCGTTTCTCTGAAGAATATCTGGCAGATAGTGCTCGGCCGACCCGAGGAGCCGAACGTGCTCTATTGCGGCGTAGAGCCGGCCGCGCTTTTCGAAACCCGTGACTCAGGCGAGACCTGGTCGCTAGTGCGCGGACTGTTCGATCATCCGCATCGTCCCCGCTGGATGCCGGGAAATGGCGGACTGGCTTTGCATACCATTCTGCTCGACCCCGCCGATAACCAGCGCATGTACGTGGCCATCTCAGCCGGCGGTGTTTACCGTACCACCGATGGCGGGAGTTCCTGGACCGCGCAGAACCAGGGTATCCGCTGTACATCTACGCCCGACAAATATCCCGAGTTCGGACAATGCGTACACAAAATTGCGTTGCATCCGGATCGTCCTGAACGCCTCTTCCTGCAAAATCATTGGGGATTGTATCGCTCCGACAACGGTGCGGAGAATTGGGTGGACATTGCCAATGGAGTGCCATCGGATTTTGGTTTTGTCATGCTCATGCACCCCAGAAATCCCGATTGTGTATATATCGTCCCAGTCGAATCCGACCAGTTTCGTTGCGCGTGCGATGGCCGTCTGCGTGTTTATCGAACCCGCAACAACGGCGCCTCATGGGAGCCTCTGGTGCGCGGTCTGCCACAAAAACGCGCTTACGAAACTGTCCTGCGGGATGCAATAGCTGCAGACTCATTAGACCCAGTTGGAATTTACTTCGGCACGCGGAGCGGGCAGCTCTTTGGCTCGCCCGATGAAGGAAGGACATGGCAAAAGATACTCGACGGGTTGCCGTCAGTGGTGTGCGTGCGCCATGCAGTCGTTGAAGACGCCTCTGGCGGTTTAGTGCCGGCAGCGCCTAAGGCTGCGTCCACGCCCCTACGACACACGAAATCTCTATCGAAAAGCAAGACGCGTCGACCAAAGAGGTAATCCATGCCGGTCACTTTTCACATTCCGGGTGTCCTGCGCGAATTTACCGCCGGACGCAGTAAGGTCGAGATCGCCCAATCACCCACAACTCTGGCCGACGCACTGTCGGCTCTTTGGGCACTCTATCCCGGCGTCCGAGATCGTGTCATAACCGAGCAAGGGCAAGTGCGGGAACATATCAATATTTTCATTGGAGACGAACATGTCCGATATACAGGTGGACTCGCGAGTCCGGTCTCCTCCGGATCTGAGATTTCGATCGTCCCCGCGGTCAGTGGTGGCTGAGACAATTCCCGTGATGTGCAATCAGCGCGAGCCGAGCTTATCTTCGTGCAGGGAATCCCTAACGCAAGAAAACCGGCTCGGATAAAGCCTCGCTGCTCGCGGACAGAACGGGGCTCACGACCTTAAATACTGTGTCCACAAAATTCTCGTCCAAGGGAGCATGCTTCAGAAGCAAGCGAAGGTAGAGAGGACCATAAAGCATGTCGAGAACTGTATCGGGATCGAGGTCGGCGCGAATCTCACCTTTTTTAATCGACTGCTGCAGCAATTTGCGCGCCTCGACTCGCCTTGGTTCAACCCAATGGGACCGAAAGGCCTGCAGTATTTCTGGGTCGGATTGTCCCGCCCCAATCACCGTGGCAACAACTTGGCCGAGCGGACTGCGGAATATCACCGCCCACCTTCTCATTTGCTTGTGAATGGACTCCAGGACCGGCCCGGTTGAAGGAAAGCGAAGTTCTTTCTCGACCGCTGAGACAAAGGCAGCAATCACAAGTTCCGCTTTGTTGGGCCACCAACGGTAAACTGTGGCTTTGCCGACGCCGGCGTGCGCGGCCACCGATTCGATACTAAGTTCATTGAATCCTACACGCTGAAGCAGCGTCAGGGTGCTCCGGATTACAGCCTTGCCGGCCTTCTCACTCCGGGGACGGCCGGGTCCACGTGCCACAACATCCACAGCCGACGCGGGTCTCGACATGGCCTTGCTACATTATCAAAATTAAATCCGATACGCACCGTCTCGCATCTATTTTATCTATACTTGAGCGACCGCGAGCTACTGGGTGCACCACTTACGGACTCTCACGAGCGGTCGGGATAATCATCAATGTGGATTGTCGCGTTAGCGTTACGCAGGCCGTACACCTTCATCGTGATGGCATTGCTGATCCTGATCCTCACCCCGGTGGTGCTTCTGCGCACGCCGACGGATATTTTCCCGGACATCAATATTCCGGTCATCAGCATAGTCTGGAATTATCAGGGGCTCTCGCCCAAGGACATGTCCGATCGAATTACCTCGGTGACAGAACGCGGTCTCACAACGCTGGTGAACGACATCGAGCATATCGAGTCGCAGTCCCTTAACGGCGTAGCGGTGGTGAAGATCTTCTTTCGTCCTTCGGCGAACATTCAAACAGCGCTGGCACAGGTGACGGCAATCTCCCAAACCGGCATCCGCTTCTTGCCACCGGGGAGCACTCCGCCTTTAATCATTCAGTATTCAGCCTCCAGCGTTCCCATCCTGCAAATCGGGATGAGTAGCCCAACTCTTCCCGAGCAACAGCTCAACGATTACGCCCTCAACTTCGTGCGCACCCAACTCATAACGGTCGAAGGTGCGGCAATTCCGTTTCCGTACGGCGGCAAGTCGAGGCTGGTTTCGGTGGATCTCGACACCGCTGCGATGCAGGCAAAGCGTCTCACTCCAGTAGATGTGGTCAATGCCATCAGCGCGCAAAATCTGATTTTGCCCTCCGGCACCGCGAAATTCGGGCCGCTGGAGCACCAGGTTGAACTCAATGCCAGTCCGCAGACCGTTGCCGAATTGAACGATCTTCCTATCAAGACGGTGAACGGCACAACCATTTACATACGCGACGTTGCACATGTGCGTGACGGTTACTCGCCGCAGACCAACATCGTCCGCCAGGACGGCGTTCGTGGAACGCTGCTCAGTGTAATGAAGAATGGCGGCGCCTCTACCATCGATATCGTAAAAAACATCCGGGCAATGCTCCCCCAGGTGGCTCAGACGTTGCCCGAGGACTTGAAGCTCACGCCATTATTCGACCAGTCCTTATTTGTGCGTGCGGCCATCCAGGGAGTGCTGAAGGAGGCTCTAACCGCAGCCTGCCTTACTGCGGCCATGATTCTCCTCTTCCTGGGTAACTGGCGTACCACCCTGATTATCGCAATTTCCATTCCACTTTCGATTCTCACCTCCGTGATTCTGTTAAGCGCGCTGGGTGAAACGTTCAACATTATGACGCTGGGCGGCCTGGCATTGGCGGTCGGAGTCTTGGTGGACGACGCCACGGTGGAACTCGAGAACATCGAACGCAATCTCGGTATGAAGAAAGAGTTGAAGGAGGCCATCCTGGATGGCGCGCAACAGATCGCCATCCCTGCCTTCGTCTCGACGCTGGCTATCTGCATCGTTTTCGTTCCCATGTTCTTCCTCACGGGTGTTGCGCGCTACCTCTTCGTGCCCATGGCCGAGGCTGTCGTTTTTGCGATGCTGGCATCTTATCTGCTCTCCCGGACGCTGGTGCCGACACTGGTCATGTACTTGTTGCGGGGACATGAAGCGGATTCACACCGCCCGCCTACGACCATCTTCGGACGTTTGCAGGCACGCTTTGAAAACTGGTTCGGGCGTCTGCGTGAATCCTACCGTAGGGCTCTCGAAGCAATCATGGAGCATCGGCGAGCTTTTGTAGCGGGCTTCCTGGGTTTCTGCTTGTTCTCCGGAGGGTTGACCTTTTTGCTGGGCCGCGATTTTTTCCCGAACGTGGATGCCGGGCAATTCCGTCTTCATGTTCGTGGGCGAGCAGGTTTGAGAATCGAAGAAACGGCTCGACTGGTTGATCTGGTGGAGCAAGAGATCAGGCGGCAAGTGCCCAAGACGGAAATTAATACCGTGCTGGACAACATTGGCCTGCCTTACAGCGGAATCAACCTCTCGTACAGCAATGGGGGGACGATCGGCACATCCGACGCTGAGATTCTGGTGTCGTTGAAACCCGGGCATCGCCCCACCGAAAGCTACATTCACCGTTTGAGAGACGAACTGCCAAATAGTTTTCCCGGCGTGGAATTCTTTTTCCAGCCTGCCGACATCGTCAGCCAGATCCTGAACTTCGGCCATCCCGCGCCGATTGACATCCAGTTATCAGGCCAAAACTACACCCAGAACTATGTGATTGCCCAACAGATTGCGAACCGGTTGCGGCATGTGCCCGGCGCGGTTGATGTCCATGTGCAGCAGTTGATGAATAACCCAACGCTTCATCTGGATGTGGATCGAGTGCGGGCCCAGCAGGTTGGACTGACCGAACGGGATGTGGCTCAGAACTTGTTGGTGTCGCTCAGTTCCAGCTTTCAGACTTCGCCAACTTTTTGGGTCAATCCGAAGAACGGAGTCAATTACAGCCTGGCAGTGATGTCGCCACAATACCGGGTGGACTCTCTGCAAGCGTTGATGAATACACCAATCAACGGCGCCGCGACAACAGCTGGACCCCAAGTGCTGGCGAACTTGGCCACGGTTACTCCTGAAACCACGCCCGCGGTTGTGAGCCACTACAACGTGGCTCCCGCAGTGGATGTGTACGCCAGTGTGGACGGGCGCGATCTGGGTGGGGTCGCCGACGACACGTCAAAAATCCTAGGGCCCTTTCAGAAACAATTGCCGCGAGGGACTCAGCTGCACATTCGCGGCCAAGTCGAAACCATGGAGTCGTCATACACGGGCCTGGAGATTGGATTGGGCATGTCCATCGTGCTGGTCTATTTGCTCATCGTGGTCAACTTCCAATCTTGGCTTGATCCGTTCATCATCATCACCGCTCTTCCTGGAGCGCTGGCTGGCATTTTGTGGATTCTCTTCCTTACGCATACTACGTTGAGTGTGCCTGCACTCACCGGCGCGGTGATGTGCATGGGAGTAGCAACGGCCAACAGCATTCTCCTGATTTCGTTTGCACGCGAACGTATGGCGGAGGGATCAGATCCGGTTCGGGCCGCGATCGAAGCAGGTTACACCCGCATGCGCCCCGTTATTATGACCGCGCTTGCCATGATCATCGGCATGTTGCCGATGGCCCTTGGCTTCGGTGAAGGTGGTGAACAAAACGCTCCCCTGGGCCGGGCAGTGATCGGCGGCCTCACGGTTGCCACCATAGCCACATTGTTTCTTGTTCCCGTTATATTCAGCATCTTTCACGGCTGGTTAGCAAGACGTGCTCCATCACAATTGCCAGAGCAATCTTGATCTTGTTTTCTTATGAGGCCCGATTATGGCTTATGAAACGGTCGTAGCGCCCCAAACTGAAACGGAACCTTCGGGGCAATCCCCGAGGACGCAGCCGAAACCAAACTACCTCGTGCTGGTGGTGGTGGCGATTTTGCTGGTCACGGGCGCCGCGATTACGTTTGTCCTTCGTCTTGGGGAGCGCCGCGCGCTCGCAAAGGAGACAGAAGTTCTGGCGGTACCTAGCGTCATCGTGATTCAGCCCAAGCCAGAGCCTCCGCAGGAAGAACTGGTGCTTCCGTCCAGCCTGCAGGCGTATACCGAGTCCCCGATTTACGCGCGCACCAACGGTTATCTGGCGCACTGGTACAAAGATATCGGCAGCGCTGTGCAAAAGGGCCAGTTGCTGGCCGACATCGAGACTCCTGAGATTGATCAGGAACTGATGCAGGCGCGCGCCGCCCGCAACCAGGCGGAAGCGCAGTTAAGTCTCGCGAAAACCTCTTCGGAGCGCTGGGACACTCTCCGTAAGATGGATGCCGTTGCCCAGCAAGAAACGGACGAGAGGTCGAGCGGCTACACCCAGGCGCAAGCAGCGCTGGCTTCGGCTACTGCGAATGTGCGCCGGCTCGAACAGCTTGAATCCTTCAAGCATATTTATGCTCCGTTTGCAGGAATCATCACCAAGCGAAACACCGATATCGGCGCTCTGATCAATGCCGGAAACAGCGGATCGAGCCAGGAACTGTTCGTGGTTGCGCAAGTCAACCCAATTCGGGTTTACGTGGACGTTCCGGAGATCTATGCGGCATCTATCCGTCCCAGCCTCAGCGCGACTATTGAATTGCTCCCGGCTCCTATGCTCAGGTACATTTTGGGGTGAAGGTCGCCTCGGTTCGCATGTCGGTTCCGGTCAACGCATTGTTATTCCGCGCGGAGGGTCCGCGAGCCGTCATCGTAGGCTGAGATGGCAAGGGGCACCTCAAGCCGGTCGTGATTGGCCGCGACTACGGCACCGACGTTGAAATCCTCGGCGGGCTTGACCCGAGCGAGGAGATCGTCCTGAACCCCAGTGACTCTCTGGAGGAAGGACAAACCGTGCACGTGACGAAAGAAGGCAATCACTCATGAGGTCGCGCTTCTTCTTGGTCGTGATGTTTCTGTGGAGTGTTGCCGCGTTCGCCGGTGGACCGAAATACAAAGAGCCAGACACAGCGGTCCCGCAAAATTGGCAATCACCGGTGTCGTGGCAGCCAGCGAATCCGGTTGACTCTCTTCCGAAAAACGCCTGGTGGACGATCTTTGGCGATAGCGAGCTCAATCAATATGAAGATCGGGCGATGGGGAATAATCAAACTCTGAAGGCCGCAGTAGCGCGGCTGGCGCAGGCCCGGGCTTTTGCCAGAGTCACTTCGTCTGGTCTGTATCCCGAACTGGATGCGGGAGTATCTGGCCAGAGGCAGCGTCTGTCTGCGAATCGGCCAACCAACGGCGCCCGCATTGTACCTACAGCCATCACTCAGAACACTTTCAGCATTCCGTTTACGCTAAATTATGAGGTTGACTTATTCGGCCGCGTGCGGCGCAGCCTGGAGGCCGCGAATGCATCGCTTCAGGCATCTGCTGCCGATCTTGAGAATGTTCGCCTGCTGGTCAGCTCCGAACTGGCCGCCGACTATTTTCAGTTGCGTGAGCTTGATGCCGAAATGGCGGTTGTACAGAAGGCTGTTGATTTTCAGAAACAAGGACTTCAGCTGGTAGAGAGCAGACACCAGGGTGGCGCGGTCTCTGGCCTCGATGTCGCGCAGCAACAGACGGTCCTCGATTCCTCCTACACGCAGCTGGCATTGCTTCAGCAGCAGCGCGCGCAATTCGAACATGCCGTGGCCGCGCTTCAGGGACTGCCTGCGCCTGAATTCAAGGCGCCGGTTCGTTCCCTGGATCCGCAACTGCCGAAGATTCCCGTCGCTTTGCCTTCGGAGTTACTGCAGCGGCGTCCGGACATAGCAACAGCGGAGCGGCAGGTTGGGGCTGCGAACGCCCAAATTGGCGTTGCTCGGTCTGCATTCTATCCCAGCATTTTTCTGGGAGGTACCGGAGGCTTTCAGAGCGCGGATATCACGAAACTGCTTGATGGCCCCAGCGCCATCTGGTCGGTGGGATTATCGGCGTTGGAGCCTCTTATTGCTGGAGGCCGCAACCGCGCTCGGCTGGAGAACTCGAAGGCTGTTTACGACGAAGACGTTGCCAACTACCGCGAATCAGTGCTCGTGGCTTTCCAGCAAGTCGAAGACGCTCTCTCCGGATTGAACGCGCTGGAAACCGCATCCGACTCGCAACAGCGGGCTGTTGCTGACGCGCAAACCTCGTTAACTTTGGCGAATGCGCGCTACACCGGAGGGCTGGTCACCTATCTGGACGTGATCACGGCGCAGGAGCAGGTCCTGACCAACGAACGACTCGCCACGCAAATCCAGGGACAACGACTTGTAACTTCAGTATTGCTGGTCAAAGCGCTCGGCGGAGGCTGGGACAGTTCGAGTATCGCCGCTGTGAGTGTAAAGCCGAGCCTAAAGCAAGCGTGGCAGAAGTAAATCACGAGTCGTCCGTTTGACTCTGCCACACGCCTGCCCATCCGAGAGCACTTCAGTCGGATTCCAGCGCGGCTGAAACCGAACCTGAGGCATCTTGCAGTTTTGCGTCAGACACCACCTGCTTGGTTTCGATCCACTTCGGCGCCAGGCCTCGCTCCTCTTCCGGACGGTTCATTGTAAATGCGGCGATCAATCGTTTTTCTCGGAGCCACCATACGCTAAAGCTCTTGCTAGAAAGATCGCCGCGGTGAACAACTTGGTCCGCACCGGATGAATCGCCCCAATATTCATAGGAGAGATCGAAGACGTCAGAAAAGAAATACGGGACGTGCTTGAACGGTGTGCGGTCACCCATCAGAGCCCGCGCGCAGTACTGGCCCTGGGAGACTGCATTGTCCCAGTGTTCGACACGCCGGTGCTTTTCAAAGAGCAAATCCTGGTAGTTTGCAACGTCACCTGCGGCATAGATTCCGGTCTGGCTCGTCTCGAGGTACTCATTTACCATTACGCCGTCCGCTACGTCGACTCCGCTGTTGGCGAGCACGTCTGTTACTGGCCGTACTCCGATCCCTGCAACGACCATCTCACATTCGATCGTTCGGTCGCCGTTGAGCACAACGGCATTAACCGCTTCATCGCCGCGTACCTCGGTTACTGTCGCAGCTCTAATAAACCGCACGCCGCGCGCCGCATAATAGTCCTCAAAGAAACTAGACATCTGTCGTGTGAAGAGCCGCTTGGAGACGTGGTCATCACTCACAACCATCGTCACCTCGATGCCCTTCTGCGCCAGCACCGCCGTTACTTCCATTCCTATGAACCCGCCGCCGATCACGACCGCGCGCTTCACGGTGTCGGCCGCGCGTCGAATGCGTTCGGAGTCGTCGAGGGAGCGCAAATAATACAGATTCCGAAGTTTTGCGCCTGGAATTTCCAACATTCTCGGCTTGGCGCCGGTCGCCACTACGAGCTTGTCGAATCCGAACTCGCCACCCGACTTCAGAACCAGCTGCTTTCGTTTAGGGTCCACACCGGAAATCTCGCAATTGAGCTTCACCTCGATTTCGTGCTTGCGATAAAACTCTTCGGGACTGATCCGAATGGATTCTTCGGTATCTTTGCCGGCGAGAAAGCCTTTCGAAAGCGGAGGCCGTTCGTAAGGGATGGAAGTATCTGCCGATAGAATTGTCAGCTCTCCCGGTTGCAGGCCCAATTCAACCAGCTGCTTGGCCGCATATCCGGCGACCATCCCTCCGCCGAGAATTACGAACTTGGATTTGCTCATGCATTCTCCTGTGGAATGAGATGCTCGGTGACTAGGACTCCTGCCTGACGAGCCGAACTACATAGATAACGCACCTAGCCGTCTGGCTGCAAGGGGCGGAACAGGATTCACTTGCAAACAGGCGAGGCCATTGGCCGTCCCTTCTCCCAAGCCATAGG
>WNGQ01005057.1_pt1 | contig 20949 bp, 16 predicted proteins | sample 5407661 | NCBI WGS metagenome assembly WNGQ01 (sample SAMN13153382, study PRJNA577476) | soil metagenome | isolation source: 60 cm soil or saprolite under Garry oak tree replicate 2 | place: USA:California | collected 2016-06-15 | reverse complement strand
TCAAGACGCGATGCGAAGGAACTTGCAGGCCAGCCAGGATCACATCATTGCGGAGCCGCTCTATGTATTGCTGGCATTGATAGGGCATCCAACGGCTTACGAGGATGTGCGGCGGCTGGCTCGTGAAGCGCGTGAGAAGGGCAAGCCAATTATCGAACTAGCGAAGGCAGACCCGAACCTACGCCAGCGGCTGCAAAAAGTGCGTCCCGAACAGATGAAAATTCTAGAGGATCCGAGCCGGTACACAGGACAGTCATACGGGCGCACGATTGCTGTCTGCGCACGTCGTGAAAAGGATGGCCGGAAGTTGCGCGAGTATCTGGCCAAGGAGAAGGACGCGCTGAGCAGCATAAAAGCAGGGCGCTTTTCCCGCTTGCATGATCAAATTGTCGCGGTCGAGAAGGGCCAACCAGTCCCCGAAGATTTTTGCCCGGCAGAAAACCGCAAGGAACTCATCCAGGCTTGGATAAGGGAGGCGAGTCCATTGACCGAACAAGAGGAAGAGATCGAGGCGCTCACAGAAAAGGTGTAGCGCTGTCGAGGCTTGAGTCTTGACGCCGCTGGCAGATCATCGCTTTCGAAGAGTGTTGGGGTTGGTCGTATTTCATCCATTGTCTCTTCGGAGCCCCAAGCGCTTCATCTTTGAGACGAGGGTAGTCGGTCTAACTTTCAACAGAGCGGCTGCGCCATCAGTGCCATAGATCTTCCAGTGCGTCCGCCCCAGTGCTTTGGACACGATGGCGCGCTCGCGGACAACCAGTTCATCCAAAGAAAGCTCCTCTTCCTCCTCGCTGTCCGAAGGAAGCGTCTGGCCCAAGGAGGTTCCAGTTGGCCCCACGCGATGCGGGAGGTCGAATCGCAGTGGAAGCCCATGCGCAAGGATCACTGCGCGTTCGATGACGTTTTGCAGTTCGCGGACGTTGCCAGGCCAATCGTAGCTTTGGAGCTCCTGAACCTGAAGTTTGTTCAGGCGCGGTCGTGGCACACCGAGGCGCCGGGCGGATTGTTTGGTAAAGTGTGCCGCCAAAAGACCGATGTCTTGGCGGCGCTCGCGCAGCGGGGGGACTTCGATCGGAAAGACGCTGAGCCGATAGTAGAGGTCGAGGCGGAAACGGCCCGCTTTGGCTTCGGCCAAAAGATCGCGGTTGGTGGCCACGATGAGCCGCACTTTGGACGTGCGGGTGCGCTCGTCCCCAACGCGCTCGAATTGTCCTTCCTGCAAGACGCGCAGCAATTTGCTTTGCAGATCGAGCGGGATTTCGCCGATCTCATCGAGAAACAGGGTGCCGCCATCGGCCAGCTCGAAGCGCCCGATGCGGTCCTTGATTGCCCCGGTGAAGGCGCCCCGCACATGGCCGAAAAACTCGCTCTCGAACAGCTCCTTGGGAATCGAAGCGCAGTTGACGCGCACCAGCGGATGCTCTTTGCGCGCGCTCAGGTCGTGGATTGCCCGCGCAACCAACTCCTTGCCGGTGCCGGATTCGCCCAGGACGAGCACGTTGGCCTCGGTCGGCGCGACAGTCGCGATTTGAGTCAGGACCTTCTGAATGGCCGGGCTTTGGCCGATGATGTCACCAAAGTTCAGCCGGACTTCGTCCTGAAGGAACTCATTTTCCAGCTCAAGACATTTCTGCCTCTTGAGGCAACTGAACGCCAGGACGGTGCCGGCGACTTCACCGCGATCATTCCGGTAAGGCGTTGTCTTGACGCGCACCCAATGCAATTGGCCGTTCTTGCGCTTTATCTCGACTTCAAAACACTCAGTCTTACCCAGCAGCGGATGCGTGGAAGAACAATCGGGCTTAGGCGGGCTGCCTTCGGGCAAGAGAAGTTCATAACCGATTTGGCCGAGCAATTCTTCGGGCGCGTAGCCCGTAATCTCGGTGGCCATCGGGTTGGCGTAGAAGATTCGGTGGTCGGCGTCAACCAGCACGACTGCCTCGGAAAGGCTTTCGAGAACCGTACGGTAGAACACTTCAGGCTCAGTGTGGAGGCCCGCAGGAAGGCCTTCGATAATCTGCGTCGGTTGCGACATACGGCGAACTATCGCGCGGAAATCTCTATGGCGCAACGCCGGAGCGTTGTTTTTGCGACGATTAAAAGGTGACAACGGCGAAGCGTTGCCATCCCGGCTCGGCGATGAAGCGGACCCAGTTTTTATATATCGCGTTGCAGCGTAAATACTTAATCCAACAGGTGTCGCTTACTCGAAACCCTGGTACGAGACTGGTACTACCGCTACGATGACATCGTGGATGCCAATGTGCTGGGCGTGGTTCTCTCTCTGAAGCACGAAATTGCCGCCATGTTGAAGAACGGTGGCGGGGCTATCGTGAACAATTCTTCCGTGGCCGGTCTGGTCGGATTTGCCGGCGCGGCCATCTACGTGGCCAGCAAGCATGCGGTGCTTGGCCTAACCAAATCCACGGCGCTCGAATACGCCACCCAAGGCATCCGTGTGAACGCGGTCTCGCCGGGCGGCATTGAGACACCGATGTTCGAGCGCTTCACCGGCGGGATGGGGCTCGACGCTCACCGCCAAATCGCGGCCATGCACCCGGTTGGCCGCACGGGCCGGCCCGAGGAAATCGCGGCAACAGTCCTGTGGCTTTGCTCGGACGAAGCGTCCTTCGTGACCGGCCAATCGCTGGCTGTGGACGGCGGCTGGACGGCAAAATGATTTCGCGATGAACCGCCAACTGGAAAACAAGCTCGCGCTCGTCACTGGTTCGACTGCGGGAATCGGCTTCGCCATTGCTAAGGCCATTGCTGCCGAAGGCGCGCGAGTGTACCCTCAACATTTTTTCTTCACGCCCTCGCGCCTGTCTTTAGGATAGGCGCCATGAAGAACGCAAACTCGGTGCTCTTGAGCGGCCTGCTTTCGCCGGCGGCCATAGCGTTGGGGCTGGCAGGCAGAGACCGGAATGGGGTGCTGGGCGAGTTGGTCAATCAAATCCCCGAGCTTGCGAAACAGCCGGCGGCGCGACAGACGCTGTTGCGGGCGTTGCAGGAGCGCGAACAACTCCATAGCACGGGCATCGGCGACGGCATCGCCTTGCCGCACGCGCGCAATGCCCTGGCGGGGCTGGTGGACGGGGCGATCATTGTGTTTGGGCGTCATTCGGCGGGCATCGAGTATGGGGCGCTGGATGGAGTTGCGGCGCGGCTTTTTTTTCTGCTGGTGGCGCCGACGGTCTCGCAGCATTTGAACATCCTGGCGCGGCTGAGCCGTCTGCTGCGCGACCCGCAACTGCGGCAGAACCTGCTTACCGCCAGCCAACCGGAGGATGTCATCGCGTTGATACGGGAGGCGGAGGCAAAGATGGGAGACAAGTGACTACGGGACCCGCCTTCGCTCGGAGCTTCGGCGCGGCAAGCCTTGGGATCACGGGCTTGCCGCGCCATAGCGAAGCGAAGGCGGGACTACTGGACTCAATCCACGACCAGGGCCAACTCGCTGGGCTTGGCCTCGGCGCAGAGACAGGCGCGGAGGTAAGCCACGATTTGGTCGTCCAGGCTGCGGCAACGCGGGGTCCAGCGCCGCGCGCCGGCCAGTTGTTTGACGCAGCCGCGCAGTCCGCGGAAGCGCAGCACACGGGGGGATTGCCGCAGTAGCCGGCGCAGTTCATGGCGCAGGCGCGGAAAGAAAAAGAGCTCGCAGCCTTTGCCGGATTCGCAGGCCAGCCGGCGCAAATCCGATTCGAGCACGCGCGGCGCGCATTGGGTCCTGGCTGCTGCCTGCCCCGTGAGCGCGAAGCCGCGCAGTACTTTCTCCAACGCGCTGGCGAATTCGCCGACCGAAACGGTTTGGCGGCGCAGTTCGTGTTTGAAATAGTGGAAGACCGCCTTGGTGGCATGGGTAAGAAACTCCTGGTCGAACAGCTCCGCCGCGCCGCCGGCCGGTTCGACGGAAACCATCTCGGCGGAAAAAGCAACGCTTTTGCCACCGGCCATTTTGAAGAGCAGATACTCCGAGGCGAGGGCGCTCATGGTTTGGCTGCTAATTTTTTTACTTCATGGACGAAATCGGTGGCCTCCTGGAACCGGCGATAGACGCTGGCGAAACGCACGTAGGCCACTTCGTCAATTTGGCGCAAGCCGTCCATGACCAGCTTGCCGATGACCTCAGCGGGCACTTCGCGTTCGTACTTGTCGGTGGCTTCGTTGACGATTCTCTCGGCTAAGTCCTCGATGATCTTGTGGCTGATCGGGCGTTTCTGGCAGGCTTTCTTGATGCCGGCCAGGAGTTTTTCCCGAGCCAACTCTTCGCGGCGGCCATCGCGTTTAAGCACCATCAGAGCCGCGCGCTCGATCTCCTCGTAAGTTGTGAATCGAAAGGCGCAAGCGCCGCATTGGCGGCGGCGGCGAATGGTGGCCCCCTCGCGCGAGGCGCGAGAGTCAATGACCTTATCATCCTGACAGCCGCACTTTGGGCATCGCATAGCGAAATGGCTACTGCTAATAGTATGTGGTGATCTTTAGCATACAAGCAGTTGGAGAGTCAAGGGGAGATGGATTATTGGATTTATGGTGTTGGCGGTGGGATTAAGGGTTTTCGTCTGAGGAGGACGCGTTGAAAGGGTCACTCAGATTCAGGCGGTTGTGCCACCTCGCTGAGGTGAGGTGCTATTAAGAGGTTCGGTCACGGAAACGGCGGTCTGACGAACAGCTTTGATCTGGACCCGGTCGGTTTGACTGTCCGGGGTCAGGGACGCTGTGGAAAGCGTCCTTGCCAGATTCACCGCTCTCAGTCACGAAAGCGAAAAGGCGCCCGCAGGCGCCTTTTCGGAGGGGAAGATTGGTCAGTTGCAGCCTTATGGGAGCTGGATGCGGTTGACGCCCGCAGGTGACGCACCGCCCACAGGCGGGAAGGGGGGATTGCCTCCTGGTTGCCCGGAATCGCCAGAATTGCGCAGGGCTTCCTGGAGCCTGGAGCGGCTGAATCCCTGCACGCTGCCGTCGGCCAGGCCGACATTACCTTGCTTGGAGTGCTGGTTGTCCATCCAGCCTACGAGGTCGACGTTCGCATTGGGAAAGTTGGTGCCCAACGAGATCCTGAAGTTTTGACTGGGGACGCCGGCCTGAAAAGCCAGGGTCGGCGGGTTCCCATTCCCGAGGTTGTGATCGCCGGTCAGGAACATCTGCGGGAAAGTGTCCGCCGCGTCCACGCCGACAAAATAACTGGTATTGAGGTCATTGGTGTACGGGATGCTGTTGGCGCTGTTTGCCGAGATGGTGCCCGCGAAGGTGCTGGCGATGGTGCGAGCGCTTTCATATTCAGCCGGGCACATGACCACTTTGGGTGTGCTCAACTCATTGGACATCACCATGAAAAAGCCGCCGACGCCGTGGCTGCCACCAGACCAGGCGAACTGCTGGGCCGTTACCGCCCTTTGGCCGATAGTCTCTGAATAACCGCCAGCGGACGAAGGCACCTTCATCGGGTATTGGTCGCCGTTATCCAGCGCCCAAGTGCGGAAGGCCAGGCCGATCTGTTTGAGGTTATTGACGCAGTTGATGCGTTGCGCACGGGCTTTGGCCCGGGCCAGCGCCGGCAACAACATGGCCGCCAAAATGGCAATGATGGCGATGACGACTAACAACTCGATCAGAGTGAACGCCCTGACCCATTTGCGAAGGTTCTTCATAAGCATTGTTGGTTTTATTTTTTCGTTTGGGAGACAGTCCGCGAATTATAGTCAAACCGTTCACGCTGTCAACCAGCTTCTTGAAACTTCAAGCAGCCACCATGCCACATCCATTTTCCTCAGAAAACCCGAGAAAACCGTGCATGCAGGCTGCCCGGATGCGTGAATTTCACGCAATTTGCGTGAGAATCACGCAACCGCAGGCGGGCTTGGCTATGCCAGCATAGGCACTGTTCGGCCGGCCAAGGTTTGGCAGCCGGAGCGCAACATGCGCTCGGTCACCTCCCAGCCCAGGCAAGCATCAGTGATGGAAACGCCGTAGCGTAATTCGGAGGGATGAGCCGGGAAAGGCTGGTTGCCTTCTTTCAAGTAGCTCTCGACCATCACGCCGATGAGCGAGTTATTGCCAGCGGCGCGTTCGCCTATCACACTGCGCCAGACTTCCTCCTGGCGCGCGTGTTGTTTGCCGGAGTTGGCGTGGCTGCAGTCCACCATGAGCACCGGTGGCAAATCCGCTTGAGCCAACGCGGTTGCGGCCTGGCGCAGGCTCTGGGCGTCGTAGTTTGGGTGGAGCCGGCCACCGCGCAGAACGACGTGGCCGGCAGGATTACCCGTCGTGCGAATGATGCTGGTTATGCCGTCCTGATCGATGCCCAAAAAGCTGTGCGGCGCGCGCGCCGAACACATGGCGTCAACAGCAATTTGCAAGCTGCCGTCGGTGCCGTTCTTGAAGCCGACGGGCATGGACAGGCCGCTGGCCAATTCGCGGTGGGTCTGAGATTCGGTTGTGCGCGCGCCCACTGCGGCCCAGGTGATGAGGTCCGCGGTGTACTGGGGTATGATCGGGTCCAGAAATTCGGTAGCGGCGGGGATGCCCAGGGCGGTAAGGTCCAGCAGCAGGCGGCGGGCTTTCTTCAAACCGGTTTCGATATCATAAGAGCCGTCCAGGTGCGGGTCGTTAATGAGCCCTTTCCAGCCGAGGGTCGTGCGCGGCTTCTCAAAATAGACGCGCATGACGATCTCCATCCGCTCGGCCAGTTCTTTGCGCAAGGTCTGGAGCCTGGCGGCGTAGTCCAAGGCGCCGTCGAGGTCGTGAATCGAACAGGGTCCGACGATGACCAGCAGACGGGGGTCTTCCTGGCGCAAGATGCGGCTGACCCGCTGGCGGCTGGCGACGACGGTCTGGTTGGAGGCTTCAGACATGGGGAGTTGCGCCTTGAGCGCGCGCGGCGTCAACAGCCGGACCGTTTCCCTGACGTGCAAGTTTTGGGTCGGAAACATCGTTGCTACTATACAATCCCGCGAGCAGAGAGGAAAGTTGAAATCCGAGGCGCAAGCTCCAAGCTCGAAGCGCGACAGTATGCGACTGTTAAGGCAGTTGCGCGGACTGATCCGCGATGGCGCAGCCGGCGAGGGCAGTCGGGGCTGATCCGGCTGCCGAGCGACAATTGCGCCGACTGACTTCAGCGGCTACGTGAACAGATGCGGTAAATTTAGCGAAGCAAAAATGACGGGTAGCTGGACAGGTCAACCCAGCGAAGCTGGTACTTGTTGGTGTTGAGGTTTTCCAGGGCGCAGAGCGTGTCCATGTCGGCTTGCATCTGGGCGCTTGGGCCAGAAGTAGAACGGCCATTCAAGAAGACCAGTTCACCGGGCAAGGGGAGCAGATCGGGGGAGCCGGAGTCACCTCCTTTCCAGGTGTTAAGTGAAAAGCCAGGCACCTCGGCGCTGACATTGCCGCCCTGTTCAGTTTTGAAGACGGGATAGGGGGCGCCGTTGCAGCGAGGATATTTGGCGTAGAGGTTGGACCAAGCCAGTACCCGCAACGGCTCGATACCAGCGGGCAGATCTTTACTGAACAGCAGAAGGGTGTAGTCCCGCCTGGCCCCGCCCGGGAAGGACCGGACGACTTCTCTGCGCACGGTCGCTTCGACCAGCACATTGCCGGTGGTGACGAACCAGACCTTCTTGCCGGCGAAGTTTGTTCGGACGCCATCGGGTCCCAGGCCGTGCCCACGGGTATAACCATGGCGCCTGGTAAGGGCCGTGACAGGCACCTGGCCGCTGGCGCCTTCGACTTCCCAGCACGGGCTGAGGGCAGTCAGCCCTTTCATTCCCCATAAGAGGCTATTGGTATTCCAGGCCACTACGGGGCGGTTGGTGGGCCAGCTCGCAGGATGCAGGCGGACAGACCAGAGGGCGAGATTCCTGCCATTGGTGTGAGCGATGAAGTTAGTCCAGACCGCGTGGTTCAAGGAGCCGGGCAGAAAGTGGTCGAAGAGGGTGTTGGTGGCGGAGAAGTTGTAGGTTGTCCCGCCGTCGCTCTGCTTTGGCCCGGCAAGGGGTTGAGAGTCGGTGGGGGCATTGGTTGGTTGGAGGAGGACCGTGGCATAAACGGCCGGGCCGTTGGTTGACCAACTCAATATGTTAGTGGCCAAGGCCTGTGGCACCGAGCCGAGCGGCGTGACCTCCGCGTGGGCCGCAACAACCGGCGAGACGGTGGGGGCAGCGATGGCGAGGAATAGGGTGAAGGCGAATGAATTAGGAATTGAAAGAATCCGGGACGCGCGCGCTGGGTGTCCTGCAACATTCATACGGCAATGGGCGCTTTGATAATCGGATGAGGGTCGTAACCGACCAGCTCAAAGTCGTCGTAATTAAATGCGTGGATGTTCTTGACGGCGGGGTTCAATTTCATTCGCGGCAGTGGGCGCGGTTGGCGGGTGAGTTGTAATTTGGCTTGCTCGAGGTGATTAGCGTAGAGGTGCAAATCGCCGCAGGTATGGACGAATGTGCCTGGTTCCAGATCGCAAACCTGGGCCACCATAATCGTGAGCAAGGCATAGGAAGCGATATTGAAGGGCACGCCCAGGAACAAATCGGCGCTGCGCTGGTAAAGCTGGCAGCTCAGGTGGCCGTCCTGGACAAAGAATTGAAACAGCGTGTGACAGGGCGGCAAGGCCATTTGGTCCAGCTCGCCGACATTCCAGGCGCTGACAATCAAACGGCGGCTATGCGGATTTTTTTTGATCTGCTCGATGACCTGATTGATTTGGTTGATGGAGCGCCCGTCGGGAGCACGCCAATCGCACCATTGGGCGCCGTAAATCCGGCCCAGGTTGCCGTGTGGGTCGGCCCATTCATCCCAAATGGTCACCCCGTGTTCGTTGAGATAACCGATGTTGGTGTCGCCGCGCAGGAACCAAAGCAGTTCATAAATAATGGATTTGAGATGGAGTTTTCTGGTGGTAAGCAGTGGAAAGCCTTGCGCCAGTGGATAGCGGGTCTGGGCGCCGAACACCGAGTAAGTGCCGGTGCCGGTGCGGTCGGGCTTGAAGCTGGCCTGCTCCAGGACCATCCGTAAGAGTTGTTGGTATTGAATCATGCCGACGCCGGAGTTCCACAGTAACACGTTCGGCCAGCGGATGCCATTCCGGACGGCAAGCCCGAATAATGGGTCAGTAATAGGTTATCAGGTCATCGAGTTATCAGGAGCTTTTGCAAAGGGACCTGCCCCGCCCCTTGCCGCATGGGGCGGCGCGGTTTCCACCGGTGCTGGTTTCTGGCGGCCATCATCTTGGGTTTGGACCTTGGCCAGGTTCAAGTCTTTGGCCAACTCGTCCAGGAAGACGACGATCATGCTTTGCAGGTTCCGTTTCTCCCGTTGCAGGAGCCAGGCCAGCAGCGGCAGCGTCAGCAGCAGCAACCACAACCAGCGCAAGCCGGGGCCGGCAAAGCCCAGCAGGACAAGCTCGAAGCCACAGAGGGACCAAAAGGCGACCTTGGCCTGCAGGGACCAATGGGCGCGCAGCCGGCAACGGATGGCACGAATGGCTGGCGGGTGCTCTTCGGCGACGGTTGCAAGCTGCAAAATACTCCAGCGGCTGCCGAAGATTTCCACGTCATAATCATTCCAGCCGATGTCGGATTTGTTGGGCCAGCCGCGCTCGTCCAGTCGGCGCAAAATTGCGACCACCCAGGCGAGCCGCTCGATGGGCGCGCCGCTCCAGTATTGGACTTCATTGAGCGGTAGCTTACTTTGGCGCAGGGCGATGGAATCCAGAGTTTGCTGAGCCGCCAGGGGCGTGGGCCGCAAGTTGAGGCGACCCTGGTAACGAGCCCAGCCGCGCACGATGGGCTGGAGGAAAAACAACATCGCGACCAGCGGCCGCCACCACCAACGCCTTCTTTTGCGGGGCAAAGCCGCCTGGGCCCCCGCCGCGGCGCACACCGCCACGGAGATTAAAAGACTGGTGATGGCCAGCGGCAGCAGGTGATGAAAGGTGATCGACAAGATCCACAATGGCAGCGTTACCGTCAGGTGGTATTCGAGGTTCGTGCAGAGCATCAGGGTGAACGCGGGTCCGGAGGTGTAAAGGGACTGAAAACCGGCACTAGCGAAAGGGCCGCGATAGATAATGGGCGGGCGAACCAGCACGCCGAAGTTGGAGGCGGTGTAAATGCGGCCATGCCAGATACTGCCACCGAAAGAATTAAAATACTCCGGGTGCTTGCCGACCAGCATGGCCTCGGCCTGGCCGTAGCCGAGCTGCTGTTTGAGATAGGCGCCGATGGTCGAGCGGCGATAGTGCCAGACGAAAGCCGAGGGGCTGAAGCCGATCTTATAGCCAGCCTGTTGCAGGCGCCAGCAGAGATCGACGTCGTCTCCGGCCCGGCGGAAGATGGGATCGAAGCCGCCGACCTCAGCCAGGGCCCGTTTGTAGAAGGCCATATTGCAGCCGGGGATGTGCTCGGCCTGGCGATCGGTAAGCATCACATGGGCGGGGCCGCCGGGCGAAACCATCACCGCTGCGGCGACCAGCGAATCTTCCGGGGGCAACAAATTGGGGCCGCCGATGCCCGCCCAGTCTCCGGCCAACAAATCGCCGACCAGATAATAGAGCCAATCCTGGTCTGCGCGACAGTCCGAATCGGTGAACGCGACAATCTCGCCCGCGGCCGCGGCGGTGCCGGTGTTGCGGGCGGCGGACAGGCCGAGATTTTTTTCGTGGCGAAGGCAGCGCACTTGGGGAAACGTGGAGGCGAGTTGGGCGGTGGTATCGGTGGAGCCATCGTCCACCAGAATCACTTCGTAATCCGGATAATTGAGCCGTTGCAAAGACTCAAGGCAGGCCCGGATGGTGCGCTGGCCATTGTAGCAGGCCACGATCACTGAGACCTTCGGAGCACGCGGGAGAGCAAAGTAGGGCGCAGCGCCGAACATGCTCTGGACGACCGCAAAGGAGTCCTTGGGTTTCCGGTCGCGCGTGGTGACGCCCATTTGCCAGTCTTCGACCAGCCGCCCATCCTTGAACCATTCATCGGTGAAACTGAACAGCACCGCGCCGGCCAAGCCGCTGCGGAAGACGCCTTCGATCTGCCAGCGCAGCACCTGGCATTTTTTTTCTTCGCCTTCGCGCAGCGAATCTATGCCGAATTCGCCGAGGATCAACGGCTTGGATTCGGCCAGCATCTGGAGTCTTGCCAGATAGTTTCGGAAGGGTTGTTCGTGGTGCAAGTAAAGGTTGAAACAGACAAAGTCCAGGCTTTGCGGGCGCAGAAACTCCGTCGGCGGATAATTCGTGAAAGTGCACAAGCACTCCGGATCGATGCGCTTGGCCTCGTGAACCAGGTCGTCAATAAAATCGCCCACGGCCGTGGCGCCGCTCCAACGCACGATGTCCGGGCGAATCTCATTGGCGACGCTGAAGCCGAAGACAGCGGGATGGCGGGCGCAGCCGTACACGGCCCGGCGGACGGTCTCGCAGGCTTCGGCCCGGCGAGCAGGCGAGTCGAGCACACACAGGTGCTTGTTCCAGGGGATGTCAATGAGCACTTGGAGACCGTGCTGGGCGGCGAGGTCGAGAAACCATTTGGCGGGCACCTCATAGACGCGGACGAGGTTGGCTTGCAACTGGCGGAATTGGGCGAAGTCGTTGGCGGTTTGCTCCGGTGAAGCGAACGACTGGCCCGTCGGGTTGGGAGGGAAGGGGCCATAGGCCAGGCCCTTGACGTAAAATTTCTGATCGCCGAGCCGGAAGAACTTGCCACTCACGCTGACTCCAGTCCGGGAAGAAACCGCGACAGCCATGGGTCTTAGACGGGGGCCAAACCTGTTTTAGTCAAGAGGCGGTGGGAGAGCGAAGGGCGGTAGAGAATCCCAAGCCTCGAAGTCGCGTGCTTTCTGGATAATTGGTCTGGCTTGGCGCGGCGTGATTTGTCGAACCCGGGACCAAAAGGCCAGCCGTGGGCCTCATTTGATTTCGATGTTGATGCGGAGTCGCTCAAGAGTTGCGCCCTCGTCCAGGCTGAGTTGGGAGAGCGCTTTGTTGTAATTGTCCAGCGCCAGGATTTCATTGCCCAGGGCCGTGGTCAGGTCGCGTTGCTTCTGCAGGACGGTGTAGGTAGTGCTCTTTCCGCTATCGAGCTTCTTGCGCTCGGCATCCAGATCCGCTGCGGCGTACTCGGCGGCCCTGCGCCTGGCGCCGACCTGCTCGAAGCTGGACTGGGCCAGGTCAATGTCGTTGGCGACGGTGATCATGATGCCCTGCTCCAGTTTCTTGAGGGTCAGCACCAACTGCTCCAGGGCCAATTTGCTTTTCCGGTAAGCGGCGCGGGCGCCGAGGTTGCTGAGCGGAAAGGTCAGTTGCGCGCCATAGGAGTAGAAGGGCCGGTTGCCTTCGCGGAATTGGTCGAGGGCCTGGCCGAATTCAACGACGCTGGCGCCGCCGGCGCTGTGGCCGTAGGTGCCCACCAGGTCCAATTCAGGGAAAAGCTGGTTATAATTATATTTGAGGGTGACGCCCTGGCGCTCGACGTCGAGCTTGGCCTGGAGCAGATCGGGCCGCTGGGTCAGGGCTTTGCTCCAACTGTCCTGGCGATTGAGCAACTGCCGCGGCGCCTCAAGGGTCTCGGGAGTCGGTTGCAGCTCGACCGAGTCCCACGCGGAGAAATTATCAACGAAGAGTTGCTTGAGGAGGTTTTCCTGCTTCGCCAGTGAGTTCCTGGCATTGGCCAAATCTGCCCGGCTCGACTCGGCTTGGGACTTGGCCGACTCCAGGTCCAACTGAGCCAAGGTGCCGACTTCGACGCGTTTCTGGTTTTCGGCGACCAACTGTTCGGCCAGCGTAAGGGCTTTCTCCTGCACGCCGACATTGGTGCGGAAGTAGATCAGATCGTAATAGGCCTGCTCGACTTGGGCGGCGGTGGGGCCTGCTCGACTTGGGCGGCGGTGGTCATAATGATCTGTTTGAGTCCCAACTCCGAATATTTGAGCCGGTTTTTGGCGACGCGGATGTTCAGGCGGGTTTGGTCGATCCAGAAATTCTTGAGCAACGGCTGGGTCAGGCTCACCAGCGCCTGGCCGCTGGATGAATCGAAGGGAGAGCCGCTGCGCCCGTAAGTCTCGGAAACACCTCCCTGAAGACTATAGCTTAACCCCCAGGGCGTCAATCCACCCAAAGCGCTGTTGAAGCTATTCCTGTCTGAGATCGACGGGGGGGTAAGATTGGTGACAGTGGTGGCGTTGAAGCCGCCACCCGAAAGGCTGAAGTTGTGGTTGCCGCTGAGGGAAAAATTGGGATCCCAGCCCGCGTAGGCGGCGCGCAAATCGGCTAGCGCCATTGGGGGATTGTAGCGGGCGATTTGCAAATCGAAGTTCCTCTTGAGAGCGTCCTGGATGCATTGGTCAAGCGAGATTTTCCGGACTTCGGTGTCCTTGGGTTGTGCCAGCGCGGCCACACCGGCGCCGGCCAAAGTCAACAAGATCGTTAATAGTCTCATGGTGCGCGAAGATTGATGGATTGGATTGAAGTCGTCAAATAAACTTGGCTCGATTTACTCAGTTAGCGGCGGTCTGCGGGACAGGCTACAAAGCGACGGAATGAATCGCCACAAAAAGGCACAAGAAATCACCGCGCGTCGAAGCAGCAACCACTCCCATTCCTCCTTCGGACGCATGGCGGGGGAGACATAAGCGTTAACCTAATTCTCAACGAAGGGGCGACATGCAAGGACGGCTAAATGACAGAATCATGGCAGGAAAAAAACTCCAAGCTTCAAACTCCAAGCTTCAGGGAAACGTCAAGCTCCAAGCTTTAAGCTTGTGGCTTGTAGATTCCCTGGTGCTTGGTGCTTGGAGTTTGAAGCTTTCATGCTGCCATGGTTCTGTCGGTCGCTCTTTTAGACAGTGTGGTGAAATTCACGACATGTCGGTTCACATTGATCCACCGAACAGCCTTCAATCGCGTGTGGTGGCTCTTTTGAGACGGTCGGCTATTGCCCGCCATTCGCCGGCCTCCGGCAAGGCTTCGACGACGATCAACTCCGCGCCGGCCTCGTCGCAGCGATGCAGTTCGGCGTAGATTGCGCGCGCAAAGGCCTCGGGATCGCGGGGGATGACCGAGACGGCGACGAACCCATGGCCGGCAGGAATCCGCGTGTGGGCGATGAGATGAACTTTTGGGCGTTGAGCCCCTGAGGCTTCGGCCAGTTGCTCCTTGAGATGCATTTCGTCCTTCCATGAGAGCAGGAGCAGTTTGGCTTTTGGCGCGTAGTGCTTCGGCAATTGTCCGGGGCTTCGCAAGACCGCTGCGCTGTCGCCGTGGCCCAAAGCCAGCTCGCCGGTGACGGCCAACAGGGCATGCTCGGCAATCATGCCCGGGCGCAACAACCGGGGCGGTGCAACGGAGAGATCAAGCACGGTGGATTCGATGCCGACCTGGGATTGGCCACCATCAATTATCAGCGGGATTTGGCCGGCCAAGTATTTTCGCACATGCTGCGCGTTGGTCGGTGAAAGTCGAGTAGAGGGATTGGCGCTGGGAGCGGCGAGCGGAAAACCGCATTCGGAAATGACGGCTTGAATGAAGGGATGCCTGGGCCAGCGCACGCCGACGGTTGGTCCTCCGGCAGTGAGTGCTGGCGGGAGGTGATCGGCGCGCGGCAGTACCAGCGTGAGAGGACCGGGCCAAAACGCCGCGGCCAGTTTCTCAGCGAATGGCGGCCAAGTGGCCACGCAACGGCCGGCCATCTGGACGCTGGCCACGTGGACGATGAGCGGGTTGTGGAAGGGGCGGCCTTTGACCTGGAAGATGCGCTGGACGGCTTGGGCATCGAGCGCATTGGCGGCCAGGCCGTAAACCGTTTCGGTGGGCAGGGCGACCAACTCGCCGGCGCGCAGCAGCTCCGCGGCGCGCCGCACGGCTGCCAGGAACTGAGCGGGAGTGTGCGTGGGCAAGACCTCGGTTGTAATGGGGCGGTTCATCGCACTGGCAGAGATTCAATGAGTCAAGTGAGGAGCGGTCCCGTCAGCGCGCACCTTACACGCATCTCCAATCCCGAAGGGATTGTGTCCTTCAGCCCAGGGTTGCGAGGAACGAGCTACCCTGGGAAATGGTCCCAAAGCCCCTCTTTTTCCGTTTGGGACACAGAGCAGCGCCACAACCCTTTTAGGGTTGAATCCGCGCCGCCATTGCACACCCAGGGTAGCTCGTTCCTCGCAACCCTGGGCTTTGTGCCGGAATCCCTTTGGGATTCTTCCTAGCATGACTGGCTCTAAAGATCCGTGTAAGGTGCAGCCCGTCAGCGCGCCCCTGGAACCTATCTGACTTACTTAACTGATTTAGCCATTTCGGCGGCGCAGGCGGTCCGGTTGGTTCATTCGTATCGGAGCGCGTCGATAGGATCGAGTTGCGAAGCTTTGCGGGCTGGATAAAAGCCGAAGAAAACTCCCACCGCACCGCTCACCACAAAGGCAGCCAGAATCCACAGGAGGGGCGTGGCCACCGGCCAATGTTGCCAGGCTTCGATCAGCTTGGAAGCGCCGATGCCCGTGCCGATACCGATGACCCCGCCAATGACGCTCAGGGTTACCGCCTCAGTCAGGAACTGGAGAAGAATGTCATTTCCGTGCGCGCCAACGGCCATGCGAATCCCGATTTCGCGAGTCCGTTCGGTAACGCTGACCAGCATGATGTTCATGATGCCGATGCCGCCGACGACCAGTGAGACAAAGGCGATAGCGGCCAGCAAATAAGTCATGGTCTTGGATTGTTCGGTGGCCATGTCGGCGATTTCCTGCTGGTTGCGCACGTTGAAGTCGTCGTCGCGTCCGGCAGTGATGCGGTGGCGTTGGCGGAGTAGTTCGATGATTTGCTGCTGGACCGGGTTGAGCAGCAGCGCGGTAGCAGTCTGGGCGTTGATGGTGCGCAGGGTAGTGACGCGCTGGATGCGCTTCATCGCGCTGGTATAGGGCACGACCACGAGGTCGTCCTGGTCCTGGCCCTGGAGGGAGAGTCCCTTGGGCAACAACAGCCCGACAATCATGAACGGAACATTGCGGATGCGCAGAATCTTGCCCAGCGGCTCTTCGCCGGGATAAAGCTGGTCGGCGATGGTTTGGCCGACGACGGCGACCTTGTTGGCGCTGCGCACGTCCTGCTCGGTGAAGGAGGCGCCCTGGACAATCGGCCACTGGCGGAGCGTGAAATACTCGGGGGCTTCACCGAGGATTAGGGTGCTCCAATTCTGATTGCCGGCGGCGATTTGAACGCTGGTGCGGACCTCAGGGCTGACGGCGACGACGCCAGGGATTTCGCGCTGGATGGCTTCGGCATCCTCGATGGTCAGGGTGCCGGCGCTGCCCCAGCCGGTGTGAACGCCGCCGCGGGTAACGCTGCCGGAAAAAATCAAAATCACATTTTGGCCGAGGCTGGCGATTTGGGCTTCGATTTGAGATTTTGCGCCGTTGCCGATGCCGACCATGGCGATGACGGCGCCGACGCCGATGATCATGCCGAGCATGGTGAGCACGGTGCGCAGCTTGTTTCTGCGCAAGGCGCGCAAGGCGATTTTGATGGTGGCCAGTATTCTGGTCATGGGGCCAATTGCACAGCTTGTTGGGCCTGGCGCAAGCGGTCCAATTCGGTTTCTGCCTGCAAGCGGCTCGGCACCAAGGCATCGCTCACAATCCGCCCATCGCGCATGATGACATTGCGTTTACTGTAGCGGGCGATGTCCAGTTCGTGGGTGACCATTACCAAAGTGATACCTTGCTGGTTGAGTTTTTGAAAGACGCCCATGATTTCGATGCTGGTTTGGCTGTCGAGGTTGCCGGTCGGTTCGTCGGCCAGCAGCAGCGCCGGCTGATTGACCAGCGCGCGCGCGATGGCCACGCGCTGCTGCTGGCCGCCGGAGAGTTGGTTGGGATGGTGTTCCGCTCGGTCGGCCAACCCGACGGTTTCCAGCGCGCGAAGCGAGAGCTCGCGCTGCGTCCGGCCTGGAAGATGCCGATGGACGTAGAGCATCGGCAATTCGACGTTCTCGAGCGCGGAAGTCCGGGACAGCAAATTGAAACCTTGAAAAACAAAACCAATCTTCTGGTTCCGAATGTCGGCCAACTCGTCGCGGTCGAGCTGGGAGACGTCGGTGCCGTCGAGCCGATAGCGACCCTGGGTGGGCCGATCCAGGCAGCCGATGATGTTCATCAGAGTGGATTTGCCCGAACCGCTGGCGCCCATGACGGCGACAAACTCGCCGCGCGCCACTTCGAGTGATACGCCACGCACCGCGTGGACATCCACTTCACCGGTGTGATAGATTTTGTGGATGTCTTCGAGTTGAATGACTGGGCTCATGCTCAGGGCGCGTTCAAGATACACCAATTCTTCGCATTAGCACCCTTGCTTTAGCAGCGTGAACGAGGGACACAAGTCCACTTCAACCGTCTTAACGGTTTCTCCTCGTTCTTAGCGCGATTGAGGCCACTCATGAAATTACCCTGGGCTCATGCTGGTGGGGACTGCTCAGTTGCGGTCATGCGGCGGATGATGAACCATACCACCAGCGCCGCCAGCGCGCAAACCAGCGCGCCAATCGCCACGGTCCAGCGCACGCCCAAAAAATGGGACAGGGCGCCTGCCTCCAACCCACCCAGGGGCGTCATGCCGCCAAAGACCAGCGCCCAAATGCCCATGACCCGGCCACGCATCTGGTCGGACGCAGTGGTCTGGAGGAGGGTGTTGGTGGTGGAAAAGAAGAGCAGCATGCCCCAGCCGCCAATAGCCAGGCAGACCAGCGCCAGGTAATAACTCTTGACGGCGGCCAGCAGCAGCAACATGGCTGAAAAAATCCACAGGCCACCCAGAACTAGAAAGCGGCGATTGATACGATGGCCCAGGCTGGCAACGGTCAATGCGCCCAGCAACGCCCCCAGGCCATTGGCACTGAGCAGGGTCCCATACTGCCGCTCCCCGACTTTGAGCACGTCGGTTGCGAAGGCGGGCATCATCACCGAATACGACCAGCCGAAGATGCCGACGATGGCGAAGAGGATCAGAATCGTCCGCATCCGCCAATGCGACCACACATAAGAGAAACCTTCGAGCGCGTGGGCCCAGGCCGAGCCGGCGTGGTGCTGCGGGACGAATTTGGGCAGACGCATCATCAGCAGGCCCGCGATCACCGCGATGAAGCTCAGGCCATTGAGGAAAAAACACATCGCCATCCCGACGCGCGCCATCAGAAAGCCGGCGACCGATGGGCCGATGACCCGCGCGCCGTTGACGACGGAACTGTTGAGCGAAACGGCGTTCATCAAATCCTCGCGGCTGGTCATTTCGACCATGAAGGCCTGTCGCGCGGGCATGTCGAAGGCCATGGCCAGGCCGCCCAGGGCGGCCAGCGCCAGGATATGCGACGGACGGATTACCCGGCTCCAAACCAGGGACGCGAAGGCAAACGATAGGATCATCATGGTAGTTTGGGTCAGCACCACCACGGTGCGTTTGGGGTGGCGGTCGGCGACCGAGCCGCCCCAGATCGAGAAGAGCATCATCGGCGTGGAGCCGACGGCCGCCACGACGCCCAGCAGCATCTTCGACCCTGTCAGTTGATAGACCAGCCAGCCTTGGGCGGTGTTCTGCATCCAAGTGCCGATTAAGGAGATGAGTTGGCCGCCAAAGAACAAGCGAAAGTTCCGATAGCGCAGCGCGGAGAAGGTTTTTTTCCAGGCTACATCTCCCAGCACCAGACGCCGCGGCTGGCCGGTGACCTCTTCGGGCACCGTGGCGAGTTGCGCTGGCGCATTGGGGTTTGCTGGCGGCATGGCGGATTAAGTTAAAGGACGGCGTCGATCCCTCAATACAGACTATCCGGGGACGGCCCCCGTTGAACGTTAGTCGGTTTCATGGTTACAAGGTTCCATGGTTACATCGTTGAGCGGCGGTCCCTATTTAACGCTGTAACAATGTCACAAAGTAACACTAACCATCAGAAGCGTCTGAACCCGCCGCCAAAGGGATTGGATGGCCGGGAGGGCGTGGCGGTGTCGGCCGAAGCGATGAGGCCCGTGACGACCTGGTCTCCTTCGCTGAGCCCTTCGAGGATTTCGGTCGCAATGCCGTCGCTGATACCGGTCTTGATCTGGACGGGTCTGGGCTTGGCCTTTTCCACGTTTTCGGTCGCAATGCCGTCGCTGATACCGGTCTTGATCTGGACGGGTCTGGGCTTGGCCTTTTCCACGTCACCCGCCGGCCCTTTGGCCGACACGATATAGACCGTGCGCGCGGCCTGTCTTTCAGGCCGGGGCCGGGCGGTAGGCACGGTTGGGTCGCCCCCTGGTCCCCGTTCGCCTCGGCGCCCACCGCCGGGCCCGCCGCCCCCCGGTCCGGCGGGGCCAAATCCACCGCCGCGGCCACCCGGTTCTGATCCGGCTCGCGGGCCTCCGGCCAGACTTGTTGCCGGCAGGTTGGTTTTGAGCTCGGCGATGACAGTTTCGGGCGGGCGGAAACGCAAGGCGGCATTGGGGATTTTCAAGGCGTTCTGCCGTTCGGCGATGATGATCGAGACATTGGCCGTCATGCCAGGAAGCAGTTTCAGGTCGGCGTTACTCACCTCAATGACGCAGTCGTAGTTGATGACGTTTTGATTGGTAATTGCGCCGTAGCGGATTTGGCTGAGCTTGCCCTGGAAGGTGCGGTAGGGGTAAGCGTCCACGATGAAATTGACATTCTGGCCGATGGCGACGCCGCCGATGTCCGCCTCGGAGACCAAGGCATCGATCTGCATTTTGGTCAAATCGTTGGCGATGACAAACAGGGTTGGGGTGTTGAAGCTGGCGGCGACCGTCTGGCCGACATCCACGTTGCGCGAAATGACCACGCCATCCACCGGCGCAGAAATGGTGCAACGGGACAGGTCCACCTTGGCGTTTTCCAAAGCGGCTTCAGAGGATTGGACCTGGGCCTTGGCCTGCTGCAATTGGGCGGCGGCGGTGTCATGATCGGCGGCGGCAATCAGGCTATTAGTGTAAAGGGCATCGGCCCGTTGGGCCTGGACCTGGGCTAGTGCGAGGTTGGCCCTGGCATTGGACAGCTCAGCCTCGGCTTTGAGCACATTGACCTTGTAAGTGGACGGATCAATTTCGGCGATGACCTGGTTGGACTTGACGACCGAGTTGTAGTCCACGAAGAGTTTCTTGATTATGCCGGAGATCTGGCTGCCGACCTGGACGTTGACGACCGGGCCGATTTGACCGGTCGCGGTGACCACCTGGGTCAAATCCCCGCGCGCCACCGGCACGGTCTGATATTGCGGGGCGGAGTTGCGCCCGCGGGCGAAGTACCAGGCGCCGCCGCCAACGAGGCCGCCGAGGACAATTAAAGTGATTGACCGCTTGACCCAGCGGGACGCGCGACCGCTTGCCATAAGCTAGCCAGAAAAATTGATTGCCACGTTGATCAAGACTGGAACTGTAACCGAGAGGTTACTTGCTGTCCAATGGTTGTGAGGGCGGGCCCGTGCGAGGCGAGGCGGCGCCAGGGTGCAGGCCAACGATAGCGACAGGGCTCGTTCAAGAATAGCCGAAACGCAGTAGCCGTGACGTGAGGAGGCGGATTTCAAATCGATGGCAAAGTCCGCCTTACCTCGGCGGCTACGATTCTTGAACTCGTCCTGCGACAGCGGGAGCGTCAAAGAATAAGACTCGCTCAATCCGCGAGCGGGGGTAAACTCGTCACCAGAAGCTATGCGCCCGCAGCAAAGCAACGCGGGCGGCAGGGAACCATAGAATCCTTTTGTGCTCGGACAATTCACCAGTCAGCTAGCCGCGTCAGAGAATTTAACGGACGAGCAAGTGTCTCTGGCCGTAGAACAACTGATCGACGAAGCGGTGTCAGCGCAAACGAAGGCCGAGTTTCTCATGCATCTGGCTCGGAAAGGAGAGACGATTGACGAAATTACCGAGTTCGCTCGCCAGCTTCGCGCCAGGGCCATCGAGGCGCCGCTCGACGCGGAAACCCGC
>WNGQ01003977.1_pt1 | contig 20954 bp, 21 predicted proteins | sample 5407661 | NCBI WGS metagenome assembly WNGQ01 (sample SAMN13153382, study PRJNA577476) | soil metagenome | isolation source: 60 cm soil or saprolite under Garry oak tree replicate 2 | place: USA:California | collected 2016-06-15 | reverse complement strand
CACGGCTACCAGCGCGATGTCCTCGGGATGCACGTAGTCGAACGCGCTGCGCTCCAGCAGGTCGCTGGGCCCGTAGCCCAGCACCCGCTCGACCGAGGGGCTCGCGTAGCGGAACACGCCGTTCTCGCCGACCACGGTGACGATGTCGGAGGCGTTTTCGATGAGCGAGCGGAAGTGCTCTTCGCTCGACCGCAGCGCCGCCTCGGTGCGGGCCCGATCGATCGCGGTCGCGAGCACGTTGGCGATCGCCTGCAGGAAATGCGTGTCGTGGATGGTGAAGTCGCGGCGGCACGGGGTGTGGGCGCCCAGAATGCCGAATGGCCGCTCCTTGCCGTGCACCAGCACGCTGAGGCTCGACACCACGCCGTGCGACGTGAGCAGCGGCGAGCTTCCGAACCGCCGCTCGCTGGTGAGGTCCTCGACCACCACCTGGCCCGTGGAGCGGAGCACGTATCCGGCGTGCGAATCGGCGTCGGCCGGCAGGATGGTCCGCCCCACGGCATCGGCCCGCCACCCCACCCCCGCGCGCAGCAGCAGCGTGCGACTCTCCGGCCGCAGCTCGAGCAGGCTGGCGAACTCCACCTCGAGGGCGCGCGCCGCAAGCGCCACGGCGGCATCGGTCAATTCCGCCACCGGCGCGCCCGCGAGGGCCTGCTGCCCCAGATGTGCCACCGCCTCCTGCTGCCGCGCCGCGCGCAGCCGCTCCTCCGACAGCGTCAGCCGCGCGTCGCGGGCCGTGTCGTCCTGGCGCAGCAGTCTGAACCGGTTCGTACGCAAACCAGCCATGGCACTCCGTGAAGTGGTTCGGAAATAATGCGCGAGGGCGTATCGCGGTAATGCTGCGCTTACTGCGCACTCAAGCTTGCATCCCACGCTGCGGCTTTCCATTATGGGCTTCACACAAACCTGGTGCGCGCCGTCACATGTGTGCCAAGTGAGCCCTGGACAACGACCTATCACGCGGCGCCCTGATGCAGTACCTGCTGCTCCGCGACCTAGCGATCATCTTCGCCGGCTCCCTGCTCGTCATTCTCGTCTTCCACCGCCTCAAGCTCCCGGCGCTCCCCGGGTTCATCGTCGCCGGCGTGCTGCTCGGCCCCAACGCCCTCGGCCTCGTGTCCGACGTCCATCAGGTCGAAAGCCTGGCCGAAGTGGGCGTGATCCTGCTGCTGTTTACCATCGGCATCGAATTCTCGCTCAGCCGGCTGCGGGAGATGGGACGCCAGGTGGTGATCGGCGGCGGCGCGCAGGTGCTGCTCACCGTGGGGCTGAGCGCCGCCGTCGCCGCCGCGCTCGGTCTCGCGTGGCCGGTCGCCGTGCTGGTGGGATTCCTCGTGGCCCTGTCGAGCACCGCGTGCCGACCAGGATGACCGCGATCAGGAACAACTCCCGGCTGCGCGTCTTGACGATCTCGCTCAACACGCGCGTCACGACCGTGCGCGCCAGCACGAGCATCACCGCGCTCGGCACCGCAGCGGCGGGGGCGTCGCTCGCGCTCGGCGCGTTCCCGGCGGGGCTCGTGATCTCGGAGTCCGACTACGGGCACCAGGCCATGGCCGAGCTGCTGCCGTGGCGGGGGATGTCCTCGTGGTTGTTGGGCAGCCGCATCAACTGAAGGCATCCGCCAGGCTGATTGCGGGGAAAAGTGCTGCGGCGACGCAACCACAGAAGTGATCACTGTTGCGTCACAGGGGCGAACAGATGGCGAAAACGTAGGTATATTGGGCATTATCTTGCGAGTGTGCGCTCACTCCATCGCGTAACTCTATCAATCATAGTGCCTTATACCAGCGCAAGATCCGCGAAAGTTGCGTAAGTTATTGTAGCGTGCGTCGTTAGGTTTTCCACATTGAGGCGATTTTCCCCCTCCGGCTAGATTCCCGCCATGCCAATACCCCCCCTGTACGGCCATGAGGGGACCCGAAACCGGCTGGTAGGCGCCATCGCCTCCGGCCGGTTGCCGCAAGCGCTCCTGTTAGAGGGGCCCCGGGGAGTCGGAAAGCAGCGCCTGGCGTTATGGCTGGCACAGGCCCTCGTGTGTGAACGAGCCGGGGGAAAGGCCGGGGCTGAAGCCCGGGAAGGGTGTGGCGAGTGCCAGCCATGCAAGCTGGTTCTGAACCTCTCGCATCCCGACGTGCATTGGTTCGTGCCGCTCGAGCTCACGAAGAAGAGTGGTGACGCGGACAAGCAGGTCGAGGTAGTGGAAGAGGCGCTCGCAGCGGAAATGGCGGCACGGCGGGAGCAGCCGTTGTACGAGGCACCGTCTGGCCTGGCGAGCCACGGGATCGCGGCCGTGCGCCTGCTGCTGCGACGCCTGGCGCTCAAGCCGGCAATGGGCTCGCGCAAGGTGTTCGTGATCGGCGACGCGGAGCGGCTGGTCCCCCAGGCGGGTGCCGAGGCGGCCGCAAATGCGCTGCTCAAGGCGTTGGAGGAGCCGCCGGCCAACACCGTAGTCGTGCTGACGGCGACCGCGCCCGAGGCGCTGTTGCCGACGATTCTGTCTCGCGTAGTGCGGGTTCGAGTGGCAAGACTTGCCGACAGCATCGTGGCAGCATTCGCGCAGCAGGAGCTCGGCGTCACGGGACAACGTGCTGTAGCGCAACGGGTTGCAGCGGCCGAAGGATGCATCGGCAGGGTCCTTGCAGAGGGAGAGCGGGGGGACCGGGGTGGGGAGGCGGCGGAGCGGTTTGCCGCCGCCGTGAAAGCCGGACCCGCGCGTCGCTATGCGTTCGCGCTGTCACAACAGCCGTTCCAGGCGCGCGGCGGATTCACCGGGATGCTCGACGGCTTGCTGGAGCGACTGCGCGAGCAGGCCCGGTCGGGTGAGGAGACGGGCAGCGTCGTCCGGGCGATCGCCCAAGTACTCGAGGCCCGTACGCTGGCCCAAGGCAATGTGAACCCGCAGCTCGTTGCGGCCGTACTGGGCGGGTCCTGGGAGGGGGAGGGCACGGCCGGATGAAGCTGTCGCACGTGGACGAGGCGGGTCGTGCCCGGATGGTCGACGTCGGCGACAAGCCGGTTACGGTGCGCACCGCGGTCGCCGAGGGAGCGATCCGGATGTCGCAGGAGGCGTTTCGGCTCGTCGCTGAGCAGCAGGTGGCCAAGGGGGACGTGCTTGCGGTGAGCGAGGTGGCGGGGACGCTCGCGGCGAAGCGGACGGCGGAACTGATTCCGCTGTGCCATCCCCTCGGCCTCGACCACGTGGAAGTGGCGGCGACGCTCGAGGAGGGGCTTCCGGGGGTGCGCGTCCGGGCCGCCGCGAAGGCGGTGGGCCGGACGGGGGTGGAGATGGAAGCCCTCACGGCGGTGTCGGTGGCGTTGCTGACGGTCTACGACATGGTGAAGGCCGCCGACCGCGGCATGGTGATCGAAAAAGTGCGGTTGCTCGAGAAGACGGGCGGTACGCACGGCGACTGGCGGCGCGACGCGGCCGATTGATGGATGCTTGACGAGGCGGGGCCACCTTGTGACCGCCTGGACTTACAAGAGAGGTGTATGCAAACGAAGACCCAGAAGTTGATGTTGCAGGGGGGCTTGATTCTGCTCGGAGCACTGGTCGTGAGCAGCGTGGGCGGGTGGGCTCGACGTGCCACCGCCGACGACCAGCCGACGCCGTTGACCGCGCCCGCAATCGTGGGCGAGCTGCGCTCGCTCGAGCAGTCGCTCGAGGCGACCCGCGGCGAGTTGGCGGTCGCGCGGCTCCAGCTCGAGCGCGCCAATGCGATCATCGACTTTTCCACGCACTACAGCATCGCGGCCGACCTCGCCGCGGCCATTTACGACGTGTCGTTGGCGGAGGGGGTGGATCCTGCCCTCGCGTTCCGCCTGGTGCGCGTGGAGTCAGGCTTCAAGGGCAACGCGAAGAGCAAGGTGGGCGCGATTGGCTACACGCAGGTCCTGCCCAGCACGGCGCGCCTGTACGAGCCGGGCCTCACCACGGTCCAGCTCTTCGAGCGTAACACCAACCTGCGCCTCGGTTTCCGGTACCTGCGCGATCTGCTGGAGCGGTACGAGGGAAACCCCGACGCCAAGCTGCGGCTCGCGCTGCTCGCGTACAACCGTGGGCCCGGCCGGGTGCAGGAGCTGCTCGACGCCGGCAAGGATCCCCAAAACGGCTATGCGACGGCCTTGATGAAGGGATATCGCAGAAAGAGCTAGAGACGTAGCACAAAGGCGTAACACAAAGACGTATCACGAAGACGTGACGCGAAGACGTAGCACAAAGGCGTAGGGGCGGGTCACCCCCCTACGCCTTTCGTGTTACGTCTCCGTGCTACGTCTTCGTGCTACGCCTTTGTGCTACGTCTTTTTTCTTATTGTTTCTGCGGAATCTTGATCAGATCACCAGGTCTTAGGAGCGATCCCATCGTCAGACCGTTGTAGTTGAGCAGCGCCGTGAGCGACACGCCGAAGCGGCGCGCGATCTCGCTCGCCGTCTCCCCCGGCCGCACGCGGTGCGCCCCGGCGCTCGCCCCCGTGCTCGAGACCCGACGGTAGCGCGGCTCCGGCGGGACCGACCAGGCCGAGGCGGGCACCACGCGCCCGCTCATCGGGACGATGATCCGCTGGCCCACGTGCAGCGCATGGGCCCGGAGCCGGGGGTTGGCGTTCTCGATCAGGGAGACGCTGACCCGATAGTGCTTCGCGATGTCGGACAGGGTCTGGCCCCGTGAGACATAGTGGTCCACGAACGTGATCCGCTCGGTCACGGGGAGGCTGTCGTAGCGCTCCGCCACCTGCGTCCCGTGCCCGCGCGGCACCCGCACGACGACGCTCCGGCCCGGCGGCGTTACGCCGCGCACGAACTGCGGGTTCAGGTCGAGCAGGGCCGCCACGGTCGTGTCGGCCAGCCGGGCGATAACGTCGAGCCCGGTGGCGTCCGGCACGGTGATTTCGTCGAACTCGAGCGGGGGCAGCGGCTCGGGCTGGAAGCCGTAGCGCTGCGGCTGCTTGGCGATCAGCGCCGCCGCGATGAGCTTGGGCACGTAGTCGCGGGTCTCACGCCGCAGGTACCGACGGTCGGAGAGCTGGAAGAACGTGCGGTCGTCCACCGAGTCCTGCTCGCCCGGCAGGCGATCGATGCCGCGCTCGATCCGCCCTACGCCGGCGTTGTAGGCGGCGGCCGCGAGGTACACGCTCCCCAGGCGCTCCCGCAGGTCGGCCAGGTAGTTCACCGCCGCCTCCGTCGCCCGGAACGGGTCGCGGCGCTCGTCCATCCACGGGTCCACGGTGAGCCCGTACAGCCGGCCCGTACTCGCCATGAATTGCCACATCCCGACCGCCTTGGCCCGGCTCACGGCGGTATTCGAGAACCCGCTCTCGATCAGGCACAGATACAGCAGGTCCTCGGGGAGGCGCTTGGCGCGGAGCCGCTCGCGGATCATGCCCTCGTAGCGGCCCAGGCGCGCGAGCCAGATCTCGAAGCGGTCGCGGGAGTCCACCTGGAAGAACTCGAGGTACTCGAGCACGCGCCGGTTGGTGGCGAAGCTCGAGACGTCGATGTCGAAGGTGGGCGCCGCGGTGGGAGCCGCTCCGATGGCCGTGCGGCCCTCGGCTCCGAACAGCCGCACGGCTTCCCGCTCCACGTCCTCTCCCTTGAGCGGCGGGGTCGGAGCCGCGTGCTGCTGCAAGCTGTCGGCCGGATGGGGTCCGTGCAGGCTGTCCAGCGCTTTCTGATCGGCGGCGGAGTCGCGCGCCTGCCGCGCGGCCAGCGCCGCCATCGAGTCCACGCCGGGCGACGGCGCCGTCGAATCGCGCGCGGGGGCGACCAAGGCCGTGTGCCCCGCGTGACCGCCCCCGCAGGCGGCGCCGAGCGCGCCGCCCAGGGCCGCGCTCAAGAGCGCGACCAGCGGAGTCCCCGTGATCCTGCTCATCGGGTGGCGAAGAAGTTGCCGAGAATGCGGTTCGTGGCGTTCAGGACCGCAAGCGCCGCGCTGCGGGGGGTATCAGTCTCGGTGAGACAGGCGCCCACCAGCCGGGAGGCGCGCGATTCCTGCCGCACCGACAGCGACACGATCACCACGGTCGCGTCGAACGCCCGCACGGCTTTCACGCCCAGCAGCTCGAAGCCCATGCGCGGCTGGACCACCCGCTCCAGCGCCCGCACGGTCGCCTCGGCACAGCACCGCAGCTCGCCCGCCTGTGAAATCACGCCGTCCGACTCCCCTGTGAACTGCCGCCCGTCGGCCCACGTCAGCACCACCCTGGCGCGGCACCGCCCGTTCGCCAACTTGTCAAACTGGAAGTCCTGGAAGCGGAGCCGTTCTCCCACCGCCCCTCCCCCACCCGACTCCGCTGCCCCTGGCGTCGTCACGTGCGGCCCGCTACTCGAAGCGCACTTCAAGCTGGTGACGGGCTCCCACCTCTTTGGGACCGTCCACCACGTCCACCTCGAGGCGCGGCCGCCCCTGGGCGTCCCGCTCCGCCGATACGACCAGGATCAGTCCGCTGTCGAGCTCGACCTTGAGCTGGCGCAGGTCGGACCGCACCGTCGCCTCGCGCACGCCCTCGCCGCGCAGCCGTGCGACCGCCCCGGCCACGCGACGCAGCTGTTGGAGCTCGAGCGAGCTCACGCCAGCTTCTCAGCGAGGAGCTGCGAGATGGCTGTGTCGGGAATACGCTCGGCCTGAATGAAGAGCGACGACTTCGAGGTCGCCTCGAGCGGATAGAGCGTCCAAAACGAGCGTCCGGAGCGTTCGGACGCCGACCGGAATGACAGTACCAACTGCCATGCCTCGGTATTGGCCGGGCGCTCCGCTAGGGCGTCCACGTGCCAAACTTGATCGCCATGGGCGATCACGCGCCACGGCATGGATCACCTCGCAAACAAGGGCGCGAGAATATGTGGCCTAACCCAAAGTCCTGTCAATAGTTGGGGTCTCAGTCGCCGCGAATCGCGAGCGCCTTGAATCGCTTGGCGAGCTCCTTTGTAACGGGACCGGGTTGGCCGTGACCGATCACCCGGCCATCCAGCTTGGTCACGGACACGACCTCGGCGGCGGTGCCGGTGAGGAACATCTCGTCCGCGGTATAGAGGTCATATCGGTTGAGCGGCATTTCCTCGACCCCGTAGGTCGCTTCGCGCGCCAGCTCGATCACGGCGTCGCGCGTCACCCCGCGCAAGATGCCGGCGTACGCGGGCGGGGTCTTGAGCGTGCTGTTGGTCACGGCAAACAGGTTCATGCCGCTCGCCTCGGCCACGTATCCCTGGGCGTCGAGCATGATCACCTCGTCCACGTTGGCCGCGATGCCTTCGACCTTGGCGAGAATGTGCGACAGGTAGTTGAGCGACTTGATGCGGGGCGAGAGGCTCTCGCGATGATGGATTGGTGTCGCGGCGGTGAGCGCAACGAGCCCCTTGTCGTAGCGGTCCTGGGGCCACAGCTGGATCGTGTCGACGATGCAGATGACGGACGGCTTGGGGCATTTGCGGGGGTCGAGCCCCAGGTCGCCGACGCCGCGCGTGACCAGCAGGCGAATGTAGGCCTCGTCCAGCCCGCTCTTGCCGACCGCTTCTTCCACCAGCCGGTGCAACGCCGGCTTGGCGAGCGGCACGTCGAGCCACACGCCCTTGGCCGAGGCGAACAGGCGGTCCAGATGCTGGCCCAGACGGAACACGCGGCGGTTGTAGACGCGGATTCCTTCGAACACGCCGTCGCCGTACAACAGGCCGTGGTCGAATACCGAGACCTTGGCGCTGGCGCGATCGTGATATGTCCCGTCGATCCAGATGATGGGCGGCATAGTCTCCTTTAGGTGCGCATCCCTCGTGCCATCCTGAAACGATCCCTCCGGTCGAGCGTCCACCAGGGTGCGGCAGCGCCGCTTAGCCGCTTAGGCGAATATACCCGTCCGGCCGAGCCCGGGGCTACCGCGCCCGGGCCCCGGGATTGTTACCCAGATCACGGAACCGCGGGCCGAAATCGACAATCAGTAGGTCCATGGGCGATCAACCGCTGGGCTGGGGGCGCGTGTGGTATGCGCTCAAGCGCGAGGAGGATGAAGGACTGCTGCGTCAAGGCGCGTGGTATCCGATCGTGAGCAGCGGCGTCACGCGGGCCGTGCTCGAGGTGTCGGGACAACGGGTGACGGTACCGCAGGAGGCGCTGGAGGTGCGGGACAAGCGCCCGGACAAGTTCACGGTGGTGTACCGCACGCACGAAGATCCCAACCCAGCGCGCGGCACGCGCGAGGACGTGGGACGGCGCTACGGTGTATGTCCCAGGTGCGCCACCCGCGTGCCGTTCCGCAATAACGTCATTCCCGCGGTGGCGAGCTGCAAGCAGTGCGGGCACCAGGGGGTGGTGGCGTGGTGGGAGACGGGGTGAAGCGTGCAGTGACCCGGCTGGGAATCGAACCCAGGACCTACGGATTAAAAGTCCGTTGCTCTACCAACTGAGCTACCGGGTCGAACGTCGGTCCGCGCACGAAGTTAGCCGCTCCCTTCATCCCGTTCCAGTGCATGCTCGGACTTCGGCCCACTCCCTACTGCAGCGTGGAGATCCACGTCACGGGCGGCGCGCCCCCCAATGGCTACCTTGTAGTCATGCAATCCGAAGGTGTGCACATGAAGTACCTGATCGCGCTCGCCCTCGTCGCCTGCCTTGGATGCGGGGACGCGCTGGGCCCAGACTGTTCACAATCGTCGCCATGCCGACTAACCATCGAGTCGAACACCAGCTGGTCTGGGTCGCTTGGCGGAACGAGCAACAGCCAGTCCTACGATGGGTCGGGCGACGGCTGGATCGAGTATTGGGGCCAGGTCTGCTATACCCTCCAGATGCAGACTGATGTGGGCTACCTGCGCGCGACGTTCCAGGAGACGTCCACAGGTCACGCCGAAACGACGGCGGCTTTCGGCGTCATCTCCGGCTGCAACTGACACACACCCCACCGCGCGACCAAACGCAACGCACGTAGTGTTGGATCAGGCGCGGTTTACTGCGGTCGGCCCAGGTCATCGAGCAGGCCGCTAAGCTCCGTGGCGAGCTGTCTAAGACGGCTTGCATCCGGCGCAGGGACGCCCAGCAGCTCATTGACGAGTACCCGCATCCTATCGAGAATCTCCGCGCGCCGCGGCCGAGGCGGCCCCGATGGCATCTCGGTCACCAGCAGACGCAGCGTTTCCGCGCGCGCCTCCTCCAGCGTCACTCCCAGGTCCGTCAGCACCTCGGCCGCGACCCCGTCCCCTTCGCGCAGCAGGCCGAGCAGCAGGTGCTCGGACCCTACGTAGGAGTGATCGAGTTCCCGTGTCTCTGCCATGGCCAGCTCGAGCACTTTCTTTGCGCCCCGCGTGTACGGGAGGTCGGGGCCCACCACGCGCGCTGCCCCACCCTTGGTGACGCGCTGTTCGATCGTTTGCTCGACCTCTTCGACGTCCACGTTCAGGTTGGTCAGGACGGCCGCCGCCACGCCCTCGCCTTCCCGGACCAAGCCCAACAGAATGTGCTCCGTCCCGACGTACTCGTGCCCCAGACGCGCGGCTTCTTCACGCGCCAGGTGCAGGATCTTTCGGACTCGATCCGTGAAGTTGTAGCCGCCTGACCGGCCGCCTGGCGACGCGGTCCTCGGCAAGGGCTCGCTCCCCGCTAGTTTCAGCGTCTCCGCGCGCGCTCGGTCCAAAGTCACACCCGCAGCCGTCAGCACCTGCGCAGCGATCCCTTTCTCCTCGCGCAACAATCCGAGCAAGAGAATCCCGGTGTCGATGTAGCGGTAGCTCAAGTCGCGGGCTTCACTCATGGCCATCTCGAGCACCTTCTTCGCGCGCGACGTATAGGGGAGATCGGGACCCGCGGACTGCGCCAGGTCCCCACCCTTCCCCTTTGCCGTCTCCTCGATCTTCTGCCGGATCGCCCCCAGGTCGACGTTCAAAGTGCCCAGCACATCCGACGCTACGCCCTCGTCCTCGCGGATCATGCCGAGCAGGATGTGCTCGGTGCCCACGTACCGTTGGCCTAGGCGCGTGGCTTCCCCGCGCGACATCTGCAGCACCTTGCGGACGCGATCCGTGAAGTTGTAGCCGTTCATGGCGGACCTCCCCGGCCGGGCGAATGCGCGTCGCTACCACTCACCGTGTGACCCAGAGCACCAAATCTCTGTCTACTGACGCGGCCACGACAAGAAGCTTCGGGTTTCCCGTGTTCCGGGGTTCGGGGGGCGCGCTGGCGCAAAGTCGACCGTTACGATGCCCTCCCTCGGCGACTCTTTTAGCTACGATATGCAACTGCGCGCCCAACGCACTCGCCCCCACCCGCGCCCCCGCCCGTCGTCCTCGACCGATCGGGGCCTGGTACAACGCATGACGCTGGGCGACGAGACAGCGTTTTCCGAGCTGCTCGCGCGCTTCCGCAGTACCGTGTACGCCACCGCCTACGCCGTGCTGCTCGACCCGGAGCAAGTCGCCGTCGTCGTCGCTGACGCGTTCGCAGAGGCTCGCCGCACTGCCGGGGAGTTCCTGGACACCCAGGGCAGCGTCTCCGGCTGGCTGACCCACCTCACTCGACTCCGCATCGCCGCTCGACACGACACGGCCTGACCGCTTCCGCGGCACCCCGGGGGGCGTAACTTCCCGGCGTCCGCATGGTCGGTCGCGCCAGCCGTTCGATCTTTGCCCTGTACCTCGCGAGCGCCGTGTTCGTCACGGTGCAGCGGGGAATCTTCAGTCCGTCCAACAACTTCAAGGTGTTCCGCGCCGCGGCGGTGAACCTGCTCGCGCACCGCGACCTGTACGCCGCTCACCCCGACCAGCACTTCGACTTCTACAAGTACAGCCCCACGTTCGCGCTGTTGTTCGCCCCGCTGGCGGCGCTGCCGTTCGCACCGGCTCTGCTGATCTGGAGCCTGCTCAACTCGTTGCTGCTCTGGTATGCCGTGCGACGCCTGCTCCCCGAGCGCCAGGCGACGCTGGCGCTGGCCTTCGTCTATCTCGAAGTGCTGTTCGCGATGCAGTATACCCAGAGCAACGGGCTGGTCACGGCGCTCATCCTGCTCGCGTTCCTCGCGCTCGAACAGGGACGCCAGCTACGGGCGGCGCTGCTCATCGGCGTCGATACGTTCGTCAAGATCTTCCCGCTCGGTGCAGTCGCGCTGGCGCTGTTCCATCCCCGCCGCTGGCGCTTCGCGCTGTGCGGCGTGGCCGTGGCGCTCGGCCTCGCGCTGCTGCCGCTGCTCGTGATTCCGCCCCACGAGCTGATCGCCCAGTACCGCTCGTGGTGGACCATCGAAACCGCGGACGCGAGTCGCGTGAACCGCGGCGACTCCGTCATGCAATACCTCTCCCAATGGCTCGGCGCCGACTGGCCCCACTGGCCCGTGCAGCTCGCCGGCACGCTGCTGCTCCTGGCTCCGCTCGCCCTCGAGCGACGGACCGACCGGGACTTCCGCCTGCGCTTCCTCTGCTCGCTGCTCATCTACCTCGTGCTCTTCAACCACCAGTCGGAGCGGGCCTCCTTCGTCATCGCGTACACGGGGCTGTCGCTCTGGTACGCGGCGAGCGCACCGGACCCCGTGCGCAACGGGATCGCGCTCCTGGCCGGAGCCGCGCTCCTGCTCCAGGACGTGCAGATCCTGCCGTGGGCGGTCCACGACGCCCTGGGCCATTATCGGGTGAAGGGAATTCCTTGTCTCGTCGCCTGGGTCGTCATGCAGGCGGAGCTGCTGGGGTGGCGACCCTGGTCCTCCCGTTCACACCGCCCCGAAGTGGGTCAGGCGCACATCCCCCCGCCCGAGCCGCTCGCGAGCCGCTGACGACGTGAGCGCCGCCAGCTCGGTGGCCCGCGGCGCCACGTAGCCGTCCCACGCCGCCAACGCTCCATCAGGCCGACCGGGGTGCACCATGAGTTCGGTGATCCCGGGGGCCGGCGCCATGCGATCGATCAGGGCGAGCAGCCGATCCAAGAAACGGGCCTCGTCCTGGAGCCCGATGCCGTAGAACCGGTCCGCGTGGCGCGGCGCCGGGACGCCGCGCGCCGCCACGCGCCACGCCGCTGCGATAGTCCAGCGCTTGACCAACCCCCGCCCCGTCCCGTGCTCCACCGGCACCCGCACAAACGGGACGCCGTGCGTGCGGGCGGTGGCCACAACCGGGGCCCACACGCCGGGCAAGGCGTGCACGTGACGATGGCTATCGATGTGCGTGACCCGCACACCGGCCGCGCGCAACCGGGCGAGCTGGGCGGCGCACTCCTCCGCCACGTGTCCGGCGTCGATGCGGCCGGCGAGCGCGCGCGCCATCAGGCCGGCCAGGCCGTAAAACCGACCGGTGCGCGGGTGCGCCAGGCTTCCGCCGCTGCTCACCGGCTCGCCGGCGGTGAGGTTCAGGTGCAGGCCGGCGCCGAGCGTGGACGCAGCGCCGGGCAGCGCCGCGACCGCGTGCGCCCACCCGGGCGCGTTCACGAGCACCGAAACCGACGACACCACGCCGGCGGCGTGCGCCTCCAGGATGCCGTCGGTCACGCCCGGCGACAGCCCGAAATCGTCGGCGTTCACGACCAGGCCGCGCGCGCTAGGCGTAGCGCCCTCGCCAGTCGTTCCAGCGGATGCGCGCCAAATCGCGCAGCATCGCCGCCGCGTCCGCCGCGAAGCGCACCGTGCTCGGCTCGTCGTCGTAGCGATACTGCACCGCCGCCTGCCGCACCTCGAGCCCGTGCTTGCGCGCGATGTACAACAGCTCGACATCGAAGCCGAACCCGGCCACGGTGAGGCGCGGGAAGATCAGCTGGGCGGCACGGGCCGTGAAGGCTTTCAGCCCGGCCTGCGTGTCCAGGATCCCGGGCAAGAGCGCGATGCGCACCACCCGGTTGAACAACCGGCTCATGACGTGGCGCGTGTACAGGTAATGGAAGAACGACGGGCTCATCAAGTAGCGCGACTCGGGAAGCACGCGGCAAGCGATCGCCACGTCGGCTCCGCTGTCCAGCTCGCGCACCATGGTGTCGATCTCTGCGACGGGGTAGGCGAGATCGGCGTCGGTGAACACGCGCCGGGCACCCCGGGCCGTGACCATGCCCCGCGCGACCGAAAAGCCCTTGCCCCGGTTGGCCTCGTTGCGGAGCAGCGTCGTTCCAGGCAGCGTGCCGGCGAAGTCGGCAAGCAGCCGCGCGGCGCCCGGCTCGCTGTGGTCGTCCACCAGCACCAGCTCGGTGGGCCGGGCCTGGGCGCACACGTAGCGGCGCAGCACGTCGAGATGCGCTGGCAGACGGTCCGCCCCGTTGCGCACAGGCACCACGACGGACAGGTGGATCGCGGATTCGGCCACGCCGACAAGATACGAGTCGGCGCGGCCGGTGCGGAGAGGGGGAGCGAACGTTACGTTTCCGGCCCGTGAGCACCGCCATCGAGCACGTCTCCGACACGGCCCGCTGGGTCGCGCTGTACCGCGCGATGGAGTCCGAGCGGCCCGACGCGCTGTTTCACGACCCCTTCGCCCGCAAGCTGGCCGGCGAGCGCGGCGAGCGCATCCTCGCCTCCATGCGGAAGGGTCGGGCGTGGGCGTGGCCCATGATCGTCCGCACGGCGGTGATGGATGAGCTGATCCTGCGGGCCATCCAGCGCGATGGGGTCGGGACGGTGCTCAATCTCGCCGCGGGGCTCGATACCCGGCCCTACCGGCTGCCGCTGCCGCCGGCCCTGCGCTGGGTGGAGGCCGATTTCCCGGACGTGATCGCCTACAAACAGGAGCAGCTCGCCCGACAGCGCCCGGCCTGCGCGCTCGAGCGGGTGGGGATCGATCTCACCGACCTGGCGGGCCGCCGGGCGCTGTTCGAGCGGATCGGCGCCGCGGCGCATCGAGTGCTGGTCGTGAGCGAGGGACTGCTCATCTATCTCACGCCCGAGGCGGTCGGGTCGCTCGCCGCCGACCTCGCCGTCACCCCGTCGTTCCGCTGGTGGCTGATCGACCTGGCATCGCCCCGGCTGCTCAAGATGATGGAGAAGTCGTGGGGGCAGGCCGTGGCGGCGGGCAACGCACCGTTCCTGTTCGCACCGGCTCAGGGGACGCGAGTCTTCGAGCCGCACGGCTGGCGCGAGGCGGAGTATCGATCGATGTGGGAGGAATCGCTACGTCTGAAGCGGACGATGCCGCTCGCCTGGCTGTGGAACCTCATCGGACGGCTGTACCCCAAGTCCAAGCGGGAGGAGTTCCGGCGCATGTCGGGGATCGTCCTGCTCGAGCGAACCTGATACCGACGGGAGCCCGCATGCGTCTGTGCCCGCTGGCCTTCGCCGGCCTGGCCGGCACCGTCGCGTGTGCCCGACACGCGCCGCCCGCCCCCGGTCCGAACGTGGTGACGATCACCGCGACCGATTACGCGTTCGGCGGCCCCGACACGATTCCCGCCGGCCTGGTCACGCTGCGCCTCGTCAACGTGGGCAAGGAGCCCCATCAGGCCGGGCTGGTCCGGATCGACAGCGGAAAGACCGGCGCCGCAGTCGAGGCGGCGCTCAAGTCACCCGGTCCGCCGCCGGCATGGATGGTGTTCGTGGGCGGCCCCGACGTGGTGCCGCCCCGCGATACCGCGAAAGCCACGCAGCCGCTGGCGCCGGGCCGCTACTTCCTGGTCTGCTTCTTCCCCAGTCCCGACGGCAAGCTGCACCTCGACAAAGGGATGTTTCGCTGGCTCGTGGTGCGGGACGCGTCGGTCGGGGCACCAGAGCCCGAGCCGGCGGGCGACGTGACCGTGACGCTGAACGACTACGGCTTCGAGATCGTCCCACCGCTCGGTCCCGGGATGCGCGTCGTGAATGCCGGGCCGCAGTTGCACGAGCTGATGCTGCTGGCGCTCGCGCCCGGGAAGGGTGTGGCCGACGTCGTGGCGTGGGATCAGGGGGGCATGAAAGGCGTCCCGCCGGCCCGCCCGCTCGGCGGGGTCGTCGGGCTCACGGCCGGACGGAGCGCGGTGTTCACGGTGACGCTCGCGCCGGGCAGGTACGTGCTGGCCTGCTTCGTGCCCGACGCGACCGACGCGAAGTCCCACGCGGCGCACGGGATGGTGCGGGAGATCACCGTAAGCTAGGACGGGGGAGGTTTCAGAACAGCCACCGCAGCCCCGCCTGCAGCTGGCGCGGGTCACCGAGCCCCGAACGGATCGTGCCGTCGAAGTTCTTGTAGGTCCCCGATCCGGGATCCCGGAAATTGTCGGCGTTGGTGACGTTGAAGATCTCGATCAGAGCTTCGAGCTGGCCGCGCGGGCCAGCGGGGAACGGCCGCGAGATGCGGATGTCCCAGGAGAAGTACGCGTTGTCCTTGCGGATGGTGTTGCGCAGCAAGATGCTACTATCTCCGCAGATGCGCTGCTGCGGGCTCGATGCGCGCAGCCCGTTCCCCACGTTTCCCGCCCCGCACTGTTCGGACGCCGGCTGCGCCGAGTAGTAGCTCACGCGATTGTTCACGAAGAACCCCGCCACCTTGGCCAGGAACCAGCCATTGAGGCGATGCCGTTGGTCGCGGTCGCTCCAATTGTACTCCTTGTTGAGCGAGTCCACCTGTGCGTAGCGCAAGGTAAAGGGGTCGCGCTCGTTGTCGTCGTCCGACTTGTCGAAGGAGAGAGTGTAGTTCACATCGAACTGGAAGTTCGGGTCGAGCACGCGCTTCAGGCCGACGGTAACTCCGTTGTAACGGGACTTGGCGCTGCTCTCGACGGTCCACAAGGTGCCGACGTCAAACGGTCCCCCAAACGCAATCGCATGGGCAATCGACCCGAACGGGTTGCCGAACCGCAAGTCGTTACGGTTGATGAACCGCGTCAAGTGGTCGCCGCGTGCGTGGGTATAGCTAATGGAAGCCGATAGATCGTTTGCGACCTGGCGCTCGTACCCCACCGTCAAATTGATCGTCCGGGGGTTCTGGAAGTGCCGGTCGAACACATACACGTCCGGGACGAACGGCGTGCCGGTCGTCGGAGGCAGCAGGCTGTCGTAGGCAGGAACGGGGATGCCGAACACGTTCGATCCGAACCGCGTTTGCCCCAAGGAGCCGTTGGTGCTGCGGGCGCTCGCGAGATTGAGCCCTGGGACGCGGGCGTAGTAAATCCCGGCGTTGAGGCGGAACACCTGTCGCCCATCGGCGTTCGGGTCCCACGCGATGCCCACGCGGGGCTGCCACATCTTCTTGTCGGAGGGAATCCGGCCGTCCGACGGGAAGGTGAACCTCCCTCTCGTGTTGGTCACCGTGGAATCGATCCAGCGCGCGAAGTAGACCTGCGAGGGGGGCGTGATGGGGTCCGGCTCGATCTGGGCTTCCCACCGTAGCCCGTAGTTCAGGGTCAGCTTGGCGGAAGGCTTCCAGGTGTCCTGCAGGTACAGTGCGAACTCGTTCTGGGTGATCGTTTGCGTGCCCGCCTGCTCCACCGTGGTCGAGCCGACGCCGGCCTGCTGCAGGTAGAGGTTCACAGGACCAGTGACCGTCGTGCCGCCCGGACAGCTGCCGGTCGTGGTGGTGCTGTTGTCGGAACACTCGCGGTACCCCGAACCGAGGGTCACGTAGTTGATGAATCCCGTGACGCTGTTGAAGGCAATCCGCCCGTTTGCAAAGCCGATGAACACCTGCGTGGTCGCCGTGCGATTCCACTCGCCCCCGAACTTGAATAGATGGCTCCCGCGCGCGATGGACACGTTGTCGAGCAGCTGAACGCGCGTGTCGTGATCGTCGCTGATCGGCAGGAAGAACGGCATACCGAACCGGAACGCCTCCGTGGCGTCGACGTCGGTGTCGTGGAACGGGACGCCGGCAACGAAGATCGACGAGACTCCGGTGGTGTCCCCAAGGTGATTGATCGGTCCGGTATACGGACGAGGCCGGTCCTCGCGGGAATACTGGAAGCGGAACTCGTTGGAGGTCCGCGACGACAAGAAAGACACGAGGCTCCCGTTCACTGCGTGGGACCGATCCTTTTCCAGGCCGTTGGCACTCCCTCCCCACGTGTCCACGTCGAACGTGCCGTTCTTCTGCTCGGACCAGGTGTAGTTGTACTTGAGCGACAGGTTGTGACGATCGGACAACCGGAAGTCGAACTTGGCGAGGGCCGCCCGCGCATCGTTCGTGCGCGAGATCGGGCTGAAGTCACTCGCCAGCTCGGGATACCGGGTAGCCAGGAACGTCACAAGAGAGTCGTACGCCGGCGTATGCACGCGATTTTTCTGCTTCACATCGTCGTAGATCTGCTGGTCGTATGCCAAAAAGAAGAACGCCCGGTCCCGCTTGAGCGGCCCGCCGAGCGTGAACCCGAACTGGTTTTGGGAGAAGTCGGGCTCGAATTTTTCGACGACGCCGCTCGGGAGCGTGTGCTCGGGAGTGCCGGAGACGGCGTCGAACTTGCCGAAATAGTGGAGCGTTCCCTTGAGATCGTTCGTCCCGGACTTGGTGATCACGTTCACAAAACCGCCGGACGAGCGCCCGAACTCGGCGTTGGCTCCGCCCGCGACCACCACCAGCTCCCGCACGGCATCGAGGTTGAAGGTAAACGCCGGACGCTGGCCGCCGCGCTGCTCGCCAAAGAATGGGTTGTTGAAGTCCGCGCCGTCCACCGACACGTTGTTGTGAATGCCGCGCTGGCCCGCCACGGTCAGCTCGTCGCCGTCCGGGCCCTGCACGATGGCCACGTTCGGCGTGAGCAACGTCAGGTTGAGATAGTTGCGTCCGTTGTTCGGCAGGCCCGTCACCACCTGCGCCGCCAGCGCCGTGGACGACACGGACTTGGTCACGTCTACCACCGGTTGCCGGGCTTCCACCGTGACCGCCGGCAGCGTCACCGCCGCGAGCGCGAGCCGCAGGGCCACCGTTTCGCCCACCCCCAGCGCGATCCCGGTTTGTTTGACCTCCGCGAAGCCCACCGCCCGCGCCGTCGCGTCATAGGTGCCGAGCGGAAGCAGCGTGCCGGCGAAGTTACCGGCCGCGTCCGTCGTGAGCGTGCGCGTGAAGTTTGTCTGCGTCTCGTGCAGGACGACCTGCGCGTTGGCCACGGGATTGCCGCTCGGATCCGCGACCACGCCGCGGATGATGCCGGTGGTGGCCTGCGACTGGGCGCCGAGCACCTTGGGAGTTCCGAGCAGGGCGAGGGCCGCGCCGACCAGCACGGCCGGCCGGCGCGCGAGGGAGCGGATGCCGCACGTCATGGCCTAAGGTCTCCGGGAGGGGGTGCGCAAGGGCGTGGGTGAAGTAGCACCGGAATCGGGAGGCGGCAAGGGGCCTTGACCTCTACCGTCTTCTACCCTCTTCTACCATCCTCTACCGTCCTCTATGCAAAACCCCGACATCGCCCGCCTGTTCGACGAGGTCGCCGATCTCCTCGAGATCCAGGACGCAAATCCGTTCCGCGTGCGGGCCTACCGCAACGCCGCGCGGACGATCCGCGACTACCCCGAGCCCATCGCCGAGCTGGTCCACTCAGGGGGCAAGGACCTCACCGAGATCCCGGGCATCGGCGAGGACCTGGCGGAGAAGATCACGGACATCGTGAAGACCGGCGAGCTTCCGCTCCGCAAGCAGCTCGCCGCGAAACTGCCGGCCGGGCTGCTCGACCTGCTCCGCATCCCCGGCCTCGGGCCCAAGCGCGTGAAGCTGCTGCACAAGAAGCTGAAGGTGACGTCGGCTGCCGACCTCGCCGCGGCGCTCGACAAAGGGCGGATCCAGAAGCTCAAGGGCTTCGGGCCCAAGATGGAGGAAAAGATCCGGACCGGGCTCGGCGCGGCACAAGTGAGCGAGCGCCGGCTGCTCTTGCACGAGGCCGAAGCCCAAGCAAACGCCATCGTCGCCCACCTCGAGGCGGGCGGGGGGATCACCGCGATCGAGGTGGCGGGCAGCTACCGGCGCCGCAAGGAGACCATCGGCGACTTGGACGTCCTCGTCACCTGCACGGACAGCACCAAGATCATGGACCGGTTTGTGAAATACGGCGAGGTCGCCGAAGTGCTGTCCCAGGGCGAGACGCGCTCGACCGTGAAACTGCGCGGCGGGCTTCAGGTGGACGTGCGCGCCGTCGAGCCCGCGGCGTACGGCGCCGCGCTGCAATACTTCACGGGGTCGAAGGCCCACAACGTGGAGCTGCGCAAGATCGCGCAGGACCGCGAGCTCAAGCTGAACGAGTACGGGCTGTTCAAGGGAACACGCCGCGTCGCGGGAGCGACCGAGGCGGAGATTTACGCCAAGCTCGGCCTCGACTTGATCCCTCCCGAACTGCGCGAGGCGCGGGGCGAGATCGCCCTCGCCCGCGAGCACCGGCTCCCGAAGCTCGTCGAGCTGAAGGACGTCCGCGCCGACCTCCAGATGCACACCAGCGCCACGGACGGGCAGGCCACGGTCGACGAGATGGCGCGGGCGGCGCGCGCGCTCGGGTACGACTACATCGCCATCACGGACCACTCGAAGCGCGTGACCATGACTCGCGGCCTCGACCCAAAGCGGCTGCGGGAGCAGTGGCGGGCAATCGAGGAGTGGAACGCCGCGAACCGCGGCTTCACGATCCTGAAGAGCGTGGAGCTCGACATCCTGGAAAGCGGACAGCTGGACCTCCCGGACGATGTGCTGGCCGAGGCCGACTACGTCGTGGCAACGGTCCACTACGGCACGAACCAGACGGAGGCAGAATTGACGCGGCGGCTGGTGGGGGCAGCGGAGCACCCCTGGGTGGACGCGATAGGGCATCCGACCGGCCGGCTCCTCGGGAAACGAGAGCCCTATCCGCTGGATTTCGACACGCTCGCGCAGGCGGCTGCTCGGTCGGGCTGCCTCCTGGAGTTGAACGGGCACCCGGAGCGCATGGACCTCCCCGACACCCTCGCCGCCGCAGCGAAGCAGCGCGGTGTCCGCTTCGTGCTGTCCACCGACAGCCACCAGCCGAACAACCTGACATTCATGCGCTACGCCGTGGACCTGGCGCGACGGGCGGGGTTGGAGGCGCGCGACATCGTGAGCACCCGCCCACTGGGCGAGTTCCGTCACGAACTGAAGCGCGCGAAACGCTAGGGTCGGCGGACCTCCTGCATCAAGTTAGGGCCGCGCCATATCCGGCGGGCCCCGATTCCGTGCGATTCGCTGTTGAGTGTGGCCCTCACCCGGCGCGGGTTGTGGGACGGCCTGAATCGGCACAGCGGTTGCAAGGGCGGCTGCGTCCGAAGTAGTGGCGCTAACGCGCTTCACCTGGATCAGCGGAGCAGCGAGAACGCAACATGCTTGACCTCACCGGTTCGCCTCGCCTGGTGGAGGCCGCGATCGGCCAGACGACTCTCACCGGCGCTTGTCGCATGAACGCGACTGCCCCCACGGCCTGCGAACGCCCCGCGGGCTGCGGCGCGGGGCTGCCGCTCCTGGCGAACGACCCTTCCGTTCCGCGTTCGCCAGGCTTACCCTGATCGCCTGAGAAGCCGCCAGCAAGGGCGGATGTGGGGCGCGGAGGGACCGGGCCCTGCGACGCCCGCCGGTGGCGGATGCGTTGCCCATATGGAGCGAACCAACGTTGTATCGGCCGACCGAGGCACAATGCGCGCGTGCGTCATTCGCGCGACCGGCGAGCTCGAGCAGATAGAAATCGCGGACGTGCCCGCGCCCGGCTCTCCGGCGCTGCTCGGCGCCCGGGAGGTGCGGGTGGCGGTGCGCGCCGCCGCGCTCAACCACCTGGATCTCTTGGTCGTGCGCGGCCTTCCCGGCGAGCAGCGTTTCCCGCACATCCTCGGGTCCGACGGGGCGGGCATCGTGGACACGGTCGGCGCCGACGTCACGACGGTGAAGCCGGGCGACGCGGTGATGATCAATCCCGGCCTCTGGGACGGCACGTGCGAGTTCTGCCGCGCCGGTGAGCACTCGCTGTGCGTCAATTTCCAGGTGCTGGGGGAGCACGTGCCGGGCACCCTGGCCGAGTACGTCATGGTGCCCGAGGCCAACGTGGCCAAAGTGCCGGCGCTCGACCCCCCCCTCACGTGGGCCGAGGCGGCGGCGTTCTCGCTCGTGTCGCTCACCGCCTGGC
>WNGQ01002447.1_pt1 | contig 20956 bp, 21 predicted proteins | sample 5407661 | NCBI WGS metagenome assembly WNGQ01 (sample SAMN13153382, study PRJNA577476) | soil metagenome | isolation source: 60 cm soil or saprolite under Garry oak tree replicate 2 | place: USA:California | collected 2016-06-15 | reverse complement strand
GCAATAAACGGGGTTCCAATCTTCGTGACCGGGGACCCGAATCAGACCGTCGCGATTCCGGGCGGTCAGATGGTTATCAACGAGCAGACCATTTCTTCCACCGGAAGCGCTCTGGTGAATGCGCTTCACGTTACTGTCAACGGTGTCGTGGATATGGTGATCGCTTCAGCGACAGCGGGTATTTCTTAGCGCCACGTAAAGTGGCCTCAATGCAAAGGGAGGAAGAACAATGAATGAGAGAGCAAAGCGAATATCTAGGCTAATATCCGCGCTCGTCACCGGAGGACTCGTGCTGGCGACTCTGGTCGTGTTCAGGAGCGTCCCAGCAAGGGCCTGGAACACCACTGGAGGAGAGGTTCCGAGCCCGTGCGACTTCACGACCGGCGGAGGATGGATCCAAATCGCGGCGGGGACGGCCTTCAACTTGGCCGGTTTGCCCGAGTCCGGCCAGAAGGCGAACTTCGGCTTGGTGGGCGGGTGCAAGAATGGCGGCTTCTTCGGTCACGTCAATTACGTGGACCACAATAACGGGCTTCACGTGAGCAGCGATAGCATCACGGGGTACGTTAACCCTTGCCCGGGGTGCAGTCTCCCAGAGGCGAACAACGCGCGTGACATCTGTGGCACGGCCGACGCGACCGACCCATCTTCAGGTCAAAACTTCGGGACCGTTCTCTTTCGAGTGAGGACGATTGACGCAGAGCAGCAATCGTCCCCACCGCCCAAAGACAAGTTTGGAATCGAGTTACGAACTCTCGACGACTCCGCCACCGTCTACCTTGTACCGACGCGCTGTTTGGCGAGCGATAGCCCAACGGGTGACGCCAGCACCTGCAGCAGCGTGAACCCCGGGGGCGGCGACATCGAACTCCACAAGCCGAACCCCTCCACCTTTTCAAACATTGGGGCTAGCTGCCCCACTGACGATGGTGGACTGGGATACTGATCCGCCTGAAGCACATAGATCACGGCAATGGTTTCAACTTGCACTGGAACCAGCATCAGGGCGTGCCCCCCCGACGGGGACGCGCTCCCCGACTCGAAGACGGGCCCGCGTGATCGTTTTTCCGCATTTTAAGCGCGAGGGGCGCACGGTAGCTGCGCCCCGCCCGGCTGCCTGGCGTAGGGGGCCACTTTCCTTTACGCGGTTGGATGCTCTGCTTTCAGCGCGAGCATTTTGCGTATTCTCAATGCGGGCGCGCTAACGCCCTGCGAATTATCCGCTACCCCCTGCTTTCCTTGACACGCGCACATTTTTCGGCGGAGTTTCAGCGAGAATGCTGCTGTCACGCGATTTCGTAGGTTATATGGCGAACGAGGTGGTCAAGCGCCTGCTTGCCAACAAAATGATCGAGGCCGGCAAGCCCGCTGCTCTTGCCGAGCGCATCCGTCTCAAGATGGCCGAGGAAATTGGCCTGGAAGATCGCCTGAACGAGGAAGTCCGCGAAATCCTCAGCCAGCATGCCGAGGAGATGCGCCGCACAGGAGCCTCCTATCAGGAGATGTACAAAAAAGTGAAGGGGGAGCTGGCGCGGCAGCGCAAACTGATTCTGCGCTGAGCGCGATCCGCGCGAAAGCAGCGCGCGCCGTCAGGAGCCTTCGCGCAACGTTATGCGATTAAGCCGCGAAAAAACGGTACGGCTGTCCCACCTCATTACCGACGTCCTCGTGGCCGGCGAAGACGTCGAATTTATCGAAGACCGCGCCACCATTCGCCAGAACGTCGTGGAAATTTTGCTCAGCCTGCTCAAAGAAGAAGAGCAAGTTGACGCCCAGGTCCGCCAGAAGATCGGTTCTCAAAAGAAAGAGATTCTCGAGGGCAGCGAGGAATGGGACGTTCTTTATCGCAAGTATTACTCGGAAGAGATGCGCAGGATGGGCATCGGGCATCAGCCTAGCGCGACCAGCAGCGGTTGAGCCGCACATCGGGTTCCCGGATGCTCCTCCGTTTGCAAGCTTCTGCGGCAAACAAAAACAGCGCCCGCCTGAAATCAGCAGCGCCGAGACATCTAGTGCCGTTCCAACTTGTCTCGCCAAAGAATGTCTGTCCGCGACCTTGGACCGAACGAAACTTGTATCCCGACCGGTCCCCGTTCGGGGACAGGTTCGGTTTCGTTCGGCCCTTGTTGAACTTTTGCGTCGTCAGGGCGAAGCGCTTGGCCCAAATAGTTGGAACGGCACTAGAAGATGGCGCTCGGCGCGTTGTGAAGTCCGTCTTTTTCGCTTTAATTCCGAAGCTTACGGATTGTTCTGGCTGTTGGGATCGTCCTCGGGACGCCTCTTCAGCGTCGGCCGATCCGGATCGTCCGATGGACTATCGCCGCCTTGCGCGCCGGGCTGTTGCTGCCCGCCCTGACCGGCTTGCGGCTGCTGCCGCTCGGTGCGCGTGCGCAGCGTAGGCTTGTCTTTGTTGGTCTTACTTTCTTGCAGCTTATTGCGGTTCTCGATGCCCCGCAGCCGCGCCTTCACGGTGTCGAATTCCGAAGTAGTCACGATGTACTGCTCTCGCGCGGGCAATACATTGCCAATTTCCTTCTGAATGGATACGACGCGCTCCGGCGTCGGCGGATGCGTCGAGAAAAACTTCGGCACCGTTCCTGGCTGCCGCTTCTCCTCGGCCTCCACCTTCTCGAAGAACGTCACGAACGCATTCGGGTCATACCCCGCCGCATACATATATTGCAAGCCGAGGTAGTCGGCCTCGAATTCGGCATCGCGCGAAAATTTCAAGAAGGACATGGGAATGGCGAAGTTCAGTCCCTCATAAAGTCCATAACCCGCCCAGCCCCCCGGGCCGAGCAGGATCAGCGGAATCGTGGCCATCTGCGCCAGTTCGCCCTTGGTGGCGTTCTTGGTGCCGTGCCGCGCGGCTACGTGCGCGATCTCATGAGCCATCACGCCCGCGAGTTCCGCCTCGGAATCGGCGCGCAGGATCAGCCCGCTATGCACGTAGAAAAATCCGCCCGGCAGCGCAAACGCGTTTACCGCGTCGGAGTCAATCACTTTGATCGTGAACGGAACCTTTGCATCCGAGTTGCGCACCAGGTTCTGCCCCACGCGGTTCACATATTCCGTGACGACGGGATCATCGATCAGCTTCGACGACCGCTCCACTTCCTGCGCCAGGCTCTTACCGAGTGCCATTTCGCGCTCGAGGGAATAGAAGTTGACACCTCTGCCGACTCCACGATTCCCGATGGCCTCCACGTCCGCTTTCGAGCCCGGCTTGACGTCAGGCTTGTCCTTTTGCGGAATGGGAGTTTCGTCTTTTGAATCTTTCGCTTGCGACTGCTGTTTGTCGCTTTCTGTCGATTTCGGCTTCTTTGTTTCCTTGTCTTTATCTTTATTCTTCGCCTTCTTCTGCGACGCTTGCGAATCGGTCTGTTGCGAATCGCTCGGCGAGGCCTGCGGCTGCTGCGGCCCGGAATCCTGCGTCGGCCCGGCGGTTGGTGCAGTTTGAGGCGTGGGATTGGCCGGAGGTGGCGCCGGCTGCGAGGGTGCCTGCGGTGCCGCCAAAATAGGAAAGGCCAGCGCCGCTGACAACGCCAGCCCCAAAAGGCCTCGGCTCAATAAGCCGCTAGGAATCACTAAACGCGACTGTGTCATGGTTTGCTCCGGCCGCTGCTGCTCCAGGCAATTATACATCCACGCGTGCGCCGCGGGTAGCGCAAGCTACCATTTCCGCCTTGGACGCTCAACGCTTGAAGATAGATTCCTTCTTTTTGATGGCCTCAGGTCACCCCGGGTTTCCCGCCTTTTTCCATGAAGTACAAGAATTTATGATCCGCCCCTGAAAGCATTTAGGCGCCCGGCCCATGGGTAGACGTGGCCGTTTAGCCCTCGCCTGCCGCGCCAAAACCCCTGTTTTCCAGCCTCCCGTTCATGTGCGTCCCGCCTGTAACAACCTGTACCTTCGTTCAGTTGACACTGGACGCCCCTTCCCCCAAGATTCAGTTCGAAACACACGGCCAAAATGTCAGTTTCCAAAATACAGGTTGGTCAGGTGTGGAAAAAGGCAGGAAGCGAGGAGAGTTTCCTCGTGACCCGCCTGTATAGCGAGGCCCTCGCTACCTTCGCCGTCCTTCGTCCCGCCGGCAAGGAAACCGCCGCGCTGCTTCGCGTCAAGGTGATACGAAAAGGCGCCGCCCAGGCCCTCCCCGGCTTCTCTATGGCCCAGGATTCCGACGAATTCTAAATCGACCGCACCGGCAATTCCACCACGTCTTCCACTTGCATCACTTCTTTAACCAAAAAAGGCTCGGCGTGCTCTACTCCGACCAGTTCGCCGTAAAATCGCGCTACAAGATGCACTTCGTGCACCAGCCGGTCGAGCGGTAGATAGACCTTCGAGCGGCGCTCGCGTCCCTTCGGCTGGAACTGCGATCGGTAGGCGAGGATTGCCTTGGTGCGCCGTGAAAACTCGCGCGATATATCCACCACAAACGAAGGGCGCACGCTGCGATCATAGGTCGTCGAATACAGCACCTTAAACGGCCGGTACGCCTCGCCCTCTAATTCCAGCCGCTTCAGTCCGGCCAGAAAGCAGCCCTCATAGCCCAGCCGGGATGCCGTGTAATGGTCGGGATGCCGCCCCTCCCAGTACGGCAAGATCACGGTTCGCGGCCGCAACGCCCGGATTCGCCGCGCCATGGCCAGCTTGTATTCCATGCGCATCTCCAGGTGCGCATCGGGAAGGCCCAGGTTCTCGCGATGGGCCACGCCCAGGATGCGCGCCGCGGCCGCAGCCTCCTTCCGGCGCCTCTCCACCGAGCCGCGTGTGCCCATCTCTCCTCCGGTCAAATCCAGGATTCCCACGGCATAGCCGCGGCGGACCATCTTGATCAACGTTCCGCCGCAGGTGAGTTCCACGTCATCGGGATGTGCGGCTATCGCCAACAGATCCAATTTCATTGCGCCTCCTGAATTTAGGCGGCCGATTGTAGCGCATGCCCCAGGCACCGGCGCCTTATGCGAACAGCTCCCGACCCCGTGGGTTCCTCGACTCTGTGTTAGATTGCTGCCTCGGCGTGAACCTCCAGGGACAAGTCGCTTTAGTTACCGGCGCAGGGCGCCGCATCGGACGCACCATCGCTCTGCGGCTGGCGGCCGAGGGCGCTCGAATGGTCGTGCACTATCGCAATTCGCCATCCGAAGCCGAAGCCGTTGCCGCGGAAATCGTCCGCGCCGGCGGTGAAGCCCTTTGCATGCGAGCCGAACTCACCCGCGTCGCCGAAATTGACCGCCTTTTCGAGCAGATCGAACAGCGCTTCGGGCGACTCGACATTCTGGTGAACAACGCGGCAATCTTTTCCCCAACTCCCGTCGGCCGGACGCAGGAAGCACAATGGGATGCGATCCTCGACACCAACCTCAAAGCGCAGTTCTTTGCTGCGCAACGTGCCGCGCCCCTCCTCGTTCAAACCGGACGCGGCCGAATCATCAATTTCGCTTCGCTTGGTGGCCTCCAGGCGTGGCCCAAGTACACCGCCTACAGTGTTTCGAAAGCGGGCGTGATCATGCTCACGCGCTGCCTGGCCCGCGCTCTTGCGCCAGCCGTCACCGTAAACGCCATCGCTCCCGGAACCATCTCGTTCCCCGAAGACGCGCCCGAGATTGCCGAACGCGCCATCCGCGGCGCTCCCTTTCGCCGCACCGGCTCCGCCGAAGATATTGCCAGTGCCGTCGTCTACTTAATCGGCGCGGGATTCGTCACCGGCCAAGTCCTGGTTGTCGATGGCGGCTCGTCAATCCCGTCCTAGACGGGCGCCTTGAAAGCCCTCGGTATTAGTCAAATTTTCTCCGCGCACGAGCCGCGAAATCACCTGCCGGTCCGCGGGCAAAAAGTCGTAGCGCGGCAATTCCGTCCTCGGCGCCCATATAATTCGTTGGAACGCGAGGTTTCGCGGCGGGTCCTTGAGTGCGGCAGAGAGAAAGGAGATCTGAACGGCCTCGCTCATCTCCGCATACCGATGTCGCACCATCTGTACCAAATCGCCGATATGCGGGGCGGCGCCCAGTTCCTCGCGTAACTCGCGCTCGAGCGCCTGGCGCGGCGTCTCGCTCGGACGCATCTTCCCACCGGGAAACTCCCACTTGCCACCAAGGATTCTGCCCGCCTGCCGCTGGCAGATCAGCACTCGGCCGTTCTGCTCAATGATCCCCGCTACCACGCGTATCATCGCGGTGACACTACCATAGCTGCGAATGGAAGGCACTTTGGTACAATGAGGCCGGAATGTGCTGCCGCTGCGTTCCGGCTGATGCGCTTGCGGTCCCGCTGACTCCGCAAGGGCATTCCTGTTTTTGGGTTCCTTCCCTGGCTCATCTGTCTTCACACCCGATAGTGAATCCGCAACGAACGGTCGCCAGCATGATGCGTCTGGTTCTCTTGATTCTGGCGCTGCTATTCGCTTTTGGCGCCGGCGCGAGCGCACAGAGGAGCCGCGCCTCAGATTCGGCGGCGCGGCCGCGGGTGGTCGAATTGAGGATCGGCGATGAAATCGAGCCGATCATGGCCGAATACATCGATGGCGGCATCAGCGATGCGGCTAAGCAGCATGCCAGCTTGATCTTGATCACCATGGATACGCCCGGGGGCCTGGGAACCTCCATGGAAGATATCATCCAGCACATCCTCTCTTCGCCCGTGCCCGTGGTGGTGTACGTCTCTCCGGTCGGCGCGCGCGGTGCGTCTGCCGGATTTTTTATTCTTCTCTCCGCCGATGTGGCCGCCATGGCTCCCGGGACGCACGCCGGGGCGGCCTCGCCCTTGATCGCTGTGGGCGGCGTTCCCTTGAACGTAGACGAGACGCTGAAGAAAAAAATTCTGAACGATGCCACCGCCTTCCTGCGCAGCTATACCGGGAAGCGGGGGCGCAACGTGCAGATTGCGGAGACGGCGGTTACCGATGGCAAGGCTTTCACGGAAACCGAAGCGCTCAACGACAAGCTCGTGGATCTTGTCGCCAACTCGCCGGAGGATTTGTTCTCCAAGCTCAACGGGCAGACGATCAAGCGATTTGACGGCTCGGAAACGCGCCTCAGCCTGGACAATCCCGAAATCGTAACCATGCAAATGTCCGCCCGGCAGCGCTTTCTGGCGCGCATCGTGCAGCCCGACGTCTTTTTCATTCTGCTGATCGCCGGCGTGCTCGGCCTGTACGTCGAATTCACGCATCCGGGCATGATCGCCCCGGGAGTGATCGGCGCAATCGCACTGGTTTTGGCGCTGTTCGCGATGCACATTCTTCCGGTAAACTTTGCGGGCCTGCTTTTGATCATCGTGGCGCTGGGCTTGTTTATTTTGGAGGCGAAGTACACCAGCCACGGGGTCCTGGCCGCCGGCGGCGTCATCGCCATGCTGCTGGGCGCGTTTATGCTGATCCGCTCGCCACTCACGGGGGCCGGCGTCAGCTTCGGCGTGGCGCTCGGGGTGACTGGGCCCGCCGCGGTAGTCACGATCTTTCTCATGCGCTTGGTGCTGCGTTCGCGCGACTGGAAGCAGTCGACTGGAGCGGAGCAAGTGGTGGGCGTGCAGGCCGAAGTTACCGAAGCCATTGCGCCCGTGGGCGGCGACGCAGCGCCTGCGTCATTTCAAGGCATGGTGCGCTTGCGTGGAGAGCTCTGGCGGGCGGTGGCCCCGGTAGCCATTCCGGCGGGCGCGCAGGTGCGAGTCGTGCGGGTCTCGGGACTGACGGTGCACGTCGTGCCTGCGGAATCGGGCGCACGCTGATATGATCGCGCGGGGCGTTGAGAAGCACCGCACTTGGATTTTTGCTGCGTGCGGAAGGAGACGCTGATGGACTTCAGCTTCACGGGGCCGCTCATTGCCATAATCATCTTCCTGATCTGGTTCTGGAACTCTCTCTACGTCATCAAGGAGTGGGAGCGTGGAGTCGTTTTGCGTCTCGGACGCATGTTGCCCGACGCCAAGCCGGCCGGGCTGCGCCTGGTTTTCTGGCCGATCGAGACTCTCTATCGCATCTCGTTGCGCATCGAAACTCTTGACGTGCCCGCGCAGGACATCATCACGCGCGATAACGTCTCCGTCAAAGTAAACGCGGTGTGCTATTTCCGCGTGGTGGACGCGAACCTGGCGCTTTCTCAGGTGCAGAACTACCTCTACGCCACATCGCAGAAAGCGCAAACGACGATCCGCAGCATTGTGGGCCAATTTGAGCTCGACGAAATCCTCGCCGAACGCGAAAAGGTAAACGCCAAGCTGCAAATCATCCTTGACCAGGACACCGAGCCCTGGGGTATTAAGGTAACCAAGGTGGAAGTGAAGCAAGTTGACATCCCGGAGCAGATGCAGCGGGCCATCGCGCGGCAGGCGGAAGCCGAACGCGAGCGGCGCGCCAAGATCATCCATGCTGAGGGCGAAATGCAAGCCTCCGCGAAGCTCGCCGAAGCGGCCGGCGTGCTGGAGACTCAGCCCGCTGCCATTCAGCTCCGCTACCTCCAGACGCTGACGGAAATCGGGGCGGAGAAAAACACCACCATCATTTTTCCGATCCCCATCGACATCATCAATGCTTGGGTGAAGAAGTCACTCGAGCCGGGGCGCTGATGGCAGCAGGGAATCGCCGAGGTCGCGATTGGGTGCTCGGAGGACGCCATCTCGCCGGCATCTTCGTCTTGCTCGTCGTATTATTCGGGATGGTGTTTACGCTCGGTTACCTCCTCGGACGCAATCAATACGATGCGCAGCTCCGCGCAGCTGCGAGCACTCTTCCCGGCAAACCAGACAGCGTGAGCGATAAGCCGGTGAAGGCAAGGCGCGGTCCGGCGGAGACTGATAAACTCGAGAAGCCGCTCGCGCCTGCGGATTGGGATTTTTATCATTCCGCGGAACCGGCAAAGCCCGCCGAGCCCATGCCCGAGCCACCGAAATCCGTGGTGCCTAGCCGCGCGAACGCCCCCGTGGCAGGGAAATCTGCTTCGCGCATCCAGTCCGCGCGATCAAACACCAAATCGCTGGATCCGCCGACCGTCCCGCGGGGCGCCGTCGTTTTGCAGATCGCGGCCATGGCCCGCCAGGCCGACGCCGTTGCGTTGGCGCAGGCATTACAGCGCAAGAAATTCCCCGCCTTCGTGCTGCCGCCCAGAGCCGGCCGTTATTATCGCGTGCGAGTCGGACCGTATCCCGACGCGCAATCCGCCGATTTCGCGCGGCAGAAACTTGAGAGTCAAGGTTTCAAGGCCATCACCCGTCGTTGACGCGCGCCGCGCGACGGGGGCAGCGGAGCGAAGCCAAAGTCGCGTGCAAACGCGCCCCTCTGCGCAAACCGGCCCCTTTGGCCAAATCCTTCCGCGGAAATGGCGCCTCTTGCTTTCCTTCATTTCCGGCGTCTTGCTGGCTCTGGCCTTCCCCAATTTCAACCTGCCGTTTCTGGCATGGATTGCGGTTGCGGTACTGATCATCGCCTCGCTCGAAGGAGGCGTGGGCGAAGCGGCCCTCCGTGGTTTGCTTTTTGGCGTCGCGTTTTATCTGTTCTCCATCCCCTGGATTTATACGGTCATGCGCCAGTATGGGCCGTTGCCTCGATGGGAAGCCGCCGGAGTGATGGCGTTGATGATTCTGGCGGCATCGCCTTACTTCGTGGCGTTTACTCTCCTCCTTACCTGGATCGCCCGTCGCGATAAGAACCTCGCGTTATTCGCCGCGCCATTTCTTTGGACCGCTCTCGAACTTGCCCGGGCACGCATGCCCGACATCGCCTTCCCGTGGGAACTCCTCGGCTATTCCGCCGCGGGCAATCTCGCGCTGGTGCAATTGACGGCGATCACCGGAATTTACGGCCTGTCCTTAGTTGTGGCCGCATATAACGCGGCCGTAGCCTGGCTGATCGGCTCCGTCATCGCCTCGCGCGGCCAGAGGCCATGGCGCCTTCCTGCCAGCGTGCTGGCCGCCTTCAGCGCGCTCGTCCTTGCCGCCGCGCTTATAGGCCCGCGATTTGTCCCCGCAGCTCACGCTTCGCAGGTCGCCCATCTGGTGCAAACGGATTTGCCGCAGTCGATGGAGTACCCGGCCAATTGGGATGCTGTTCATGCCGGGGACATGTCTGAGCTCGATCGCATCAGCATCGCGGCGGGGCAGAAGGATCCCGGGCTCGTCGTCTGGCCCGAAGTTCCCGCACCTTTTTCACTCCGCCAGACGGATTTCGCCCGTCGTGCGCAGGAGATTGCGCGCGATTCCAAAAGCAATTTCCTGCTCGGCGTGGTGGGCTGGGAACCCGGTCCAGACGGCCGGCTGGCCGCTTATAACAGCGCGGCCCTGCTGGATCTCCAGGGCCGCGAGGAATTTCAGTACAATAAGATTCACTTAGTCCCCTTCAGCGAATACGTGCCTTGGCGCGACTTCTTCTGGTTCGCCAAGAATCTCACGGGACTTGCGGGCGATTTTCGCCATGGCACACGCTACGCTGTAGGGGACTTGCCTGGCGGGCATTTCGGCACTTTTATCTGTTACGAGGCAGTATTTCCAAACGAGGTCCGGCGGTTTGTCTTAAACGGCGCAAACCTGCTGATCAATCTCTCGGATGACGGGTGGTTCGGGCGCTCCGCGGCGCCCGCACAGCATCTGCAGATGGCCCGCGTTCGCGCCGTGGAACATCGCCGCTGGCTGCTGCGCGATACGAATAACGGGTTCACCGTTTCGGTGGATCCTTACGGGCGCATCGTCGCCAGCCTGGCCCCGGATATCCGCGGAGAGTTGGATGCTCCTTACGCGTTTCGCAGCGATAACACGGTCTACACGCGCTGGGGCGATTGGCTGCCCGGAATTTGCGTCGTAATCAGTCTCGTTTTGCTGCTCGTGGCATGGGTACGCAGCTAAAAAATGTATCAGCGCGCCCTCTGCGTCATCCCTTCCGATTCGCGGAGAACCTCGCACTACTTTTCGGGCAGGTGATTCTTCGGTTGCCAAGCGGCGGTGGGTCCGGCATATCGCGTTACGGCAGGCTCAGCCATGCGAACAGCCCCGCAACAATTGCCACTAGGACGAGGACACCAAGAACAAACACAGTCTTACGTTTCCCGGAACCGGTTGCCGTTATATTCTTTAGCAACTGGCGTTCCTGCGCCTCGCGGCTCGCGTGCATCAACCATTCGTTCAGGGTGATCTGTTCCGCGCTCTCGACGTTATCGAAGCGAATGCCCATTCCCTCATTGCTGATCGAATAGATGACCTTGCCTTCGCTGTGGAACCTCTTGCCTCTGGCCATGGCTGTCAGTTTGACAATCGTTCCGGGATTAAACGGCTTGGGGGTCCTCACATGACAACCGGAGTGGCTAACATTAGCGGTCTTGGACATGACCTGTTGGCCTGATTTGCGGTCTACGACTTCGACGGCTGCGACGAAGCTATAACGAAGTCCCGCGCGCTGGGGGTACCAGGTGCTGGTTTCCGCGATTACGTCGGTCCCCTGAGAACGAGCCGCACTCGTCATAAATCGGCGCCTTCGCTCCATTAAGGGCCGGTTGGGTTGCGGGGCAGGCCCTTAGCTAGATCGTAAATAGACCTGCTGAAGGGTTCAAGAGGCAAATGCCAACGCTATAGCGGAACTGTAATACGGCATGTCACCTATTGTGCAGACGAAAACATCAGGGTAAGTACATACTGCGGCATACGAGTAGCCTCCCAACACACTCCTCCTTGCCGCCTGGAGCGACGTCCATACCGGCGGGCTGTCGTTATCGCTTGTTTGTCAGCTGTGGCCTCGTTATCAAATCTGAACGGGGACAATGTTCTTTCGATGAGTTGCCTCTCGCGGGAGGAATGCTAAGCGAAGGCACTTGCATTTGGTAGCAGGTGGAGCAGGGTGGGCTTACGGAGGCGAATACTTCTCGTAGACGACGTTCCAGTGGTGCGAACGACGATTCGCTCGCCCATGCGTATTGAACAGGCAATTTCCTCATTTTGAGAATGGGTAGCCCGCGCCCGGAGAAGCTCTCGCTACCTTCTTCCCGCAGACTGGCGATTTCTCTAGGAGGCGAATTGCCGGAGCGGGTTCTCATTGTCGCTCGCCGTGATCTTCTCGGAAATTTTTAGTATTCTAGTAAGGGACCAATTATGATCATCGAAGATCTCGAACATCGTTTTCAGGAACTCGGCGATCGCATCGGACTTGTGCGGAGTTATCTTTGACGTCCCCCGCTACCGCGGTCTCCTCAGCGAACTCCAAACTCGCAGTTCGCAGCCGGACTTCTGGCAGGATCAGGAAAAAGCCCAGCAGATTCTTCAGCAGCGCAAAGGCGCCGAAACCCGCATAGCCGCGGAAGAAAAGCTCTCCCGTATTTCAAGCGACATCGAGACCTATCTTCATTTGGCAAAAGAAGAGAGCGATGTCTTGCAACGTGAGTCTGTCCTGCGCGATATCCAGCAGGAGCTCGATGCTGCCGAAGAGTACGTCGCGCAACTCGAGACCGAGACGCTGCTCTCGGGCGAAAGCGATCGCCTCAACGCAATTCTCACCATAAAGCCGGGCGCAGGTGGCACCGAATCGCAGGATTGGGCGGAAATGCTACTGCGCATGTATTTGCGCTGGTGTGAGCGCAAAGGTTTTGGCGCGTCGGTGATCGACTCCCAACCCGGCGAAGGCGCCGGGATCAAATCCGCAACGGTGCGCGTCGAGGGCGAAAACGCCTACGGTTTGCTTTCGACCGAAACTGGCGTGCATCGGCTCATCCGCATTTCGCCCTTCGATCAGGCGGCGCGTCGCCACACCTCATTTGCCTCCATCTTCGTTATCCCAGAAATCGACGATCGGATCGAGATCGACATCCGACCGGAGGACCTCAAGATTGATACGTTTCGGGCAGGAGGTCACGGCGGACAAAACGTCAACAAAGTCGAGACGGCCGTGCGCTTTACACATTTGCCGTCGGGCATCGTAGTCCAATGTCAGGCGGAGCGCAGCCAGCACAAAAACCGCGAATTGGCTATGAAGCTCCTGCGATCGCGGCTGTATGAAGCGGAAATCGAGAAGCGGCAACAAGCCACGCGGAAGCTCGACGAGTCCAAGCTGGAAATCAGTTTCGGCAGCCAGATTCGCACGTACACCTTGCAGCCTTACCGGCTGGTGAAGGACCATCGCACCAAATTCGAGATGGGCGATGTCGACCGCGTCCTCGACGGCGATCTCGATCCCTTTATCCGCGCCTTCCTGCTGGCCCGCGTCGGCAGGGGCGTCGCCGTAAAGGCCGGCGCCGCGGACGGCGATGAACGCGACCGGGAATAGTCCGCTGCTGCGAAATCTGGAACCTCAAATCTGCTTTTGTATTCCCTTGGCGCAATGATTGCCCCATTTCAGCCATGCTCTGATGCCTTTCCGTCCAGCGCGTTGACTGTCTCAGGCCCCTGTGTTAGCGTCGCGTTTGCACGTATTTCGTCCTCGCGTCATCTAAGTTTCGTCAGGTACGCAGTTCCTGAAGGAGCCATGGTTTGAGCCAGAAGAAGCGCAGTTTCCTGTTCACTTCCGAGTCCGTTACCGAAGGTCACCCCGATAAAATCGCCGACCAGATTTCAGACGCCGTCCTGGACGCCGTTCTCTCTCAGGACGCCATGGGCAGAGTCGCCTGCGAAACGCTGGTGACCACGGGCTTGGCCATGGTGGCCGGAGAAATCACCACCTCCGCAGTCCTCGATTACAGCGAAATCGTGCGGGGGGTGATTCGCGAAGTCGGCTATACGCGCGCGAAGTACGGCTTCGACGCCGACACCTGCGCCGTAATCTCTTCGCTCAAGCGCCAGTCTCCGGATATCGCCATGGGCGTGGATACCGGCGGCGCCGGCGATCAGGGCCTGATGTTCGGCTATGCCTGCGACGAAACCGATGAGCTCATGCCCCTGCCCATTGTGCTCGCGCATAAACTGGTGCGCCGGCTCGCCGAAGTCCGCAAGGCGGGTCACTTGCCGTTTTTGCGGCCGGATGGCAAATCGCAGGTTACGGTGGAATATGTCGAGGACCGCCCCGCTCGCGTCGATTGCGTGGTGATCTCCGCGCAGCATAGTGACTCAGTATCCAATCGCGAAATTCACGAGAGTATCGTGAAGGAAGTCATCCAGCACGTCGTCCCTCCGGCGCTGCTCGATTCCCGCACCAAGTTCCACATCAATCCCACGGGCCGCTTCGTTGTCGGAGGACCGATGGGTGACGCCGGGCTCACCGGGAGAAAAATCATCGTGGATACCTACGGCGGCTACAGCCGCCATGGGGGCGGCGCGCTTTCCGGCAAAGATCCGACCAAGGTGGACCGTTCGGCCTGCTACATGGCCCGCTATGTGGCCAAGAATCTGGTCGCCGCCGGGCTGGCCCGCCGCGCCGAGGTGCAGCTTGCCTACGCCATTGGCGTAGCGGAACCAGTTTCGGTTATGGTCGACACTTTCGAGACGGGCATCATCCCCGACGAGCAGATGACGGACTTGGTTCGCGCTGTATTTTCGCTCACGCCTCGCGGCATCATCGAAAGTCTGGACCTGCGGCGCCCCATCTATCGTCCGACGGCTGCTTACGGGCATTTCGGTCGCAGCGAGCCTACGTTTACCTGGGAGCGGTCTGATAAAGCCGAAGCTCTGCGCAAGGCGGCCGTGATCCGTGGCGCGGAAGTCGGCGCGCGTTAAATTGCCGCACCACAGCCGTCCGACAATTTTTGGGCAGTTTTGGGGGCAAAACCGTGGCAACCATGCATTCACTCAGCGGCGATGTCAAAGACCTGGCGTTGGCCGAGAGTGGGAAGCGCAAGGTCGAATGGGCCAATCAGCGCATGCCCGTTCTGCAGTTGATTCGCAAGCGGTTCATCAAGGAGCAGCCGCTAAAGGGTCTGCGCCTTTCCGCATGCCTGCACGTCACCAGCGAAACCGCCAATCTGGCCATCACGCTTCGCGACGGTGGCGCCGAAGTCGCGCTCTGCGCCTCAAATCCGCTCTCTACGCAGGATGAAGTCGCGGCCTGCCTGGTGAAGGACTACAACATCCCAACTTTTGCTATCAAGGGCGAGGATAATACCACGTATTACTCGCATCTCGGTGCCGCATTGGAAAATAAGCCGCAAATCACCATGGACGATGGTGCCGACCTCGTCACCACGCTGATCACCAAGCGCCTCGATCTGGTGCCCAACGTAATCGGCGGTACCGAGGAGACCACCACCGGCGTCATTCGCCTGCGGGCCATGGCCAAGGACGGCACGCTCAAGTATCCGGTCATCGCCGTGAACGACGCGCTCACCAAGCATCTCTTCGACAATCGCTACGGCACCGGCCAATCCACCATCGATGGAATTTTGCGCGCTACCAATCTTCTCCTCGCCGGCCTTAAGTTTGTCATCGCGGGTTACGGCTGGTGCGGCCGCGGAATCGCCATGCGCGCCAAGGGTCTCGACGCAGACGCGATCGTCACCGAAATCAATCCCGTGCGCGCCCTTGAAGCGGTCATGGATGGATTCCGCGTCATGCCCATGGCCGAAGCGGCCAAAATCGGCGATATCTTCGTCACCGTCACGGGGAATAAATCCGTCCTCGGCGCTGAGCATTTCGAAAAAATGAAAGATGGCGCCGTGCTCTGCAATTCCGGCCACTTCAACGTGGAGATCGATATCCCCGCTCTGGAACGCCTGGCCATCACCAAGAAGCCGGCCCGGCCGTTCGTCGAGGAATTCGCCATGAAAGATGGCCGCCGGCTTTATCTGCTGGCCGAAGGACGTCTCATCAATCTCAGTTCCGCCGAAGGTCATCCCGCCGCGGTCATGGACATGAGCTTCGCCAATCAGGCGCTCGCCGCCGAATATCTGGTGAACCATGCCTCCGAACTCAAGTGGCAGGTTTATCCGGTGCCCGAGCCGATTGATCGTCAGATCGCCAAGCTCAAGCTGGAATCGATGGGAATTCTGGTGGATAAGCTCTCTCCGGAACAGGAGCACTACCTGGCCTCCTGGTCCGAAGGCACCACTTGAAGACGGCTTCTGTGCCTCGCCCGGCAAATTCCAGAGAAATCGTGCCTCCAGCAATCGTCTCCGGCGTAGTCGGAGACATGCAGGAGTGGACTGCCCTGGCCCTCGACACGGCGAAGACGCGAGGCGCGTCCTTTGCCGATGCTCGCGTCGTCGATTTGCGTCTGCGCGACCTCAGCACCAAAAACGGTGAAGTTGGCACGCTGGCGGAAAGCGAGTCGCTCGGGCTCGGCATCCGCGCTCTCGCCAACGGCTGCTGGGGTTTCGCTTCGAGTGATGTGCTCACGCGCGAAGGCGTGCAGGCCTGCGCCGCGCAAGCCGTAGCTATCGCCCGCGCCTCGGCGATGGCCAAACGCGCCGATGCCGAGATGGTCCCGGAAAAAGCTTACGTCGACACCTGGCAGAATCCCTACGTCAAAGATCCGTTCCAGATTCCGCTCGAGCGCCAACTAGATTTGCTTCTCGCCGCCGACTACGCCATGCGCCGCGTGAAGGGCCTCACTCTGGCCGAAACTTCCATGCAGTTTCGCCGCCTGGAACAGTGGTACGCCTCCACGCTCGGCTCCCGAATTCATCAACTCAAGATGCAATCGGGAGCGGGCATCGTGGCCACCAGTTTCGTGAACGACGAAATTCAAAAGCGCTCTTACCCCAATAGCTTCGGCGGCCAGCATCAGCTAGCCGGCTACGAGCTGGTGGAGGCGCTCGATCTGCCCGGCAATGCGCAACGGGTGGCCGAGGAGGCTCTGGCGCTGCACAAAGCTCCCCAGTGCCCGGAAGGCGAGCGCACCGTCATTCTCGAAAGCTCGCAGCTCGGCCTGCAGATTCACGAATCCATCGGCCACCCCATCGAACTCGACCGCGTGCTGGGCATGGAAGCAAACTTCGCCGGCATGAGTTTTCTTACGCTCGACAAATTGGGCAAGCTACGCTACGCCTCCGATATCGTCAACGTCGTCGCCGACGCTCGCCTCGAGCACGGCCCGGGTTTGGGCACCTTCGGCTACGATGATGAGGGCGTTCCAGGCAAGCGCACCGACATCATCAAGGGGGGGCTCTTCACCGGCTACCTTTCCAATCGCGAGACCGCCGTGGCCATCCGCTTAAGGGAATCCGGAGGCACCATGCGCGCCGAAAGCTGGAATCGGCTGCCCATCATCCGCATGACCAACATCAGCCTGCTGCCCGGCACATGGCGTTACGAAGACCTCCTCGCCGATACCGACGACGCCATTCTCATAGAGACGAATCGCTCCTGGTCGATCGACGATCGCCGGTATCATTTCCAGTTCTCCACCGAAATTGGCTGGGACATCAAGCACGGCAAGAAAACGCGCATGCTTAAAAATCCCAGTTATAGCGGGATCACCACCGAATTTTGGAATAGCTGCGACGCCATCTGCTCGCGCGACTATTGGACGCTTTGGGGCACTCCTAATTGCGGCAAGGGCCAGCCCATGCAAACAATGGGAACCGGCCACGGCGCGGCCCCTGCGCGATTCCGAAAAATTCGTGTCGGCATGGCTTTCGCCAAGTAATGAGCCCCGAATAAATGAGTGCTGTTCGCGAATCCGCAAAATCCCCGCGCCATCCGCGGCCGGCGCGCCACACTGCCGTCGGCCCCGCGGTCGCGGAAGCCCATTTACCCGCGGATGCGGAATTGCATGATCTCGCCGAGCGCGTGCTTGGCTTTTCTGATGCCGATGAAACCGAGGTGCATATCGATTTTGTCGCAGACGCTCTCACGCGCTTCGCCAACAACACCATCCACCAAAATGTCGCCGAGCAAACGCTCAGCGTTTCCGTGCGCACCGTCTTTGATGGCCGCACCGCCCGCGCCACCACCAACAAAACCGACGATGACTCGCTGCGCCGTGCCGTAGCAGGTTCGGCCGCGCTGGCCCGCAGTCAGCCCAAGAATCCCGACCTGCTGCCCATGCCCGGCCCTCAGAAGTACGCCAAGGTCGGGCGCTTTTTCCCCGCGACCTCCGGCACCACTCCGCAGGATCGCGCCGTCGCCGTCGCCAAAGTCACCGAACTCGCCGAGCAGAATCACCAGACCGCCGCCGGGATCTTTGCCACCGGGGCTTCGGCTACTGCGATGGCCAATTCCAAAGGACTCTTCGCCAGCTATCGCCAGAGCCGCGCGGAATTTTCCATCACGATTTTGGAGCGGGATTCTTCCGGATGGGCCAAAGCCAGCGCTCCCGATCGCGACCAGATCGATCCCGAAGCCCTCGCCGAGCGCGCCAGCGAAAAAGCCGCCGCCTCGCGCCATCCCAAGGAAGTCGAGCCCGGCCGCTGGACGGTCATTCTCGAACCCGCCGCCGTCCTCGATCTGGTCGGCTTTCTCTTTTACGACTTTGCCGGAACCGCCGTCCTCGATCAGCGCTCCTGCTTCACCAATCGCCTTGGCAAGCAGGTCATGGGCGAAAACATCACCATTCACGACGACGTCACGCACGCGCTTCAGTCCGGCCCGCCGTTCGATGGCGAAGGCCTGCCCCGGCAGACGGTCTTGCTGGTCGATCGCGGCGTGCCGCGCCATCTCGTCTATTCGCGCGCCACGGCCAAGAAGATGAAAGCCAGGCCCACCGGCCACGGCCTCGCTTTGCCCACTCAGGATGGCGAAGCGCCTTTCAACCTCGTCTTCGCTGGAGGCACTACTTCTGTCGAGACCATGATCGCCACCACCGATCGCGGCATCCTTCTGACTCGCCTCTGGTACATTCGCGAAGTCGATCCCTACGAAAAAATTCTGACCGGCATGACTCGCGACGGCACCTTCCTCGTCGAGAATGGAAAAATCTCCAGCGGCATCCGCAATTTCCGCTTCAATCAGAATATTTTGGAAATGCTGTCCCAAGTGGGTCAGATGAGTCCCGCGGTGCGCGCCGCGGGGGAAGAGTCCTTCGAGATGGTGGTTCCCGCCATGAAGGTTCGCGACTTCCACTTCACCGAAGTGACCAAATTCTAATTTCGATACTCAAAGAATACTTGGCCAAATCTGGCATTCAGGGGGAAACATGACGGATTCACAGCAGGTGCTGCGCCAGCACAAGAAAATCTCCGCCGAGTGCCTCGATCAATTATTTCGCCAGGCGCGAACGCAGAATGGCTGGCGCCCCGAACCCGTGCCCATCGAGCTGCTGAAAGAGGTCTACGAAATCGCTTGCCTCGGTCCCACCAGCGCGAATTCCTTGCCTGCCCGCTTCGTCTTTGTCACCACGCCCGAGGCTAAGGCGCGGCTGCGGCCCGCGCTCTCTCCCGGAAATGTCGAGAAAACCATGGCGGCTCCAGTCACTGTGATCGTCGCCTGGGATACCGAGTTTTATGAGAGGCTGCCGCAGCTTTTTCCCGCGCGGGATATGCGATCGGTATTCGCCGGGAATTCCGCGTTGATTCATGAAACGGCGTTCCGCAACAGCACGATGCAAGGCGCTTACTTGATGCTCGCAGCGCGAGCCTTGGGTCTCGATTGCGGGCCGATGTCCGGATTCGACCAGCAGAAGGTCAATGCCGAATTTTTTCCCGACGGCAAATGGAAGGCCAATTTCCTCTGCAATCTCGGCTACGGCGATCCCAGCAAGCTGTTTCCGCGTAACCCGCGGCTCAGCTTCGACGAAGCCTGCCGGGTCCTTTAACGGATCCCAGCGGCTTTCTGTTGGTTCATCGAAGCGTCTTTCTGTGCCGCTTTAGGTGCGCAGCGGAATCAATGCGCGCAGCCGGTCCTCGCGCAAAAAAATCCCCGCCCACACTAGCGCGGCGAAGACGATCGGGAAGAGCGTGTTGAACATCGAATTGCCGATGCGCACATTGGAAGCGACCGCGCCGCCAAGATAGCCCGTGAGCAGGATCGCCCCGAGAACCGACGTCTGGGGAATTACATAGACGGCAGTGCAGACGAGCGCGGTGATCCCGATACCCACAATCGTGCTTACCGGGTATCCGAGTTGGGCTGACGCCTCGAGCACGGGCGCCACCTTCATCAGTTTCGTAACGCCGTCAAAGAGCAGGAACAGCACAACCAGAGAGCTGATGATCCGCCCGGTCCATAGTCGGCCCTTTGACACCGGAACCGCTTGCGCGCCTGATTGCATCCTCAATTCCTCCTTTGTAGCTCACGCTGCGCCGGCGCCCGGCCCCGCAGACTGAGGGGACGTTTGCCCGGAAGCTGAGCCGAATCGTTCCAGTCAGCATCTTAAATGTTTATGAACGCGGAGTCTCTTCGCATCGCCGATCAATTGCGCCGAGCCTTTATCGGCGATCCTTAGCACGGTCGATTTGCTAGCTGGCATCACCTCCGAGAAGGTACGTGCCCGTCCCTTGCCGTTACTACACAGCATTTGGGAGCTTGTCCTGCACATTGACTTTTGGCTGCATGCCGCGTTAGACGCGACCGAGGGAGTTGCCATGCCGAAGCTCGATGGTGGCGCGAGTGAATGGCCTGCTCTAGGAGACGATTCGGAGGCGGCATGGATTGCTGCGCGGAATCGGTTGTTTGAAAGCGGCGGGAGGTTGGCGGCGGCCATTGAGCAATTCGGCGACGCGAAACTGCAGGCGACCGTCCCTGGCCGCTCGTATGATTTCTATCATCTGTTTCACGGCATTGTGCAGCACAGCCTCTATCACGGCGGCCAGATCGCTATCCTGAAGAAAGCGATGTCAGCCCGCTAGCATGTGGTGCCCCGTGTGTGAGAGGCCAGAAGATTTTGCGAGGACCTTTCCAGCCGGCCTCCACAGGGAGACAATACCTACATAGGCTGGGAGGTCCTTCCGAATGGACCGGCGCAGATTTTTCTCCATGGCTGCGGGCGCGGGAGTTGGCGTGCTCCTTCCCCTGACCGCTTATCGTTACATGATGAGGGGCATGCACACCGGTTACGCCAACGTGCGCGCCTACCTGAACGATGGCCCCCAGGCCGCGCTGCGGGCCATCACTCCCAATGACGATTTCTACCTGATGTCCTCGCACGGCGAGCCCGCCGTCGATCCCGAGAAATGG
>WNGQ01002153.1_pt1 | contig 20957 bp, 23 predicted proteins | sample 5407661 | NCBI WGS metagenome assembly WNGQ01 (sample SAMN13153382, study PRJNA577476) | soil metagenome | isolation source: 60 cm soil or saprolite under Garry oak tree replicate 2 | place: USA:California | collected 2016-06-15 | reverse complement strand
ATGGCTGCGCGGCCGTATCGAGGCGGGCGAGTTCCGGCCCGGCCTGGACCCGCTGCCGTCGGAGAAGGACCTCGTTGACCTGTTCGGCGTAGCGCGCGACACCGCCAGGCGGGCGGTCGAGGTGCTCCGCGGCGAAGGCCTGGTCGAGACGATCCCGCACCGCGGCAGCTACGTCACAGGGCACAAGCAGGGCACATGACAGTCACCATTGGCAGCTATCAACCACCAATGCTGACCAGAGTATTAGCAGGTCAGGGCTTGAGTCCTGGACATCCGCGCAGGTAAGCGAACCGCATGCACTATTTCCAGCGGAAGTGGACGAACACCCGGCCGAAGTTCTTGGAGTCCTTCTCCACCCGGTGGTACAGCGCCTTGATGTCCTTGCGCTCGAGGAACCGGAGCACGTGCTTCTTGAGCTGCCCGGAGCCCTTGCCAGGGATGATCTCCACGACGGGCGCCTTGATCCTGACCGCCTCGTCGATGATGTCCTGCAGCGCCCGGTCGATGTCCCTGCCGTGGTTGTAGATGTCGTGCAGGTCGAGCTTGAGCTTCATCGGCCGCCTCTCGGGTCCTTGCCGGCTTCACGTTACGCTGCCGCCATGTCCGAGCACACCCCGCGCAGGCAGCGGCACCGACCGGAGTGATCTGCGTGCTCGGCGACGCCCATCTCGATGTCGTGGTCACGATCACGGGGCCGGTCGCGCCGGATACCGACACCCCGGCCAGGACCAGGGTGACCACGGGCGGGCAGGCCGCCAACGTGGCCGCCTGGGTGGTCGCGCTCGGCGGCAGGAGCAGGCTGATCGCCGCGCAGGCGACCGACGCAGCCGCCGTCCTCGTGGCCAGCGACCTGGCTGGCCGCGGGGTCGACCTGGCCGGCCCGGTCCTGGACGGGAACACGGGCGTCGTCGTCTCGCTGTCAGAAGGCGGCTCGCATCGGTCCATGCTCACCGACCGCGGGGTGGGCACGTTGCTGACCGCGGCCGCCGTCGACCCGGCGTGGCTCGACGGCTGCTCGTGGCTGCACGTGCCCGCGTACAGCCTGACCAGCGAGCCCGTTCGGGGCGCGGCCCTGGCCGCGGCTGCCGCGGCGCGCATCCGGGCCGCGGGGCTGAGCGTCGACCTCTCCTCGACCGCGGCGATCAGCGGCTACGGAGTCGCGGCGTTCACCGACCTGCTGAGCGAACTCGGACCCGACGTAGTGTTCGGCAACCGAGCCGAGACCGACCTGGTCGGCGATCTGCCGGGCGCAAAGATGATCACCAAGCTCGGCGCCGAGGGCGTGGTCGTGGCCGGGCAGCGATACCCGGCGCTCAGCACCGAGCCGGCGGACGCGACTGGCGCCGGGGACGCGTTCGCGGCGGGGTATCTTGTCGGCGGGGTCCACCTTGGCCTCGCGGCAGCGGCCAGGGCAGTGGCGACGATCGGGGCGATGCCGTGACAATCTCGCTGCTCGTGTCCGACGAGGTGGCGGGCGCGCTGGCGTCCGGGCGTCCGGTGGTCGCGCTGGAGACGACGCTGGTCTCGCACGGCTTCTCGGGCGGCCGCGGCCTGGCCGCCGCCGTGGCGTCGGAGGAGCGGGTGCGGACCGCGGGCGCGGTGCCGGCGACGGTCGGGGTCCTGGACGGCGCTGTCCGGGTCGGGCTCGACCGCCCAGAGCTCGAGCGGTTTGCCGAGGCAGGAGCGCAGGCTCGCAAGGTCGGCGCACGGGACATCGCCGCCTGCGTCGTCCAGGGCGCCATCGGCTCGACGACGGTCGGCGGAACCCTGGCGGCCTGCCGGATGGCCGGGATTACCTTCCTGGCCACCGGCGGCATCGGCGGCGTGCACCGGGGCTTCGCCGAGTCACTCGATATTTCGGCTGACCTGATTCAGATCGCCCGCACGCCCGCGGTCGTGGTCTGCTCGGGAGCTAAGTCGATACTCGATGTGCCGGCCACCGCCGAACTGCTTGAGACCCTCGCGGTTCCGGTGCTCGGCTGGCAGACGCCGACGCTGCCGCTGTTCTATACCGCAGCGGGCGGCCCGCCCGTCTCAGCGGTTGTCGGCACCGGCACCGAGGCGGCTCGGGTCGCGCGGGCGCACTGGGGACTGAACCCGTCGGGCGGGCTCGTGCTGGCCAGGCCGCCCGCGGACGGACTGGACCTGACCGACTCGATCACCAGCGCGGTGCGGCGTGTCCGGGCCGAAGGCGTCACGGGCCAGGCGGTGACGCCGGCCGTGCTGGCGCTGATCGAGGATCTCAGCGACGGCCGCAGCGTGGCGGTGAACAGGGCGCTGATCGCCGACAACGCCGCGCTGGCCGCCGAGGTGGCCGTTGCCTACGCCGCGCTCGGCCCGTAACCGGGCCAGGCCGGCCGCGAGGCCCCGCGGCCGCTCACGCCGCGCCGTGGCCGGGCTGCGCCCCTTCGCCCGCCGGTCACTCGGCCGGGCGGAAGTGCATGACGCCCGTGCCGGAGTCGGCGACGGCGAGGCCACGGGCGACGAGCAAGTCCAGGTGGCTGAGGGTCTCGCCGACCGCCAGCATCTGGTTTATCAAGTCGAGTTCGGTGAGGGCCTTGTTCCTGGACGTCCACTTGACGGCCTGTGCCACCTGGTAGGCCGTGCGGGGGCCGTCGGCGAGGACGGCCAGCATGATGGCCAGCCTGCTGTCGTGATGGTCGAGCAGTTCATCCACCCTGGCGTGCACGCTCGGCGAGACCGGCCCGTGGGCGGGCAGCAGGGTCAGGTCCGGCATCCGGCGCACCAGCAGCAGCGAATCGAGGTAGTCGCGCAGCGGCAGGTGCAGCGGCGCGGCTTCGAGGCTGATCGACGGCGTGATGTGCGGAAGCACATGGTCCCCGGCGAACAGCAGGCCGGCCGCCGGGTCGGCGAAGACGACGTGACCCCGGGTGTGCCCCGGTGTCGCGATCGCCTTGAGGGTACGGGAACCCAGATCGAACACCTGGCCAGACGCGATCCACTCGTCTGGTTCCTCGTACCCGGCGTCGCGTGACGGCGGCTGCATGCCTGCCTGTGCCATCTGCTCCATCAGTGGCTGGGCACCGGCCCTGGCGAGCCGCTCGGCCTGCGGTGACGTCGCCATGGCGTCCTTGCCGAGCAGCCGGTCAAGCGAGTGCTTCTCCTCCGCGCCCAGCGCGACCTTCATCCCGAAGATCTTCCGCAGGCCGATCGCCTGGGTGTAGTGATCCCGGTGGATGTGCGTGACCAGGAACCGGCGGATGTCCCCGAAGCCGGCCCCGATCTTGCCCAGTGACCGCTCGAACTGTTCCTTCGTGGAGTCGAGCAGCCAGCCGGAGTCGATCATCACCAGGCCGTCGGCAGCCTCGATCGCGTAGGCGTTGACCGCGCGCAGGCCGTCGAACGGTAGCGGCAGGGGGATCCGGTAGATCCCCGGCACGACCTGGTGCGCTCCTTCCTCCAGCCACTGATACCGGTCGCCGGCCGGCCAGCCCGCAGATGACGCGGCTGATCCACGGTCGCGTGTCGACTGCACGGGACCATTCTGGCATACCACGCAGATCCCACCCTGCGGCCGCTCGTGGAGTGCTGGCTCGTGGAGTGGTTTCGTGGAGTGCTGGCTCGTGGGGTGCGGTAGCTGACCGAGTGCGCTAGCTCGTTGAAGGCGTTTGCTCGTCGAGCGCGGCGAGCGCCCGCTCCACTTTCTCCCGCGGTATCCGCTGTAGCATCGCGACCCGGCCGTGCGACTCGCGGATCGCCGACGCGAACCGGGCGGCCCAGCAGTTCTCCCAGACGACCACCATGGCCGACGACTCGGGAGCAAGCGTGCGTGCCAGGTCGCCCAGGTCGGCCTCGCTCAGCAGGTCGACGTGCGAGTCGGCGATCTTGCTGAAGTCCTCGTCGACCGTCTCGTCGGCCAGTTCCATGATCGTGGTCGATCCGTCGGCGGCTCTGCGCACGAAGGCGATGTCGATCACGCGCACGGTGCCGCTGTCCTGCAACTCGGCCAGCGCCGGCGCCACGTCGCTGTTGAGGTCGCTGCCGTCGAACGCGATCACGGCGACGTCGACCGGACCCATCTTGTCCGGTTGAAGCAGTCCCGGCATGACTCGGCCCCCGTTACCTCGTGCGCGCCACTCATCACGCAGAGGCGCCTTTCGCCCTTCATTCCCAAGGATCACCGTCGCGATGCCACCCGGGCCTAGTCTGATGATCTTGGTGGCTCGACCGGTCTATATGACGTGCGGGTCACCACGATCATGGAAAGCAGCGTCGTGGCCAGCGCTCACATGCCGAGGCTGCTCCTGGCCGACGCCTCGAACGCGCGGAACGGAAGGAGCCGCTTGGCGAGCAGCGCGGCCCGCTCGCCCGTCTTGCCGACCGAGACCCGCCTGGGCGGCCTGGACGAGGTGAGAACCCGCAGCACCACGTCGGCGACGTCGGTCGCGGGCACGCCGGCACGCTCGTCCCGCTCCATGCGGCCGATCGCCTTCCGCGCCGCCGCTGCGTAGGCCGTATCCTGCTCCGCGGCCGCGGCCATCCGGCGGCTGGCCGTGAAATCCGTCCGCACGTTCCCCGGCTGCACCAGCGTCACCTGCACGCCGAACGGCCGGACCTCGTAGGCCAGCGCCTCGCCGAAGCCCTCGAGCGCGAACTTGCTCGCGCTGTAGAACGCCTGGAACGGGATGCCGATCACGCCGCCGATCGAGCTGATCAGCACGATCCGGCCGGCCCGCTGGGCCCGCATCGCGGGAAGAACCCGCTGCACGACCCGGACGCTGCCCCAGAAGTTGGTCTCGAGCTGCGCCTTGGCCTCCTGCACCGACGAGCATTCGGCGGCCCCGGCCAGGCCCCAGCCCGCGGCGGCCACGACGGCGTCGAGCCGGCCGGCGGCTTCCAGCACGGCGGCGACGCCGGAGCGCACCGACTCCTCGTCGTCCACGTCCATCGCCAGGCCGGCCCAGCCGCCCGACGACGTGCCGCGCCTGCTCGCTCCCGTGACGGTCCAGCCGGCCGCGTGCAGCCGGTCCGCGCAGGCCCGGCCGATGCCTGCCGAGGCGCCGGTCACCAGAACCGATCTCGCCGTGACGCTCATGCTGCTCCGATCTGCCGCGCGGCCAGTTCCGGAATGGTACGCCTTGGGGTGCGAATCCGCCCGGCCGGACGGCGAGAATGGAACTATGACCGAGCGCGGGCGGCCCAGCCGATGAGCCTCGACGTCGTCGTGCGCGGCAGGACGATCCCGCCCGAGGAGCTGAGCTGGCGGTTCTCCCGCTCGCCGGGGCCTGGCGGGCAGTCGGTGAACACCGGGGATACGCGGGCCGAGCTCTCATTCGACCTCGCGGCCTCGACGGCGCTGCCACCCGCGCTCAAGCAGCGGGCGCTCGCCGCCCTCGAGGGCAGGCTGACCGACGGCGTCATCACGCTCGCGGCGTCTGAGCACCGTTCTCAGCTGCGCAACAGGGAAGCGGCAGCGGCCCGGCTGGCCGAGTTGCTGACCGAGGCGACCGCGCCGCCGCCCAAGGCGCGCCGGCCGACTAAGCCGAGCCGGGGGGCCGTGCAGCGGCGGCTGGCCGACAAGCAGCGGCGCTCGCAGACCAAGCGACTCCGCCGCTCCGCGGAGGACCAGTAGCTCGCCGGCGGTCCGCAGCGGTCGGCGGGACGGGCGGCCCGGCGGTCGGCTGGCCGGCTACAGGAGCCCGCAGCCGACCTTCGCGGCCGACAGCCCGGTTGCCGACAGTGCGCCGCTGACGGCACTGGCCCCGATGGGTTCGCCGCAGCTCTCCAGGCTCGCCACGAGGATGCGGAACGAGACGGTCGCGTCGGCCCCCGCGGCGATCGGCCCGTGCGTGCAGGTCCCGCCCGAGCAGGACCACCCAGACGAGCCGGCGCCGACCCCGAGCAGGGTGATCCCGGCGGGCAGGGCGAGGCTGGTCGTGATCCCGCCGGTCGCGGCCGTGCCCTGGTCGGACACCCGCACCGCGACGACATCGGTGAGTCCCAGGTTGAGCAGGCCGTTCACGGTGACGCTGACGCCGAGCTTGGCCGCCACGCCCGCCCCGACGGTGAGCGACGTCGTCGGCGAGGGCGTCGCCGTGGCCGTCGGCGTGGGCTTGGCCGATGCGGTCGGCGAGGGCGCCGGCGAGCCGCCGGGCGGCCCGGTGCGGCCGGTCCCGCCAGGACCGTTCGGCTGCGCCGCGCCTCGGCTGCCGGCCCGCGCGACCGGACCCGAGGTCCCGCCCGGGCCGGCGCCGAGCCGGCTCGGGGTGCGCGGGGGGTGCGGGTACACGAGCGTCACCGTGGACACGGCGACCGCCGCCACCGCGACGCCGGCCGCCACGGGCAGCACGGGGCGGTGCAACAGCAGCGTCCGCAGCCACCGCAGCCCGATCCGGAACCCGGCGGCGGCCGCCGCCGCGTAGCCGCCGCCGTGCGCGAGGTATGCCGCCGCCTGGCCGCCGAGTATGACCGGCGCGAGCAGCCCGCGCATCGTGTCGTTGACCGACGAAACCTCGGCATGCGCCGAGCGGCAGTCGGCGCACTGCCGCAGGTGCGCTGATACCTGCCGGGCGTCCCGCCTGGACAGGGCGCCCCTGACGTAGCCGCCGAGCTTGCCGGCGAACGGCCGACACTCCGCCCGGGCCCGGTCCGACAGGTGCATCTGGAGGTACGCCTGGCGCAGGCCCTCGCGCGCACGGTATCGCAACGCGGCCACGCTGTTCGGGCTGATGCCCAGCAGTAAGGCCACCTCGGCAGGCCTGGCCTGCTCGATCTCGGTGTGCCAGAGGACCGCCGACCAGCGTTCGGGCAGCGAGAAGAACGCGCGAGCGAGGATCGAGCGCTCGAGGCTGGCCTCGGCCGGGTCCGTGAACGGCTCGCCGGGATCGGGGAGCGCGGCGTCGTCGGTCGGCACCTGCGTGCGCTGGCCCCGCACGTGCTCGACGGCGATCCGGCGGACGGCGGTCAGCAGGTAGGGACGGAACGCCGCCGTCGGGCCTGCCCCGCGCCTGATCGTCGCGAGCACACGGGAGAAGGTCTCGGCCACGACGTCGTCGACGTCGGCCGCGGCCTGGCTGATCCGGCGGGCCAGACGGCAAGCGGAGTCAGCGTGCCGCTCGTACAGGATCCCGTACGCATCGGCGTGACCGGACCGGACGGCGCTGATCAAGTCGGCGTCGCTCGAAACCGTGGTCACCACCAGCGCGTCTGTCATCGCCATCCCGGTCGGGGTCTGCTGGGCTCTGCCAATCTATAGAAATCCTGTCTCGTTCCGCGTCATAGCCGGGCAACTTCGCTGTCATTCCTTATGACTGGCCGCTAAAAACGGAAGGACATCACATGTTCGGCAGTGCAAGTGGCATGCGGGACATCCACGGCAGTCCGCTCGGACTCGCGGTCTCCGTCGGGCTCTCGTGGACGCCGCAGCTGGCCAGGCCGCGCAGGATAATTCCGAGGGTGCTGCTGCCCGGCGGCCGCCGTCCGGGGGGTGCGCACCGTCGGCCCAAGCAGGGCGGCCCGGCCGCCGTCGCGCTCGATCAGGGTGCCGTGTCGCAGTCTTGACCGGCATGGCCTGCCGCCGCCCCGTCACTCGTGTCCAGCCGGCCGGGCTCTTCCTGGGCTGGCTCGCCTTGGCCCGTCCGGCTGGGCCGCCATTTTCGGCCGGTCCGGCCGGCCGGCACCCGATCTGAGGGAGACAGGCGGGCCGGCCGGCCGGTGTCCCTTCCTGCCGGTATCTGGCCGGCCCGCCTGGAAAAAGCGGGAACGCGCATAACCATTCGCTCCACCCGGATAATGAGCTTGCAAGCGGGCACCGGTCGTCTTGCCCGCAGCAGTGCCGGTGCGCGGACACGAGGGCGAGCGAGCCACCATCGGGGTGAGGGATGACGTGCCACGAGATCGCGCTGGCGTGAGCCGACTCGCGTTCCGATGCTGCCGCCGCGTCACTGGCGATCGAGCCGCGCGCGTCCGGTTACCTGCGGTGTTTCCTGCGCGAGGGCACGGCGGAGGGGAGCGAGCGGTTCACTCGCGCGCTCGACAACGTGATCGCACCTTCCGGATTCCCGCGCTACCCGGTGTCACGGCTGGTGCCGGCGAGGCGGGCTGGCCGGTGCTGCTGGCCAGGACGCTGACCCGCAGGCCGACGTTCTCGCGCCGGTGGGTCGCCGTTCCCGACGACTTCGGGCGGTCGAAGCAGCGGGCCGCCGCGTTCGCGGACGCGTGGCAGCGCTGGGCCGGCCCGTCGGAGCTGCAGTTCACCCAGCGCACGGTCGAGGGACGCGAGACCGCGGCGATCGCGGGCGCTCAGGGCGCCGTCTACCAGACAAGCTCGCGGCGCATCTGGTCTGAGCTGCGCGGCCGGTCAGGGCTGGCCAGCGCGCGGCGTGAACGGGCTGGTCAGGGCTGGCCGTGCTGGCCGGGTCGGCGGCCCGCACCAGGCGGCCCGGCGAAGGCCTGGGCGATCGACAGCCACTGGTCGGCGATCCGGCCCTCGGCGCGGACGGCGGTGTCGGCGCGATGCCGGCGCTGGGTCACCAGCAGGCAGAAGTCCAGCGCCGGGCCGGTAACCCGGTTGGCCGCGTGCCCGGGCCCCCACGTCCACAGATCGCCGTCCGCGCCGGTGAGCTCGACCCAGACCGGTTCGGGAGGTATCTCGAGCCCGTTCGCGGCGAAGCTGAACGGCAGCGCCCGGACGCCGATGTGCGCGATATGCCGCAGCCTGCGGGTGGCCTCGCGGACCTGGCCGAGCGCGTCGGCGATGTCCTGGCCGTGCGCCCAGGTCTCCATGATCCGGGCGGTCAGCGAGGACGCCGCGCTCATCGGCAGGCCGAACCAGGGCAGGCGCAGCGCGGGGTCGAGGTCGCCGAAGACCTTGATCAGGCGGCGGCGCGAGGTGTCGAACCAGGCGAGCAGCTCGGCCCCGGTCAGTGACCGGAAGCGCTGGGCGACGTCGTCGGGCGTGAGCTCGCCGACCGTGACGGCACGCTCCATCTCGGCGGCGAACCCCTCGGGGTCGGTGACCGACTGGATCGCAGCATCGTCGAAGAAGGCCAGATGGCTGACCTGGTCGCCGATCGTCCAGCCCGGGGCGGGAGTCCGCTCGTGCCAGCCTTCCTCGTCGAGTGCCGCGACCATGGCCCTGAGCGCGGTCGTCTCCGCGGCCAGGTCATCCGCGAGCTCGCGCATGTCTGCGGGCATGGTCAGCCTCCGTGGGGCGGTGTGCTCGGCGAGGTTCCGCGGCCAGTCCGATCCCGGATAGACAGTATGCCCGGAGTCGGCTTCGCCCTTGACCACCGGTCAGTCCCGCGCCGCGGGTCCCGATCGCGATCATGTTTGATCTCGACCTGGCGGGTAGAGGCCTCCCGCCAGCTCAGGCACGGAGGCGGGAGCGATGGAGCCGGGCGGACCGGAGTTCGCAGGCGGCGACTACGTCGTCAGGTACGGACTGCGCGGATTCGGCGGCGCGCTTGCGGGGCTGCTGGTGTGGACCGGGTTCGCGTGCGTGGTCGCCGCCGAGGCCACGTCCCCCAGCATCCCTGCGGCGATTGCCCTGGCGATGGGGGAGACCGGGCTGCTGGCCGTGTGCGGAGTCGAGATCTGGCGGGCCGCCAGGCGGGAAGTTCTCTTCGCGGTGCATCCGGACGGCGTGTACTTCGGCTCGGGCCGGATCAAGGAAGACGTGCCGTGGGAACTCATCTGCGCGGTGGAAATCTTCACCGAGCGAGCCCCGGTCCGCGGATTTCGCGCCTCGTATCGCTGCGTGGGCATCCGCGCCCTCGGCGGTGGCCGGACACCGGAACCCGGCGCAGGATTTCGATCCGCATACCGCCGGATGAGCGGATGGCGAATCGACCGGGACAGGCTTATCGGTTCCGTGCAGCGGTACGCTCCCGGCCTGCCCGTGATCGACGGCAATGACCGCTTACGTGCCGTCTAGCTGGGAACCTTCCGCGGGAATTGTTGTCCTGAGTAGCACAAATATGCTGATTGTGTTGCGTCCAGTCGTCCACGCGACTAATGTCCGTATGGCTTAATCTCCAGTGCGGAGTTTGCGCCATGGGCGACGACAAGTGGATTCGGCGAAAGCCTGGGAGGGTTAGCGGCACCGTAGTGCCGCCGCCGGCGGGGGAGGATCTGCCACCACTGCCGCAGCGGCGAAACCAGGGCCGCCCCAGGCTTCGCCATGACGGACGGGAGCACGGCCGGACCCGGTCCGTGGCGCCCGCCCGGCCCGATCAGCCTGAGCACTTCGAGCTGCCGGATAGCGTGCGCCACCTGTTCCCGCCCGTGCTCCGTGCGCGCAAGACGCAGCCGGTCAGGGACCGGAACCGGCATCCAAGTGGGCAGGTTCAGCCTCCTGACGCACCATCGACGACGGACCGGCCGGCCGGCCGGGACGGGTCACCCGAGGCCGGCCAGGTCGAGTTGCCCGAGCCCGGCCAGGTCGGGTCGCCCGAGCCCGGTCGGCACGGCTCACCGGACGCGCCGGCCGTTCGTGACCGGCCGGCGATGGCATCCGCGTCGGGGTCACTGCCCGAGCAACCGGCCGCGACCCGCCACACCTGGCCGGGCATACGGTTCGGCTGGGCCGGGCACCGGCTCGGCTGGGCCGGGCACTGGCTCGCCGCCGGACCTGGCAGTCGACGGCAGGTCATGTGGATGGTCGCGCTGACCGTGCTGGCGCTGCTGACCGCCGCGGGCACCACGATCGCCCTCGTGCGGCAGCCAGCCGCCGGCCGGGGCCCGCGGGCCGGCCAGGCGGAGACGGCCGGGATGGAGAGGAGCCTGTCCGCTGCTGCTGCTGCCCGCTCGGCCGCGGCAGCGTGGGTGTCCCGCGAGATCAGCCGGAGCGCGATCATCGGGTGCGACCTGGTCATGTGCACCGACCTGTTCAAGGCCGGAGTGTCGTCGTCCGACCTGCTGGAGCTCAAGTCGGCCGCGCCCGACCCGCTCGGGGCCGATGTCGTGGTGGTGACACCCGTCCTGCAGAGCCAGTTCGGCAGGCGGCTCGGCGCCGAGTACGCGCCGTCGGTGCTGGCTAGCTTCGGCACGGGGCGCGCCAAGGTAGCCGTGCGGCTCGTCGCCGCCGACGGCGCGGCCGCCTACGAACTGGCGCTGCGCCGGGACCTCGCCGCCAGGCGGCTCGCGGGGACTCAGCTGATCGGCAACAAGCAAGTCGCCCTGCCGGCGACCGCCGAGACCGAGCTCGCGGTCGGCCAGGTCGACCCGCGGCTCCTGATCACGCTTCCCGCGCTGGCGGCCCGGCACCCGATCCGCGTCCTGGCGTTCTACGACCGCCCGCCGGGAGCCGGTTCCGGCGTCCCGCTGGCCGGCGTGGAGCTGTCGGGCACCGACCCTCAGGCGGGGCTGTCCTCGCACGCCTACCTGCGCTGGCTGACCTCGTTCCTGCGCAGCCAGCAGTCGGTCTACCGCGCGGCCAAGGTCGTCACGACCACGCGGCACGGGCACCCGGTCGTGTCCGTCAGATTCTCCAGGCCCACTCCCGTGGGACTGCTTCACTGATGAAAGGCAGGGGGGCTATGACCTCAACACCGAGGTTCGCGCGCATCTACCGGCTGATCGGCCTCGCCGTTCTCGCTCTCGGCCTGCTCGCCGGCGCCGCCCCGGCGTCGGCGTCGGCGGGTTCCGGCTGGCTCAGGCTGGCCCACTTGTCGCCCAACACTCCGGCTGTCGACGTCTACCTCTACTCCTTCCATAACCCCAAGGCGCTGGTCGTGGTGCATCACGTGGCGTACGGCACCATCTCCGCCTACCAGAAGATCCCGAGCGGCGAGTACACGGTCGCCATGCGCAAGGCCGGCGCGCCGGCGTCATCGTCGCCAGTGATCTCCACGACCGTGGACATCCGGACCGGCGCGGCGTTCACGGTCGCCGGCATGGGCCCAGCCAACGGCCTGCGCCTGCAGGTCCTGAAGGACAGGCTGACCACGCCCCGCGGCAAGGCGCTGGTGCGCATCATCCAGGCCTCGCTCAGCCAGCATCAGGTCACGGTGCGGGCCGGGCACTCGGTGCTCGCCCGAAACGTCCTGTTCGCGTCGGTGACGTCCTACAAGGTGGTCGCGCCCGGCAGCTGGGAGGTCAGCGCCAGCGGGCGGACCGAGCGCACCAGCAGCGCGATCACGCTGGCAGCAGGGACGATCCACACCATCGTGGTGCTGGACGACCCTGGCGACATCAGGCTCGACGACCTCGTGGACGCGGCGGGCAGCCGCGTAGCGCCGTCCGGCGCGCCGGCGACCGGCTTCGGCGGCACCGCGCCCCGGCCCGGCGGCTCCGACGTGCCTTGGCTCGTCCTGGTCGGCGCCGGCCTCCTGCTCAGCGTCGCCGGAGCTAGGGTCGCCGGGGTCAGGAAGGCACGCCGGCCGGCCGGCGCCCACGCGCTCGGGAGCCGCCGGCCGTCCGCGACCACGTGACGGGACCGGCCGACCGGCCCGGCTTGGGGCGGCCCGGCTCAGGGCGGCGCGCCGCCCTGAGCAAGCCGCCGCCGCGGCACCGGCGCCCGCCGGCCAGGCGCCGGCTCGCCCACTCGGCTGGGATCGCGGTGCTGGGCTGCGGCATCCTGGCCACCGCGCTGGGCCTCGGGGGATGGGCGCTCGCGACCCAGTCCGGCCCCGCGAGGGTCGCCGGCCAGCCGGCCGGCCGGGTCGCCCAGGTGCCAGTGCCCCGCGGCATCGCCGCGCGACCGCCCGGCCCGTCGGGCGACCGCAAGGTCGCCAGGCCGGTCAGGCTGGTCATCCCGGCGATCGGCGTGGACACCAGGCTGATCACGCTCGGCCTCACCAGCGCCCATACGCTGCAGGTCCCGGTCAGCACCGCGGTCGCCGGGTGGTTCGCTCGCAGCCCGCGCCCCGGCGCGGTCGGCGCGTCGATCATCGCGGGGCACATCGACTCCCGGTCCGGCCCAGGCGTGTTCTACCGGCTCCGTGACGTGCGCCGCGGCCAGCGCGTCTACGTCACCCGCGGCAACCGGACGGTGGCGAGATTCAAGGTCACCGCGGTACGTGAGTACGCCAAGGACAGTTTTCCCGCCGCCGCCGTGTACGGACCGGTGCCGGACGCGGAGTTGCGGCTGATCACCTGCGGTGGCAGTTTCGACTATGCGACCGGCTCTTACCTCAGCAATGTCGTCGTCTACGCGGTGCTGGTGCGCTGAGCCAGGCAACCGCGCGTTGACCGGCTCGGGCGACGACCGGCCAGCGAGCGTGGAGGTCACCACGATGACGGCGACGACGCCAGGCGAACTCACCGGACAGGTGCTCGATGCCTACGCCGGAACTCCCGAGCCGCGGCTGCGGGAGCTGCTCGGCGCCCTGATCCGCCATCTGCACGCGTTCGCCGCCGAGACGCGGCTGACGCCGCGGGAGTGGCTGGCGGGGATCGAGTTTCTGACCGCGACGGGCCGGATGTGCGACGACGAGCGGCAGGAGTTCATCCTGCTGTCCGACGTGCTCGGCCTGTCGTCGCTGGTGGAAGAGGTCAACGCCGCCGCAGGCGCCACCGAGCCGACGGTACTCGGCCCATTCTACCTGACCGGCGCCCCGGCTCGCACGGCCGGCGAGCAGATCGGCCGCCCGGAAGACGGCAGCCCGGCGCTGGTCAGGGGCCGGGTCACCAGCCTCGCCGGGACGCCGCTGCCCGGCGCCACCCTCGACGTCTGGCAGGCCAGCGGCAACGGGCTGTACGACACCCAGGATCCCGGGCAGCCGCCGTTCAACCTGCGCGGCGTCTTCGGCACCGGACCAGACGGCCGCTACGAGTTCCGGACGGCCAGGCCCGCCAGCTACCCGATTCCCATCGACGGCCCCGTCGGCGAGCTGCTGCGCGCCGCCGGCCGGCATCAGTGGCGGGCTGCCCACATCCACGCGATCGTGTCCGCACCTGGCCACCGGCCGGTCACCACGCACATCTTTGACGCCGACAACCCCTACCTGGGCAGCGACGCGGTGTTCGGCGTCAAGGCCTCGCTGGTCAGGCCGTTCCGGTCGGCCGGGCCTGAAGATCCGCCCGACGTCAGATTCGTCGCCGAGATGGACTTCGCGCTGGCCCAGGCTGAGCCGCCAGCCGCCAGCCTCCAGCCTGAGCCACGGCGCGCCGGCACGCCCCGCGGGCGCTACCCACAGGGATAAGCGCTCGTGCCCCACCAAGCCGAATCGGCCCTCATTTCCCGATGACCGGTGACTTCCCCTGGGTTGGAGCCAATCTGACGCCCGATTTGCGAACTACAGGGTGAACTAGATCCAGGCAAGTGGCCCGGGCCGGGCCAGCACCGGCCTCAGGATTCGGCGCATTGCGGTCAGATTGGGATGGTGTAGCCGTTGTAATACCACAGCGCCGAGGTGTACCAGAGCAGCGCCACGAGCAGGGCGAGCACGCCGCCGGCTACCGGCAGTGCCCAGCCCGGCAGTTTCCTGCTCTGCACGAGCAGCACCTTCGACACGACCGCGCCGTAGAAGACGCAGCCGGCGATCGAGTGGATCACGACCCGCGTGTCGCTGAGGACGACGCCGTAGGCGAGAAAACAATGGATGGCGATGGGCAGCGTGAGGACGACGAGCACGGCACCGATGACGCGGTGCGTCATTCCGACCGGCTTCGGCGCCCGGCCGGCCAGCGGCAGCTTCCGGTAGATCCACAGCGCGAGCAGCACCTGGACCACGGCCAGCCCGAGCGCGGCGGTTGCCAGCGCGGACTTGAGGATGACCGCGTTCAGCTGGGTCTGGCCGAACAGCCCGCTCGTGTAGTCGGGCGTATGCACCTTGCCGATGATGTACAGCACCACGGCGACGATCGCGCCGGCCAGGCCGATGATCGCCACGCGAACCGCGGAAGGCCTTTTGGCCGCCCCATCCATTGTCATGCCTCCGCATGATGCCAGACCAAGAGCGAGAAGTCTTTAGTCGCCGCCCGTCAACTCGTGCGACTGTTCGGCCCTAATGGCCAGTTTGCCCGGAACTCGGGCTCGCCGGTGATGAACACCGCGCGGCCCGCGCCATCGCTCGATGCCGAGAGCGCCGTCACGAGCACGCCCATCTCGGCGCCCCGCCCCACGAGCACGGGGCACAGTGTGTCAGCCATACCGTCACTCTGCTCCGGCCGGAACACCGAGAGGCGAGCGATCAGGCTGGCAACCACGGCCTCGTGCGGAGCACTGTTCGCGCCGTATCCGGAGTGTGCGCCGGTGCCGATACCGGCACCGGCACCGGCACAGGCACGGCCACGGGCACCACCGTCGGCAAGGGCACGGGCACCGGACTCCCGATGATCCCGGCGCCGCCCGGCCCGCGCCAGCCGCCACGCGTCCACCGCGGCGCGCGACATCGCTCCCGCCACCACGGCCGTCAGGACCGCCGAGGCCCGGTCAGGCAGCCGGATCTGGCCGAGCGCGACAGCCCCGGCGGCCGGGCTCAGGCAGGCGAACACGAGCAACGGCACGACGCTGCTCCGCCGCTCCCCGCGCAGCAGGGCGGCCAGCGCGAAGCCCTCGCCCGCCGCGTGCACCGCCAGCGCCACGATGACAGCGGCCGAGCCGGTCAGCGCGACCGCGGCGCCTTCCAGCAGGCGGTGCGCGGCGAGCGCGACGGCGGCCGCTCCTCCGCCGCCGGACGCTGTCGCCCACGCGCCGCCGGACGCTGTCGCCCACGCGCCGCCGGACGCTGTCGCCGTCTCGCGGCCGGACGCGGTCGCGGTCCCGCCGCCGGGCGAGGCCGCCGTCGCGGCCCATCCTCTTCCCGCGCCGGACCGAGCCTGGCAGGCACAGCCGCGGCGGGCCAGGACCTCGGCGACCGCGTACCCGACAGCGCATCCGGCTGCCGCCATGCCGACCGCCGCCCACCGGCCCGGCTCGGACGCGGGCAGGTCATGCCAGACGTCCGGCACCAGGTCGGCCAGAACGACCGCCGCCAGCGCCACGGCCGCGCCGGCCAGCGTGACCGCGGGCAGCCGCGACGCGCGCCTGGCTAGCCAGGCCCCAGCCAGCGTCGACGCGGCGATCAGGGCAACACCGGCCAGGGCTGACGCGATCGGTGACATTGCCGTGGCCTACTCGGCGAAGTCGGGGATCGGCTTGCGCGCGGCGGCGGCGCGGCCCTTCGGCTCCTCCCACTCCTCCTGGCGGCCAAGCGCGGTCATGTCGAGCAGCGCGTACGCGCCGCCGGCCTGCTCGGTGCCGCGACCGAAGGTGGAGTAGGTGTGGAAGATGGCGGCTCCATCGCGCAGGAAGCAGCTGACGCCGGGCTGCTCGGAAGGCCCGTCCAGGGTCCAGCCCAGGCCGGCCTCCTTCAGCTCGGCCTCGTCACGGTAGTTGAACTGCACCGGCGCGACCGTGGCGTCGAGGCTGACGTGGAAGTCGTAGTTGAAGTCGCTGCCATAGGAGGAGTACCAGGCGAAGTCCCAGCCCCTTCGGGCCCGGTACTCCGCGATCTTGGCGAACGGTGCCCTGGAGATCGCCGCGAAGGCCGTCTCCCTGGCCCGCAGGTGGCCGAGCAGCCCGGCGGACAGCTCGTCGAGGCTGGCCGTGCAGCTCGGGCAGGCATCGTCCCACGCCGGGTCGAACATGACGTGCTGGACGATGAGCTGGCGGCCGGTGCCGAACAGGTCGAGCAGCCCGACCGGGCCGGCCGGCCCATCGAACACGTAGTCCTTGTCGATCCGCACCATCGGCAGCTGCCGCCTGCTGGTGTTCAGCGCGTCCCGCAGCCGGGTGATCTCCTTCTCCTTCGCCAGCAGTTGCTTGCGGGCGGTCAGCCACTGCTCGCGTGAAGTGACAACCGGAAGGCTCATCGCGATCTCCTGTCGCGTCGGTTCCGCCCGGCCACGAGCCGGGCCCGTCACCCTCACGACGATCGCGAGCGCCCCGCATGGACACCGGCCCGCATGTTCAGCCGTGATCCCGAAGGATTTTCCCGCGCCGGCGAGGAAAATCCTTCAAGCTCACGCGCGGTCGCCACGGCGCGGTCGCCACGGGGCGGGGTCACCCCTCGAGGAAGGGCCGCACCTCGATCGTTCCCAGCCGGGCGGTCGGATGCCTGGACGCCACGTCCAGCTCCTCGTGGTCGGCCGCGGACCCGCCGACACAGTGAATGAGCATCTACCTCACGCCACGCTCCCGGTTTCCGCTCGCGGATGGCGCGTCCCGCCGCCGCGGCCAGTGTGACCCACACGACGAACGCGACCGGCCGAGCTGGACCTCAGCGCGTCTCCCTGACCGCCGGCTGCTCGGCAGGCGGCCGCAGACCGTCGAGCACCTGGTCGAGCAGGTCGACCTGCCGCTCCGGCGGGACCCGCCCCGGGTAGAGCACGCGCTCGGCGCTCACCCCGTCGATCAGCACGACCAGCTGATGGGTGGCCAGGTCCACGTCGACGTGATCGCCGATCTGGCCGAGCTTCTGCGCCTCGGCGAGGTGCGCGCGGAGTCGCTTCCTGAGCCGGTCGAACTCGCTGAGCTGCAGGTCGCGCGGCGCCGGGTTGCCGAGCGCGCGGCCCCAGAAGCTGATCTCGATCTGCGCCTCGAGGTCCCGTCGCTCGTCCAGCGGTAGGGCCTCGAGCATCACGATCCGCAGCGCGTCGAGGCCGGCGTGCCCCGCCGCGCTGGCGTCCATCCGGGCGGCAACCCGGCGGTGCGACATCACCAGCGCGGAGCCGAGTATGTCCGCCTTGTCGGCGAAGTAGTGCGCAAGGATGCCGCGCGAGCAGTCCGCCTCGCGGGCAATGGCCCTGACGGTGGCCTTCGCGATGCCATCGCGCGCGATAACCCGCCAGGTCGCCGGCAAGATCTCGTCCCGTCTGGCGTCCCAGTCCACGATCTTCGGCATGTCTGCTGATACCTGAGGGAAGAGAGGCAGCTTGTGACCCAGGTTAGTGTATGGCCTGGACGCTGCCGAGCTCCACGCCGCACGCGAGCAGCTCGTCAGCTACAGCGCACGCCTGCTTGCCGACGGGCTGGCCGTCGGCAGTGCGGGCAACCTCAGCGTGCGATGCGGTGACCTGGTTGCGATCACCCCGTCCGGCATCGGCTACGAGAAGCTGCGCACGGCCGCCGTCGCGGCGGAAGGTGAATCTGCGCAGCCAGACCCCGATCATCGCGCTGCTCGCCTTCGGCGCGATCGACCTGGGCTTGATGTGGTACGGCTACCTGCAGAACAGCGCGTTCCTCACGCTGGTCGGCGGACCGCGATCATCCCGTACATCATCTACTTCCTGATCACGCTTGCTTACGCGGTCAAGCGGCGCACCACGGACAGCATCCCCGGCGCCTTCACGTGGGCCGGTGGGCGTGGCCGGTCATCGGTTTCGTGCTCATCTACACCGCGGTCATCATGCTGGCACTGTCCCTGCCCGCGCCGTTCCACGGCTCCGACAAGGTGCTCGGCTACGGCGCGATCCCGGCCGGCCTGTGGTACTTCGGCGCACTCTTCTGGCGGCTGCGCCGGGGGCACCGCACCGGCCGACCGTCACTTCGGGCAATAGCGATGGCCCATCACCGTCGCTCAGGCGGCGCGCGGTGGGCCATCGCCGGCCTTCGATCACTTGGCGACACCGCGCCGATCCTGCCGTGGGTCGCGGGTGCGATGCTGGCCGCACTGACGCTGATCGGCGCAGTGCTGCTGATCGTGGTTCCGGTCCGGGCGCGCAGGGCGCTGAGCGACCGGGAAGCGGCACTCTCGCTGCCCGGCCCCACGAGCCGGCCAACGGACATGCAGCGACTAGACACCGAGAAAGGGGACCGTCATGAGTGACTTCTTCGGCGTGCTGGCGGCCGGACCGACCTTCTTCCTCAGTTCCTGGGTGCTGATGCTGTTCGCCGGCGGTTTCGCCGGCGACGTCGGCATCCGGCCGTTCGGGTACATCACATCGATGATCGTGACCATCGCCCTGTGGCTTACGCTCGCACCGGCGATCGGCGCGATCGCTCGGACCCGGAGAAAGAGCGCGTCCTCGAAATAGATCGTTGACCGCGCCAAGCTGAGCCGGGATCGCGAACGTGTCCGCGGCGAGGCGCAGCACGGCAGCCACGCGCTGCCCGACTTCCATGTGCGGCTGAGCGACCAGGCCGACCGGGTGATCAGGGCGTGACCCGCGACCCGGCGGCCCGGAGCCGGCCGGCAAACCAGGCGAGCCGGCCGGCAAACCAGGCGAGCCGGCCGGCAACAAGACCAGCCGGCGGCAACAAGACGAAGGGTTTGCGGTAACCCGAAGGGTCTTGGGTCGTGTCTGGCGCAGACCCTACGTCTTAATCCCGAGCCCGCCCCTGCGCCCGGTCCGGCCCCGCTCACGATCCAGCGAGGCTCCGCCAGCCTGACGGTGGCGCTCAGCCCGCCGCGGGAGCGCCGAAGTCGGTCTTGCGGAGCGGGGCCTTGAGCACCTTGCCGTTCGGGTTGCGCGGCAGCGGATCGGTCCTGACCGCGATGAACTGCGGGACCTTGAAGTCAGCTAGGTGCTCGCGGGCGTAGGCGAGCACGGCCCGCGGGTCGACGGACGCTCCGGGCAGCGGGACGACCACGGCGCCGACCTTCTCGCCCATCATCGAGTCCGGCACTCCGACGACCGCCACCTCGCCCACGCCCGGCGCGCTGATCAGGGCGTTCTCGACCTCCACGCAGTAGACGTTCTCGCCGCCGCGGTTGATCATGTCCTTGATCCGGTCGAGCACGTAGAACAGCCCGTCGGAGTCCACCCGGCCCACGTCGCCGGTGTGCAGCCAGTGGCCGGCGAAGGTCTGCGCCGTCGCCTCCGGCTTGTTCCAGTACCCGGCGCATACGCTCTGGCCCCGGATGAGGACCTCGCCCATCCCGGCCTGCGAGCCGAAGCTGGTCTCGTCGATCGCCACCTCGGTGTGCGGCGCGGCGAACCCGACGGAGTCGGCGCGCTCGGCGGCCCACTCGTGCGGCAGCAGGGTGGCGATCGAGGTGCACTCGGTCAGCCCGAACCCGCGACCTTCGCGGGGGTGAAGCCCGGGTGGTTCAGAATGTAGTAGTAGATCGCCGGGACCGCGGTGCAGGCCGTGATCCGCTCCCGCTCCAGCGTGTCGATCATCCTGGCGCCGTCGAAGGCGGCATCGATCACGGCCGCTCCGCCGATCCGAAGCGCGGGCAGCGTCTGGCTGTGGCAGCCGGTGACGTGGAACAGCGGCACGACGACCAGCGTCCGCATCTCGCTGCCCGCGTCCCTCGGGATGTCGCTGACCCGGTACACGGTCTCCACGTTCGCCAGGACGTTCTCGTGCGTGTGCATGGCGCCCTTGGGAAAACCGGTGGTGCCGCTGGTGTAGAAGATCGCCGCGACGTCGGTCCGGCTCGCGCCCTCGTGGACGTGCGGGCTGCCGTCCGGCAGCGCGGAGCCCGGCTCGAAGACATACGAGGCGCCAGAGTCGCCGAGCACGTAGGCGGTCTCCGGCTCGGTGAACCGGGTGTTCACCGGCACCACGATCGCGCCCGCCATCAGGCCGCCGAAGAACGCGAGCACCCAGTCGTTGGAGTTCGGCAGCCTGATCGCCACCCGGTCGCCAGGGCGGACGCCGGATTCGCTCAGGCCGCCGCTCACCCGGGCGGCGCGGTCCCACAACTCGGCGTAGCTAAGCCGGCCGCCGCCCACCTCGACCAGTGCCTCGGCCGCCGGGTCGGCGCGGACGCTGTCGCCGAGCATCTCGACCAGCGACTCGTGCAGGTCCGGGTAACGGCGGATCCCGTTGTCGTCCGGCCGGACGCCCGTGTCGTCGAACGGGTTCGCGCCCCTGGTCGCCGCCATGATCACCATCGGGGTTCCTCCTGCCGCGCTTCCGGGCGACGTCAGGCCGATCCGGCCGCGCCGAAGAACTCGCGCGGATTGCGGATCAGCATCTGCTCGATCTGGTCGTCGGTGACGCCGCGCTCGCGCAGGCCGGGCAACACCGCGTCGTGAATGTAGGTGTACCGCCAGTCGGGGAGCACCGGGTCGACCTCGGCAGCGCTGAACCAGTCCATGAAGGAGGATTTGTCATGCGA
>WNGQ01002076.1_pt1 | contig 20959 bp, 25 predicted proteins | sample 5407661 | NCBI WGS metagenome assembly WNGQ01 (sample SAMN13153382, study PRJNA577476) | soil metagenome | isolation source: 60 cm soil or saprolite under Garry oak tree replicate 2 | place: USA:California | collected 2016-06-15 | reverse complement strand
GTAGGTGTCCTCGCCGGGCGAGACCGTGTGGTCGTAGCGCAACCGGACCGGAGTCGTGATCATGGTCACCGGCTCGGGCGACGCGACCGACTCGAGCGACGCGACCGGCTCAGGCGACGCGAGAGGCCCGGCCCGGGCGTCGGCGCTCTCCGGCTCGAAGCAGGCGACGTCGGTGATCCCGGTGCCGTGCCGGCCCGACCACCGCGGCCTGACTCGCATGCCGGTTCGCATCTCATCCGCCGAGCCCGCGTCGACCGCGTGCAGCATCGCGGTGTCCGCCCCGTCCAGCCGGATCAGCGCCCACCCGAACGGGCGGTCCAGCGGCTGCCCGTCCAGCGGCCGGTCCGTCCAGGTCCAGCTCACGACGGTTCCGGCGGGGCCGACCTCGACCAGCTCGGCCGGCGGCTCGCCGGTGCCTGGGTCGTACTCGAACGGCGGGGCGTGGACCCGCCCGTCCGACGCCCTCGCTCCCAGGATCCGGCGGCCGGCCAGCGCCGTGACGAACGCGCCGAGCGTCGGTCCGAGCGACCTGGTGTAGTCGAACGAGATCTCCAGCGGAGCGTGCAGCGGCTGGCTCACGGATGGAAGTGAAACATGTTCCTGGTGCGCCGGCAAGAGGAATCTAGAACACGTTCTAGCCAGCTCCGACGGGGGACAGCCGTGGCGGGCGGAAGGCCGTGGCGGGCGGACGGCCGTGGCGGGCGCTAATGAGTTCGCCGCGCGACCGGTCGTCGCCGATACTGTCTGGGTGCAGCGGATCTCCGTCGTCGGCAACAGCGGATCGGGGAAGACCACCCTGGCCAGGAGCCTCGCCACGGCGCTAGGCGTGCCCCGCCTCGAGCTGGACGCGGTGTTCCATCAGCCGGGCTGGCAGCCGCTGGAAAGCGAGGAGTTCCGGCGGACGGTGTCGGCGTTCGCCTCCGGCGAGGCGTGGGTCACCGACGGCAACTACTCCGCGGTCCAGGACATCATCTGGGCCAGGGCCGACACCGTGATCTGGGTCGACCCGCCGCGGCACCGGGTCATGCGGCAGCTTCTCGCCCGGACCCTGCGCCGGATGGCGACCGGGCAAGAGCTGTGGAACGGCAACCGGGAGCAGTGGACCAACCTGTTCCGGCTGGACCCCGAGCGGTCGATACTGCGGTGGGCCTGGACGAACCACCGCAGATACCGGGCCAGGTACCTGCTCGCGCAGGCCGACCCGGCGAACGGGCACCTCGCCTTCGTCCGGGTGCGCACGCCGGCCGACGCGGAGGAGCTGCTCGACCGCGCCGCGGCAGCCGCAGAAGCCCGCACAAATCCGGCAAGCGTGCCAGCTCTGCCAGCTCCGGCCGCCCGCGCGGCCGCTCCCGGCCCCTCAGCGCGCGATGGATCCGGGGATTGATCCGGCCGACCCGGATCAATCCCCGGTTTCATCGCGGCGGGCGGACGCCCGCGCCGGCCGCCGCAGCTTCGATTCAGGGCTGCGATTAATCGATTGCCGGGGCCGGCCCGCGTCTGCTGGACTACGGGACGACCAGGCAGCGCCGTCGACGAAGCCGGAGAGCCAGATGCGAGCAGCGTTCATGTCCACCGTTCACGCCTACGCAAAGGACATGACGCTTCGTGCGCACGCTCAACCTGGGGATCCTGGCGCATGTAGACGCCGGTAAGACCACGCTGACCGAGCGGCTGCTCTACGCCGCCGGTGTCATCGACGAGGTCGGCAGCGTCGATGAGGGCAGTACCCAGACCGACACGCTGGTCCTGGAGCGCCGGCGCGGCATCACGATCAAGTCCGCGGTCACCTCGTTCGGCATCGGTGACGTCACGGTCAACCTGATCGACACGCCCGGTCACCCGGACTTCATCGCCGAGGTGGAACGCGTGCTCGGCGTGCTCGACGGCGCGGTGCTGGTCGTTTCCGCCGTGGAAGGCGTCCAGGCGCAGACCCGGGTGCTGATGCGGACGCTGCGTCGGCTGGGAATACCCACCCTCATTTTCGTCAACAAGCTCGACCGCGCCGGCGCCGATGGCAGGCGGGTGCTGCGCGCGGTCGCTGACCGGCTCACTCCCGCGGTCATCGCGCTTGGCGCGCCGCGCGGCGAGGGCACGCGCGGCGCGGACTGCGTGCCCTACGGCGAAGCCGACCGCGCCTTCCTCGCCCGGCTGGCCGAGCTGGTCGCCGACCACGACGACGAACTGCTCGCGGAGTACCTCGGCGACGAGGCGAGGCTGCGTTACGGCAGGCTCGTGACCGCGCTCGCGGCGCAGGCCAGGCGGGGACTGGTGCACCCGGTGTTCTTCGGCTCGGCCATCACCGGAGCCGGCCTGGCGCAGCTAACCGCCGGCCTGACCGAGCTGCTGCCCGTCGCCGACACCAAGGCCGAGGCGGACGGCCCGGTCTCGGCCGCCGTGTTCAAGGTCGAGCGCGGGCCCGCCGGGGAGAAGATCGCCTACGCCCGGATGTTCTCCGGAACCCTGCGGCCCAGGGACCGGGTGCGGATCGGCCGCGACAAGCAGGGGAGAGTCACGGCGATCAGGGTCTTCGACCGGGGCGGGGCGGGTCAGGCCGCAGACATCGCCGCCGGGCAGATAGGAAAGCTCTGGGGCCTCACAGACGTCAGGATCGGCGACGAGCTTGGCGTGCCGCGGGCAGCGTCGCCGGAGCATCACTTCGCGCCTCCGTCGCTCGAGACCGTCGTCGCGCCGGCCAGGCCGGCCGACAAGGGCGCGCTGCACGCCGCTCTCACCCAGCTCGCCGAGCAGGATCCGCTGATCAACCTGCGGCAGGACGACGTCAGGGCCGAGCTGCTGGTCTCGCTCTACGGCGAGGTGCAGAAGGAGGTCATCCAGGCCACGCTGGCCGACGAGTTCGGCCTGGCCGTCGGCTTCCGTCAGAGCACGACGATCTGCGTCGAGCGGCCGGCCGGCACCGGCGCGGCCGCCGAGCTCATGGGCGGGGCGAATCCGTTCCGTGCCGCGGTCGGGCTGCGGATCGACCCGGCGCCCGCCGGGTCCGGCGTGAGCTTCGGGCTGGAGATCGAGCCGGGCGCGCTGCCGCCCGCGTTTGCCAGGGCGGTGGAGGAGGCCGCGCGGCAGACGCTGACCCAGGGCATCTTCGGCTGGCAGGTCACCGACGTCAGCGTGACGCTGACGGACTCGGGTTACACGCCCCCGCCCCCGTATGGCTGGAGCAAGTGGTCAAGCTCGGCCGGGGACTTCAGGAGCCTGACGCCGCTGGTGCTGATGCCCGCGCTGAGCCGGGCCCGCACGCAGGTGTACGAGCCGCTGCACCGGTTCACGATCGAGGTGCCGTCCGACACGCTCGGAGCCGTGCTGCCCGCGCTGGCCAGGCTGCTGGCCGTCCCGCTGACCCAGACCGTGCGCGGTTCACTGTGCGTGGTCGACGGTGAGATGCCGGCCGCCGCCGTGCACCGGATGCGGTCGCTTCTGCCCGGGCTGACCAGGGGCGAGGGGGTGTTGGAGAGTGCGTTCGACCACTACGAGCGGGTCCGCGGCGAGATCCCGGTCCGGGCGCGGTCGGACCGCAACCCGCTCAACCGGAAGGAGTACCTGCTGCGCGTCGCCCGCGGGGTTTCCGGGCTCTGACGCTGGCCGCCCGCGTCGCCGGGTGACACGAGAGGTAACGGATTGACTACCAGACGTAATCGCCGACTCCGCATTAATTAGCACCAATACCGGACACAATAGCGTTATGCCATTAACAATGCGTAGCCAAAGACGGGAGTATTACTGTTAAGTAGGATGTCAATTTCATAAATGACCGGCTGCGGCGGCTATGAACATGCTATATCTCATTAATCATAAGCTGCCCTGATTGATTTGACAGGAGGCCGCGGCCGATGAAGCCGAGAGTCAGCGTGCCCGGTCAAGCCGCCTTGGCGTATTGAAGCAGGCGCCATGACCTACCCGGGGGCACGGGCGGTGTCCACGCTGGCGCCCGGCGATCGGCCGCGCAGTCGCCGATTCCCGGACGGCCCACGGGCCATTGACTCGGCGTCTGACTCGCCGTCTGAGTCGTCTGACTCCGGGCCCGGCGCATCCAGGGGCTACGCCAGGCACGCGCGCTCGATGTCGGCGCGGCGGCTTCGGCAGCGGGTACTCGCGCTGGCGCTGGCCGGGGCGGTGGTCGCCGTGGTGACCGCGCTGGCAGCGCCACGCGCGGTCCGGATGCTGACCAGGACGAACCCTGACCCGTCGCAGCGGGCGGCGGTGGCGGCACGCCATGCGGCCGTCTCCTGGATCACGCGGTGGGTTTCCGGCAGCGCCACGATCTCCTGCGATCCGCTCATGTGCACCGACCTGCGCGAGCACGGGATAGCCAGCATCCGCCTCGCGCGGATCCGCGTCGACGTGCCCGACCCGGAAGGCTCCGACGTCGTCGTGGCCACCGAGGACATTCGCAACCGCTACGGCCGCCGGCTGGCCGGGGTCTACGCCCCCGCGGTGCTCGCCAGCTTCGGCCGGGGACAGGCCAGGATCGATGTCAGGGTCGTGCCGAACGCCGGGGCCACGGTCAGGTACCGGCGTGCGCTGCGCGAAAACGAGCGGTTCAGGCGGTGGGCCGGCCGCGCGTTGCTCGGCAACCGGCGCGTCACCGAGTCCGAGGCGGCCGCGAAGCTGCTGGCCGGCGGCAGCGTGGACGCTCGCATTCTCGCGACACTTGCGCTGGTGGCAAGGATCTGCCCGGTGACCGTACTGAAGTTCGGTGGGGCCGCTCCCGGCGCGAGCCCTGGCATGCCGATGCTCTCGATCGACCTGACCGCCGCCAACTCGGCCGGCGACAGCGCGGTCAGCGAGGGATACGCGAGGGTCGAGACCCCCGGGCCGCTCGCGATGATCAAGGCTCTCCTGGCGGCCCAGGTTCCGCCGTTGCGGGCAGCCAGCTTCCGCGCACGGACATCACCGGAAGGCATGGAGTATTTGCACATTGTCTTTGCCGCGCCGACGGTCGTCTGGTTTAACGGTTCTCCCTGAAGTGACCGGTATCCCCGAATACAAGGAGGAAGAATGAAGCACGTAAGGTTAACGTCGGCGCTGTCGGCTTTCCGTCATGTACTCGCCGCGTGCGCTCTGTCGCTCGGCTTGCTGTCGATTGCCGCGCCGGCTACCTCGGCGGCGACGCCCGCCGGCTGGCTGAGACTGGCGCATTTGTCGCCGAACACGCCGGCGGTGGACGTGTACCTGTACGCGTTCGGCAACTCGCACGCTCGCGTGGTGCTGCATCACGTGAGCTACGGGACGGTGTCGCCGTACCTGCCTGCACCGGCCGGGGTCTACACGGTGGCGATGCGGCCCGCGGGAGCGGCGTCGTCGTCCGCGCCCGTGCTGTCGACGGCCGTGCACGTGCACGCGGCAGACGCCTACACGGTGGCGGGCATGGGCCCGGCGAAGGGCCTGCGCCTTCAGGTGCTGAAGGACCGGCTGACCAGCCCGCCGGGCCACGCGATGGTCCGCGTGATCCAGGCGTCTATGCGCGAGCACCTGGTGACCATCCGGGCCGGCACCGACCTGATCGGCAAGAACCTGGCCTTCGCGACCGCGACGTCATACCAGCCCGTGTCGCACGGCCGGCTGACGGTGCGCGCCGCGGGCGAGACCGAGCATGCGCTGTCCACGCTGACCCTGGACTCGGGCACGATCCACACGCTCGTGGTGCTGGACGAGCCTGGACACCTGCGGATCGACAACCTCACCGACGCCGCGGGCAGCAAGTTCCAGCCGGACGGCGGTGGCCCTGCCACCGGGCTGGGCGGCACCGCGCCGCCGCGGGCGTCGAGCATGACCTGGCTGGCCTTCATCGCGGCCGGCCTGCTGCTCGCCATGACCGGGCTGATCAGGTTCCGCCGCGGTCGTCGCACCGAGTTCCCGATGCGGTGACGTGACCCGGGGACGGCATGCGGCCAGGGCGAGCCGGCCGGCAGGACTCCGCACTCTGCTGGCCGGCTCGCTGGTCGCGCTCGGCGGCCTGACCGGCCTGGCGCTCAACATGTGGACCGGCGTGAGCGCCGGCCCGGCCGGGCCGGTCCCGCACGTCGCGGCCCCGCGGGGGCGAGCGGCGGCGCTGGCGAGCGCGTCCCAGAGCGGTCGCGTGCCCGCGCCGCTCTTCCTGGTCATCCCGGCCATCGGCGTCCGCACCCGGCTGGTCCAGCTCGGCACGGCCGGCGACGGCACGCTGGAGGTGCCGCAGCACGCGGACGTGGCCGGCTGGTACACCGCGAGCGCCAGGCCGGGAGCGATCGGCCCGGCCGTCATCGCCGGGCACGTCGACTCCCTGACCACGCGCGGAGTCTTCTTCCTGCTGCGGTCCCTGCGCCCCGGCGACCTGGTCTACGTCGTGCGGGCCGACGTCTCGGTGGTCAGGTTCGCGATCACCGCGGTGAAGCTGTATCCCAAGGCCGGCTTCCCGGCCGCCGCCGTGTACGGGCCGGTGCCCTACGCCGCGATCCGGCTGATCACCTGCGGCGGCACCTTCGACCATTCGACCGGCCACTACCTGAGCAATGTCGTGGCGTTCGGCGACCAGGTCGGCCGGGCTAAGCCCCGACCGGGCGGCTAGCGGCCCTCGAAGACCGGGGACCGCTTCTCCGCGAACGCGCGCGGGCCCTCCCTGGCGTCGGCGGACATGAACACTTCCATGCCGATCCGGGCCTCGACCGCGAACGCCTCGTTCTCCGCCATGCCCTCGGTCTGCCTGATCGTGCGCAGGATCGCCTGGACGGCGAGCGGGCCGTTCGCGGCGATCTGGCCGGCCACCTCGAGCGCCCTGGACAGCGCCTGGCCGTCGGGCACGACCTCGCCGATCAGGCCGATCCGCCGCGCCTCGTCGGCCGAGATGTGCCGGCCGGTCAGCAGCAGGTCGGCCGCGATCGTGTACGGGATCTGCCTGACCAGCCTGACCGCTGACCCGCCGAGCGGGAACAGCCCCCAGCGTGCCTCGGAGATGCCGAACCGCGCGCTGCGGCCCGCGATCCTGACATCGGTGGCCTGGAGGATCTCGGTGCCGCCCGCGATCGCGGCGCCCTCGACCGCGGCGATCAGCGGCTTGGCCAGGCGGCGCCCCTTGAGCAGGGCGTCGATGACCGACAGGTCCATGCCCCCGTGGCTGAACGAATCTCCCGGCGGTGCTGCCGTCATCGCCTTGAGGTCGGCTCCGGCGCAGAACGCCCCGCCCGCGCCGGTCAGCACCGCGACCCGGATCTGCGGGTCGGCATCGACCTCGTCCCAGGCCTGGCGCATCAGCGCCATCATCGGCCCGCTGAGCGCGTTGCGCGCCCGCGGCCGGTTCATCGTGACGACGAGCACGTGCCCGCGCCGCTCGATCAGCGCGTGCGGCTGCTCTGGCTCGTGCCGGCCGGCATCGGGCTTGCTGCTGTCCGGCTTGCTGGCGTCTGAGTTGCTGCTGTCTGAGTTGCTGCTGTCTGGCTGGCCGGTCGCGGGCATCGAGGTCGTATCTCCTGTTGGCCGAGTCTTGCCCGAAACGATAACAGGTTCTAGTTTCGACCCATGGCACTCAATATCGCCGACCTGTTCGAGCACGCCGCGGATGTGTTCGCCGACCGGACGGCGGTGGCTTGCGGAGACCGGCACGTAACCTACCGTGAGCTAGACGAACGCGCGAACCGGCTCGCGCACCACCTGGCCGGAATCGGGGTGGGCCGCGGTGATCACGTCGGCCTGTACGCGCGCAACTCGATCGAGGCGGTCGAGACCCTGATCGCGTCCTACAAGCTCAGGGCGCGGGCGGTGAACATCAACTACCGGTACGTGGCCAGCGAGTTGCGGTACATGGTGACCGACGCCGACCTGGTCGCGCTGGTCTACGACCGGCAGTTCGCGCCGCTGGTCTCGGCGGTGCTGCCGGACGCGCCCGGGGTCCGCGGGGCCATCGTCATCGACGACGGCACCGCGGCCGTGCCGCTCCGGGGGGACGGTCCCCCGGAGCCCCCCGCAGGGGACCCTGACTCCGTCCCCGGCACCGGCTACGACCAGGCGCTGGCCGGCGCATATCCGGACCGCGACTTCGGGCCGCGCAGCGGCGATGACGTGTACCTGATCTACACCGGCGGCACGACCGGTTATCCCAAGGGCGTGCTCTGGCGGCACGAGGACATCTGGCGGACGCTCGGCGGCGGCATCGACTTCCTCACCGGCGACCCGCTGCCCGACGAGTGGGAGCAGTCCAAGCGGGGCGCCGCCGGCAACGGGCTGGTGAAGTTCTGCGCGGCGCCGCTGATCCACGGCAACGCGCAGTGGGCGGCGATCGCGGGCCTGTTCGCCGGCGACACGATCGTGCTGCTGCCCAGCTTCGAGCCGCACGCGATCTGGCAGTCGGTGCAGCGATACAAGGTCAACGTGCTCGTCATCATCGGCGACGCGATGGCCAGGCCGCTGGTCGAGGCGCTCCGCGAGGACGGCTACGACGTCTCCTCGCTGGTCGCGGTCTCCTCGAGCGCCGCGCTGTTCTCCCCGGTGGTGCGGGACGCCTGTCTCGCCGCGCTGCCGAACGTGGTGTTCACCGACGCGATCGGCGCCTCGGAGACCGGGTTCACCGGCATCAGCTTCGTGAGCGCGGGGTCGAAGACGAGCGGCGGTCCCAGGGTCAGTCCGGGCCCGCACACCGTGGTCATCGACGACGACGGCCGCCGGGTGGGCCCGGGCGAGACCGGCAGGCTGGCCAGGGGCGGGCACGTACCGCTCGGCTACTACAAGGACCCGGTGAAGACCGCGGCCATGTTCGCCGAGGTCGACGGCGAGCGGTATGTCGTGCCCGGCGACTTCGCCAGGGTCGAGGACGACGGCACGATCACCCTGCTGGGCCGGGGCAACCAGTGCATCAACACCGGCGGGGAGAAGGTGTTCCCCGAGGAAGTCGAGGGCGCGATCAAGGAGCACCCAGGCGTGTTCGACTCGCTGGTGATCGGGATCCCCGACGAGCGCCTCGGCCAGCGCGTCGCCGCGATCGTGCAGCCGCGCCCGGGTGCCGATGTGGACGTGGCCGCCCTGGAGGTGGTGGTGCGGCAGCACGTCGCCGGGTACAAGGTGCCGCGCACGGTGTGGCTGACCGACGAGATCGGCCGGACGCCGAGCGGCAAGGCCGACTACGTGTGGGCCCGCCGGTTCGCCGACCAGAAGCTGGCGGCCGACCCCGCGGCTCCCGCCCCTGCGGCCCCGGCCGCCCCTGCGGCTCCCGCCCCTGTGGCCCCGGCCGCCCCTGCGGCCTCCGCCGCCCCGGCCGGCACCGAGACGGGCGGCTAGCGATGCCGCTGCGAACGCCGCTCTGCGACCGGCTGGGTATCGACTACCCGATCGTCGGCTTCACCCCGTCCGAGCACGTCGCCGCTGCGATCAGCAAGGCGGGCGGGCTCGGTGTGCTCGGCTGCGTCCGCTACAACGACGCCGACGAGCTCGAGACGGCGCTGACCTGGTTGGACTCCAACACCGACGGCCGGCCGTACGGCGTCGACGTGGTGATGCCCGCCAAGGTCCCGGCCGAGGGCAGCCAAATCGACCTCGGTCAGCTCATCCCGGCCGGTCACCGGGAGTTCGTCGACCAGACGCTGCTGCGCCTGGGCGTGCCGCCGCTGTCCGCCGACGAGGAGAAACGGTACGGCGTGCTCGGCTGGCTGCACTCGGTCGCGCGCGCCCACGTCGAGGTGGCGCTCGGGCACCCGGTCGCGCTGATCGCCAACGCGCTCGGCTCGCCGCCCGACGACGTGATCGCGGCCGCGCACGACCACGGCATCGCGGTGGCCGCGTTGGCGGGCAAGGCCGAGCACGCGGTCAGGCACGTCGCCCGCGGCGTCGACCTCGTGGTCGCGCAGGGCTACGAGGCGGGCGGGCACACCGGCGAGATCGCCAGCATGGTGCTGATCCCCGAGGTCGTCGACGCGGTAGGCGGCGACGTGCCCGTGCTGGCGGCCGGCGGGATCGGGTCGGGGCGGCAGGTCGTCGCCGCGCTCGGCCTCGGCGCGTCAGCGGTATGGATGGGTTCGATCTGGCTGACCACGCAGGAGTACACGCTCGGCATCGGCGTGTCCGGCCTGCGGGACGCGCTGCTCGCAGCGACGTCGTCGGACACGGTCCGCTCGCGGATTTACAGCGGCAAGCCCGCCAGGCTGCTGAAGAACGAGTGGACCAGGGCCTGGGAGGAACCAGATGCTCCCGAGCCCCTGCCGATGCCGCTGCAGAACTTGCTGGTCAGCGAGGCGCATCAGCGGCTGATGGAGTCGGGCGACCCGGCGGTGGTGCCGATGCCGGTCGGCCAGATCGTCGGCCGGATGAACACCGTGCGCCCGGTCGCCGAGGTGATGGCCGGCCTGCTCGCCGAGGCGGACGAGGCGCTGAACCGGCTCGGCAAGCTGCGCTGACCGGAACAGACGGCCCGCCGCTCACCGCCAGGCGGGCGGTGAGTCAGCAGTGGAACTCGGTCAGCGTCCTGCCGCCAGCGGTCCCGACCGCCCAGAAACCGCCGCCGCCGGGCACCCTGGTGATGCCGAACAGCCAGTCGCCGCCAGCACCCGGGCTCGGCCTGGCCGCGGTCGTCCACGCGGTGCCGTTCCAGTGCTCGGCGAGCGTACGGAACGCCGCGCCGACCGACGCCCGGCGGGCGCCCACCGCCCAGGCGCTGTGCGTGCCGGTCGCCGCCACCGCCTGGAGCGAGTTGAAGTCCTTGCCCGGGCTGGCGGCCGGCACGACGGACCAGCCCGAGCCCGTCCACCGCTCGGCGAGCGCACGCGTCTGGCTGCCCCTCAGGTAGCTGCCGACCGCGAGCGCGTACCGGGCCGCTCGGCGCGGCCACCGCCTGGAGGAACCGGTCTCCGCCGCCGGGGTTGGCGGTGGTCGCGACGGTCCAGGCTTGCCCGTTCCAGCGCATCGCCAGCGTGCGGCCGAACGACACCGAGTCGCTGCCGACGGCCCACACCGGGCCGCCGGCCGCCGCGGCCGCGCCGAACAGGAAGTTGTCGCCGGACCCGACGCTCGGGCTGGGCACGATGCTCCACTTAGAGCCGTTCCAGTGCTCGGTCAGCGTCCGGCGCTGACTATCGCCCCGGTAGCCGACCGCCCAGATGTTGGTCGCGCTCCTGGCGACTGCGGCGGCGAGCGTGTTCTCGCCGGTTCCCGAGTTCGGGCTGGGCACGACCGAACCGCGCTGAGCGTGTTCGTGGTGTGGAAGCCGCTGGCCGGGTTCGGGCTCGGCACGATCCGCCAGCGGGCGCCGCCCCAGTGCTCGATCAGCGTCTTGTACGCGCCGCCGGTGTTGTACGAGCCGACCGCCCAGACGTCCCGGCCCGACGTGGCGGCTGCCGCATGCAGCGTCACCGCTCCCGTGCTCGGGCTGGGCTTGACGACCCACCCGGTGCAGGCCAGCGGGCTGGCCGCGACCGCCGGCGTGGCGGCGAGCGCGGGAGTGAGCAGGGCGGCCACCGCGGCGCTGGCTGTGCCGGCGGCCCGGGATCGGGCCCGGGTCAGGTTCGCTCAGGCAGGCGCGGTGCGCGGCGACGCACCGGCGTGATTCTCAGGGCTATCTCTGCGCCCGGTCCTGCATCTCCCAGGCATGCTCGAGGACGTGCCAGGCGATCCGGCGGGCTGCGTAGCGGGTGGTCCAGCCGTTCGGCACTACGGGTGAGCCGTCCGAGGGCGCGCCCACCACGGCGGCGATCACCTCACGCAGCTCCTCGATCGCGGCGATGTCGCCGATGGCCGACTGCTTGAGCTTCACCCCGAGCTTGCGCGCGTAGGCCGTCTCGGCACGGGTCACGTGGCCGATGATCTCGTCCCGGTCCCGGCCGCCACCGCGCGGGCCCTTGCGCAGCTCGGCTAGTGACGCGGCGGCGATCTCGTCGAAGGTCATCCAGGCCGCGGTGACCAGATCTGCCAGGCGGCGGGCCGCGGCCGGGGTCACCTTCGCCCGCTCCGCCTCGGCGGTGATCTGCGGGAACGGGCGGCGGCATTCGGGTGCGGCGAACGCGGTCGCGGGACCGCCGGGCATCCGCTCGACGACATGGAACGCGACCGTGGACGGGAAGCTGACCCCGGCTTGCCCGGCTACCGGCGCGTACCGCCGGGCGTAGCTGGCCAGCGCCTCCAGCGCGGCACCCTCGCCCCGGCCGGCACGGCACCAGCCGGGCCAGTCCAGCGCGGAGGCGAAGGTCTGCTTCGGGGCGACCTCGAGGCAGACGGCGATCCGGCCGGACGACACGCCGTGATCCTCCCATAGTGGACCGGCGAGCACACAAGACCGCCCTCGTGCCGCCCGGGTGCTGGCTATCGGCCAGGCAGCGATCGCGGCAGCCCGAAGGATGGGAGCACGCTGCTTTCGAAACGGGTCATGGCGCAGATCCGGTCGCCGGTGAGGGTGAGAACGAACAGGCCGGTCCCGTGACGGATGCCCGCCGGGGCACGCAGGTAGGCCCCGAACGCCGGCTGACCGTTGGCCCGCGTCGGCACGAGGTCGAACCTGCGGCCCGCGCCGAACAGGCTGGCGCAGAAGCGGGCCACGACGTCCCGGCCCTCGTACTCGAATGGCATCGGCGGCATCGAGACGAAGACGTCATCGGTCAGGAGGGCCACCAGCGCGTCGAGATCGGCGGCTTCCCACGCGCTGACGAACTTCGCCACGGTCACATCCTCGGCCGGCGAGCCGGAGGCGGGAGGCGGTTCGCGGCCGGCGGCCGCCGGCCGTGCGTGCTGCAAGCTGGCCCGCGCCCGTTTGAGGGCACTGTTGACCGAGTCGACGGTCGAGTCGAGCATGCCGGCGACCTCGCCGGCGCGGAACCCCAGGACGTCGCGCAAGACGAGGACAGCGAGCTGGCGTGGCGGAAGGACCTGGAGGGCGGTCACGAAGGCCAGGGAGATGGCTTCGGTCTGCTCGTATCGGGCCTCCGGGCCGGACGGAACGCCGATGGCACCTTCGAGGAGGGCATCGGGATATGGCTGGAGCCATACGACTTCGCCGAGGCGGGTCGGCTCGGGCGGGTCAACCTGGGGCACGTCCCACTCCCTGGCCTGGCGCCGGCTGGCCGAGCGACGCGCGTTGAGGCACCGGTTGGTGGCGATCCGGTAGAGCCAGGTGCGCAGCGAGGCACGTCCCTCGAACCCTGCGAGACCCTGCCAGGCGGCCAGCAGCGTGTCTTGAAGCGCGTCTTCGGCGTCCTGGAAGGATCCGAGCATCCGGTAGCAGTGCACCTGGAGCTCTCGCCGGTACGGCTCGGTCAGCTCCCGGAACGCGTCGCCGTCCCCGGCCCGGGCCCGTGACATCAGGTCGGCTGTCATCACGCTCACGGTAGCGCCCTCTTCTTCCCGTGCCTTACACGCTCTCATCCCGATGCAGACACCGGCCGAGGTGCGAACTGGGCGGTTGGCCGGCGCCCACTTTCCGGCGTCGCGGTGTCTGTATCGGTGGCTTCTGATAACGCCGGCGAAGAGGAGAACCGAAATGGGAAAGATCGTCGTGAGCGAAAACGTCACGCTCGACGGAGTCATCCAGGACCCGGCCGGTGACGAAGGCTTCAGGTTCGGCGGCTGGGTCGGCCTGATCAAGGACAGCCCGCAGCTCAGCAAGCTCGCGCTCGACGAGGCGCTGGGCGCCGGGGCCTTCCTGCTGGGCCGGCGGAGCTACGAGTGGCTCGCTGCGCGGTGGCCATCCCGGAGCGGCGAGCTGGCGGCCAGGCTGAACAGCATGCCTAAGTACGTCGTGTCCTCGACCCTCGAACATCCCGCCTGGAACAACTCGACGGTCCTCAAGGGCGACGTGCTGCACGAGGTCTCGAAGCTGAAGCAACAGCTCAACGGGGACATAGTCGTCCCTGCCAGCTTCCAGCTCGTACGCACGCTGATTGAGCACGACCTGGTCGACGAGCTGCGGCTGAAGATCTTCCCGGTCGTGCTCGGGGCCGGCGAGCGCCTCTTCGGCGAGACCAGCGATAAGAGACCCATGCGCCTCCTCGACACCCAGACCGTCGAGGGCGGCATCGCCTACCTCACCTACCAGCCCGTCCGGGACGTCTAGCAGCCCAGTTCAGGAGCACTTTCAATGGTTACCCCACTGGTCAGCTCACGAATCGGCGTGAATTCTCACGGCCAGGGGTGCTAGGCCGCCTTATCCCCAGAAGATCGCGGTCGGGTCGCGGTCGATCTCACGTAGCAGGTCGCCGATGTCCGGTGATGGCTCGAGCTGGTCGTAGCGGTGGAAGCGCAGGTGGCGGTCGCGCCAGTACAGTGTCCAGGTCCTGGTGGCCTGGGTGTAGCGGAGCCGGGCGATGGGGAACCGCGTCCATTCGCTGCCGGTGCCCTGTCGCCAAGGCGGACGGCACTCGACGATGGTCAGGTGCCGCGGGCCGATGTCGCATTCCACCCGGACCTGGTCGCGGGCATGCTCAGGGACGCGTTGCTCGCACCAGCGGCGGACGCGGGCGATGTCGAGTTCAGGCAGTCCTGGCATCTGGTCAGTGTTGCAGGCGGCTGCCGACGTCGGCGGCGCAGGCGGCCCAGTCCCCGCCGGAGATCTTCTGCCACTGGATCGCCGCCTTGACGTGGATGCCGAGTGTCTTGGCCAGGATGGCGGCCGGGACGTCGGCGGCCAGACTGAACAGGGCGGTGTTACGGCTTTGCCGCGGGCTGATCCCGAGCGCAGAGAGCCGCCGGGCGAGCGCGTCTTCGGTCAGCGCGCTTCCTGGCCGGCGACCCGGGAACAGCCAGGAGGAAGGAACGCTGAGCAGGCTGGTGCCCGCCGCTTTGCGGCTGGCCGCGAGCGCGCCGACCAGGGCGTCCAGCGGGGCAGGCAGCACGATGGGCCTGCTGCCCAGGCGAAGGAGGGTGCGGCCGTCCTGGTGCAGTACATGCCAGGTGCGGCACCAGCACCTCAAGAGCGTGGCCGTGGCATGACAAGCGGGCCAGGAGAATCCCTGGTCCCGCAAGTCAGGGTCTGGCCCACACATTTGGTGATTGTCTCGGTTCTTGGTCAGGTCCGCGTGAGGGCGTCGTGCACGGCGGTGACCGCCCGCTCGATGTCGTGGCCCGTGGTGCGATGGTTGACCACCTAGATGCGCATGGCGCGTATCCCGTTGAAGGTCGTGGCTCCAAACCACGCGTGGCCGTCATGCTTCGCGCAAGAGCTCGGCGCCGGGCAGGGCGCCGATGCCTGCGGTCAGCCGCCGGGCGTGGTCGCGGCAGTCGTCGATGATATGGGCGATACCGGACCGTCCCAGAGAGCGGATGGCCGCGTAGACCGCGAACCCACGCCCGCGCCGCGACCATTCCGGGTTGTAGTCGATCTGGTCGCGGGGGCCGGCACCACCTGCCTCGGCGGCGCGGATGAGGTAGCTGGCGGTAATGGACATGGCGGCCCTGTGCTGCGCGGGGTGGGCGGTGAACACCAGGCCGCAGTCGAAAGGCACGTTGAGCCACTTGTGGGCGTCGGTGGTCCACGAGTCTGCAGCATCAACGCCGACGAGGAGGTGGCGGTGGCGCCGGCTCACCGCCGCCCACAGCCCGAACGCGCCATCGACGTGCACCCACGCGCTTCGGGTATGGGCGATGCGGCACGCCTGGGTGAAGTCATCGAAAGATCCGGTGTTGATCTCGCCGGCCTGCAGGCACACAATCGCCGGGCCGTCCCCTGATCCGAGCTCGCGGCTCAGCCCTGCGGGGTCGAGGCGGCCCTGCGGGTCGGCCCCGGCGTTGATGATCGCGTCGGTGCCCAGGCCGAGCAGCCTCACAGCGCGGTCGATCGAGGCGTGCTGCTGCCCTCCGGTGATAATCCGGATCGGCGGCGCCCCGGCTAGTCCGCGGCGTTCGACGTCCCAGCCGCGTTCGGCGAGCAGCTTGTTGCGGGCGGCGGCCAGCGCCGTGGCGTGACCCATCTGGGTGCCGGTGACCAGCGCGAACTACAGCGCGGCGTTTTGATCCCATGCCGAGGTCAGCCAGTCCGCCGCCAGCGCAGCCGGCACCGAACCGCCGACCACCCAGCCAAAGAACCGGCCGCCCGCGCTGCCCAGCAGCCCGGCCTCAGCATCACGCACCAGCTCAGCGATCACTCGGGAGGCATCCATCGGCTCATCGGGCAGGGGCCGCCCCAGAACATCCCGCAACTCCTGGACCCCGGCGGTAACCGAGACCCGCCGTTCGTCCAGCGCGTCGTAGAAATCCGCCGCGTGATCGGCCGTCTGTCGCAACAACGCCCGCAGCGTTCCCCCGGGCTGCTCTCCCGTCACGCTCAGCCGCGCCGGACCGCGGAGTTGTCGCAGCCGCAGCCCACATTGCACAGGATGGCCTCGAAGGTGAGCGCGCCAGTGGCCGCAGTCATCTGTGTCATGCCTCCAGCATGCCGACCTGACGACGCTCGTGCTGGCGGGAATCGGACATGACATGATGCCGTCGATCTGGGTTCCGCCTCGTTACCGTCACGTTATGTGCGCCTGATTCCCCGAGCCCGCATGAGGTTCCCCCTGCGCGGGGGGTCTCGGAGCTAGATGAGTGATTTCATGTCGAGAAGCTCTGACCGGCTCCGCTCACCAGGTAAAGGGCCACGACAGGCGCGGCCCGCGACATCAGGAGACCACCATGCCGAAGTACCTGCTCCTCAAGCACTACCGCGGCGGCCCGGAGCCGCACCATCCTTTCCCCCCGATGGACCAGTGGGCGCCCGAGGACGTGGAGGCGCACATGGCCTTCCTCAAGCACGTCGGCGAGCTGCTTGAGGAGAACGGCGAGTACGTCGACGGGCAGGCGCTCACGCCGGCGCGCACCTGGGTGCGCTACGGCGGCCCGGACGCGGCGCCAGTTACTACCGACGGCCCGCTGCCCGAGACCAGCGACCTCGTGGCGGGCTGGTACATGATCGACGTCGAGTCGCATGAGCGGGCGGTCGAGCTCGCGGCCTACGTCTCTTCCGAGCCCGGCCCGGGCGGGGAGCCGCTGTACGAGTGGATCGATGTCCGGGAGGTCATGTCCGAGGCGTCCTCGGAGGACTGACCCGCCGTGATCGACGAGCCAACGCGACGGGTGGACGAGGGCGCGCTGCGCGCCCTCGTCCCTCGGGTACTCGCGGGCCTAGTCCGGCGGGGCGAGGACTTCGATGCCGCCGAGGACGCGCTGCAGGAGGCGCTGCTAGAGGCGCTGCGGGTGTGGCCCGAGTATCCGCCACGCGACCGGCGCGCGTGGCTGGCGACGGTCGCGACCCGGCGGCTCGTCGACGCCCGCCGCAGCGAGGCCGCCCGTCACCGCCGGGAGGAGGCGACGCACGCCGAGCCGCGGTCCGCCGCCGTCGAGGAGGGCGACGACACCCTCTTCCTGCTGTTCTGCTGCTGCCACCCCGACCTCGCGCCCGCCTCTCAGGTGGCGCTGACCCTGCGTGCCGTCGGCGGCCTCACTACCCGTGAGATCGCCGACGCCTTCTATGTGCCGGAGGCGACAATGGCACAGCGGATCAGCCGGGCCAAGCGCGCCCTGCAGGGGCGCCGCCTGGACCAGCCCGGCGACCTCGCCGTCGTGCTGCGCGTGCTTTACCTCGTCTACACGGCCGGCCACGCGGGCCGGGTGGACCTGGCCGGCGAGGCGATCCGGCTCGCCCGCCAGCTCACCCTTGCCACCGACGAACCGGAGGCGCGCGGGCTGCTCGCGCTGATGCTCCTCAACCACGCCCGCCTCCCGGCGCGACTCGACTCGCAGGGTCGCATCGTCACGCTCGACCGGCAAGAACGCGGCCGCTGGGACGGGCGCGAGATCGCCGCGGGCGTGCGCGTCCTGCAGTCGGCGCTGGCCATGCAGACGGAGGAACAGCGCCCCGGCCGCTACCAAGTCGAGGCCGCCATCGCCGCCCTGCACGGCGACGCGGCAAGCGCCGAGGAGACCGACTGGGCGCAGATCCTCGCCTGGTACGACGACCTCGTCGACCTCACCGACGACCCGGTGCGCCAGGACCCGGCCGCGGTGCTCGGGCGCGCGGTCGCCGTCGGCCACGTCCTCGGCGCCGCCGCCGGGCTGCGCGAGACCGACCGGCTGCGCGAGGTGCTCGGCGAGCGGCACCGCTGGCACGCCGTCCGCGGCCACCTGCACGAGCTGGGCGGCGACCTCCCTGCCGCCGCCTCGGCGTACGCGGATGCCGCCCGCCGGGCCACGAACGTCGCCGAGCGCGACCACCTGGTCCGCCAGGCCGCCCGCGCGCGGGCCGCCGAGCTACGCGGGAACAGTCGTCTCACTGAGCGTCCTCCCTAGGCTCGCGTACCCAGCTAGGACCCGATTGAGCCGAGCAATTCATCGCTGGTCTCTTCGGACCAACGGGCGGCGCGTTGGGCATCGTGGTTGACGACCTCGCGGCCGCGACGGCGTTCTTCGTCGAGTTCGGACTCAAGCTGCAGGGCGAGGGGCCGGTTGAGGGCGGTTGGGTGGACCGAGCTCGTTGGCGAGGTGGAGCGCGCGCCTGCTTCGCCGCGGCCGCGCACATCGTCGGCTGTCGGCTGGAGGAGCGGATCGGAGTCGGCGGGATCTCACGGCGGTGGACTGGTCGGCGCTTCGTCCGCGCCGCGCGTCAGGGCCCCGGTGCGCCGTCGGTAGGGTGCTCGTGTGCAGGCTCGCGATGACCTCGGCCATCCGGTGACCATTCCCGCCGAGGTCGCCAGCATCGTCTCGCTCGTTCCGAGCCTCACACAGGCGATCGCGTCCTGTGATGCCAGCCTGCTCGTGGGGGCTACGAAGTACTGCTCGCATCCGCCCGCCCTGGCCGTCGAGCGAGTCGGCGGGACCAAGAACCCCGACGTCCCGCGCATCATCGAGATGAAGCCCGATGTTGTCCTGGCGAACGAAGAGGAGAATAGGGCGCCCGATCTCGCCGCACTGCGCGTAGCGGGGATCAGCGTCTGGGTCACCAAGATCCGCACCCTGGCCGAGGCGCTCGGCTCGCTCGACAGGATGATCACGATCGCCTGCCGGCTGCCCGGGCCAGCCTGGCTCGACGCAGCCCCCGCGGCCTGGGCACAGGTGGGGGAGCGGGCGGTGGCGGGCCAGACAGCGCAGGCTGCCCCGGCACGTCCGCGACTGGCCATCGTCCCGATCTGGCGGCGGCCCTGGATGGTGCTGGGCAGCGACACCTTCGCCGGGGATCTACTCGCCAGGCTCGGCATCGTGAACGTGTACGCGGATCACGCGGAGCGGTATCCGCGGATCGACCTCGCCGACCTGCGGCAGTCCGGCGCCGAGATGGTCGTGCTGCCGGACGAGCCGTACCGGTTCGGCGCCGACGACGGACCCGAGGCGTTTCCTGACCTGCCGGCTGCGCTGGTCAGCGGCCGTCACCTCACCTGGTACGGTCCGTCGCTGGCCGAGGCGCCCGACGTGCTGAGCCGCCAGCTTCGCGTCTAGTCGGTGTCGCGCTTCCAGCGCGGCTTGCCGAACAACCGCCTGACCACGTCGTGCAGGCTGTTCCCCGAGTCCGCGAGCGCGTCCACGCTGTAGACCGGCGGCCCGGACGGCGGTGGCAGCTTCGCGGCCTGCGCGTCGTCGAGGCTGGAGCGGATGTGAGTGGTCGTGAACTCCGGCAGGTGCTCGGCGTCGATGAACCGTAGCCCGTGGTGCGTGGCCACCACGATGCCCTCGAACAGGTCGAGGTCGCTCACCTCGAGCACGTGCTCCAGCGTGCCGATCTTCGTTCCCGAGCGGGACAGCACCGGCGTGCCGCGCGTCGCGGCCTGGTACGAGATCGGCGTTCCCTCCGCCATCATCCTCACTCCTTCGTCCGCCTCGACGACCATCCTGCCCGGGTCCGCCCGTTCCGGGCCGCAGGCCCGCCGGAGTCGGGACTCAGCTCCTCGCGAGCGCCGCGCCGAGACGGCGAAGCTGGGCGGTCGCGCCGCCGAGGGCGAACTCGTTCCGCTTGGCCGCGGTGAAGTACCTGTGCAGCCGGTGACTGGTGTCGATGCCCACGCCGCCGTGGACATGGACCGCGGTGTGCGCGACCCGGTGGCCGGCCTCGGCCGCCCAGAACTTGGCGGTCGCGATCTCCTCGTCACACGGCAGGCCGGACTCGAGCCGCCAGGCGGCCTGCCACATCGTCAGCCTGATCGCCTCGACGTCGATGTAGGCGTCGGCCAGCCGCTGCGCCACCGCCTGGAACGCCCCGATCGGCCGGCCGAACTGCTGCCGGGTCCTGGCGTACTCGGCGGTCAGCTCGAGCGCCCGCTCGGTGACGCCGAGCTGGAGCGCGCAGATCCCGACGGTGGCGCGGGGCCGTGCCGCTGCGGGTCGCGGCCGGGACGAGGAAGAGCGCCGCGGGCAGTCCGGCCGGCACCGTGGTCTTCGTCCCCCGCAGCCGCCAGGCCCGCTCGGCCCGCTCGCGCCCGCCGCGCTCGGTCCGCTCGGCCCGCTCGGCCCGCACCGACGGCGCCCGCGGGTCGTCGTCGCCCGGCTCGGCGAGGGCCGCCGTGATGACCAGGCGCCCGGTTGCGGCCGGGACGGCCCAGCGGGTGACCTGCCCGGCCGAGCCGAACCTGGCGATCGCGCCGGCGCCGAGCACGATGGTCTCCAGGTAGGGGACGGGCGCCACGGCGCGCCCGACCTCGGCCAGGATCGAGCACTGCTCGGCGAGCCCGAAGCCGTCGCCCCCGACGCTGTCGGGCAGCGCGGCGCCGAGCATGCCCGCCGCCGCGAGCTCCGCCCACAGGTCGGCGTCGAAGCCCTGGCCGCCCCGCTCGAGCTCGGCCAGCCGGTCGGCGGTCACGCGGTCGGTGAGGATACGCCGGCCTAGTGCCGACAGCTCGTCCTGCGCTTGCGTAGCAGAAAAATCCACAGATCCTCCGTCACCGCCGGTAGGGCTGGCCGAGGGCGAGCATCGCGATCATGTCCCGCTGGATCTCGTTCGTGCCGCCGCCGAACGTCAGGACCAGGGCCGACCGGTGCATGCGCTCGATCCGTCCGGCCAGGAGTGCGCCGGGCGAGCCCGCGCGTACCGTCGCGTTCGCGC
>WNGQ01001986.1_pt1 | contig 20960 bp, 18 predicted proteins | sample 5407661 | NCBI WGS metagenome assembly WNGQ01 (sample SAMN13153382, study PRJNA577476) | soil metagenome | isolation source: 60 cm soil or saprolite under Garry oak tree replicate 2 | place: USA:California | collected 2016-06-15 | reverse complement strand
CCGTGCTGGATCTGCCTGCGGCCTTGGCGTTGATCGCCTATCGAGCCTAGCCACAACTACGCCGCCTATTGCTCCCATCGCAAGCGACTCCTTGCCCAGTTGCAGGGGCTGCGCTGGTAAAGTCTCGTTGTAATACTAGTATTAGTTAGCCCTGCGAAATGGCTCTAGACAGGTGGGGATGGGTCTCAGAGGTTTTCTGCTGAGCTTGTGCTCGGAGGAGGGTTCGATCCCCTCCCGGCTGAGCTTTATGCGAGCTGCGCCTGGGCGATATGGCGCAGATTGCTGGCCAGAACCCCCAGCCCAACCCAGCGTTCCATCCCCACTTCCCCGTGATACGCGCATTGCCGTAAGCCATAATCGCGGCGCAGGCTGTGGATGCGCCCTTCAATCCCCGCCCGCCAGCGATAGGCCCGGATCCACCGTCGTGAATGCTCGATGGCCCGCCGCTCAGCCGAGATGGGTCCCTCGGTCGTTTTGGCATGGATGCCTCGATCTCCAGCCAGCAGCCTGGGCGGATGCGCCATCCGAGAGGCTGGTGATGTGCCAGAGCCACGCCTGCCTGACCCCGGTCGGATTCCCCATCGGAGATGATCTGGTAGCGCGTCACCATCCCCCCTTCGACTTCATCGAAGACCACGAACCTGCCAAACTCCACGAGGGCTCCCCCTTTGTGCCGAGGGATGACACGGGTATGCGGCTCATGCAGGCTGAGGACTTTCTCTCTGGATTCCACTTGCTTGCCTTCCAGCACCCGAGTCTGTGCCTGATGGATCACACGCCTAATCAGCGGCAAGACCTCTTGAGTTGAGGTGAGGAGCCGTTGTGCTGCCTGGTCACTCCGTTGCGCCAGGGCGGTCATCACTTGCTTGGCCTGCTGCACCATGTGCTCAGTGGTCGTGATTAAGCGGCGGTAGAGGTCCTGCTGCTCTTCTTCCTTGATCTCGCTCTTTCGCCGCCGGAGCCGATGGAGGGACTGGGCCACCCGTCGAGCACTGCGTAGTCGAGAGCGAAAGATCTCGGAAGCGTGGCCCAGCTGCTCTTTGAGGAGCGGTTTGGCACGCTGCACCAGGCGAGAAAGGACACGGACGCTATCGACAAGCAAGCCACTATCAGTGGGATGATGAATGTTGGTCTGGACACAGGTCGCATCCACGCGGAGTTTGCGCCCTTTGGTCACCTTGGCCTGTGCGGCGAGTTGCACTACGCGATCATTCAGCGCATGCAAGGTTTCGGGGCGAAGCGTGTGTGCCCAACGAATGAGCGTACTCTCATCAGGCACGCGCTGGAAATACACGCGAGAGAACCAGCGCAGGACCAAACTATCGCTCACCCGTTCCAGGGTCTCTTGATAACTCCACTGATAGAGATGCTTGGCCAACAAGAGGCGGAGGATCACCTCCACGGGCGTCGAATGCCGCCCATGCGACCTTCGTGGAGCGATGACGCTGACCCAGATCGGCGCGCACTCTCGCATAGAGTTCGTCATCATCGAGCAGCATATCGAGCTGCTTGAGCACCGGATCGGTTTGCTCGGCCAGTTCGGGCACGCGCGCAAACACATCTTCTGCAGGATAGCGATCGACCAACATGGCTTTTCTCCTCAGGTGAGTTCCTCTGGGCATGCTGTCACTCTTTTCTCCTCTCTTTAACACTCCCAAGCCCGTTGCTACGCCTCATTTCGCAGGGCTAACTACTCTGTTAGTTTCTCCTAGGACGGAAGGACTCGATCTGCTGGGTGTGAAGGAGCCAGAGGACGAGATCCTGGAACAGCCAGAGCAGCACCTGTCGATGCACGGAAGGCAGCGAGCTTCGCGTCACGCAGGGGGGAAAAAGCCTCTCCGGGAGGCAGAGGCAGGGTTAATCGGTCAAGCATGAGGAAACTGTAGGCAAGCATGACCAGGGCCAGGTGTCGATGGAGTCCCTGCCAGCGCATTGCCTCACCAGGAATCTGACTTTGCGTTTTGCAAGAAACATTCTCTCTGCGGATCATTATTGCATTTTCAACCAACTCACCACTCCACCAATTCTCCTCGCCAAAAAGACAAGGAGCCCCTATAATGCGTTTCGAGGGTCAGATTCCCGGTGAGGCAACCAAGGGATTCTCCGTTATGTCGACAGAGGTGTCTCGCACAGAATATTGCCAAAGGAGGCGAACGTGGAAGACGGTTTGAGACTGCAAACCCGGCGCGAATTACTTCAGCACGTGATCCCACACTATCGCAAGGCGTAGACGGTCAAGAGGAAAAGCAAGCTACTGGATGCCTTTACAGCAGCGACTGGATACAATCGCAAGTACGCTCTATGGCTCCTCAACCACGCGAAAGAGGTGCAATCCCCGCCTGAGCGCCAACATCCCCGCCACTACGGACCAGAAGTCCAACACGCGCTCTTCCTGGTCTGGCATGCTGCCAACCGCATCTGCGCCAAACGCCTTATCCCCTTTCTCCCTACCTTCCTAGTACTACAACCGTAGTTATGAAGGCGCATGAAACCTGGGACGAGCGCGGCTCTGGAGCGCGCGTCGTCGGTAATGGCTGTGACGTGCCCAGAGCCGCTTCCTCCTGCGGAACATCGACCAGGCCAGCCGCACCTCAGGCGAACGGGCCGGTAATGGCAACGCAATCGCCAACAAGCGGCGCACCTCGGGCACCGTCAAGCTGGCAAGCTCATCGGTTGCAGAGGTTTTTTCCCCTGCTCCCGGAGCTTGATGCTGGCCAGCCAGGCATGGTCCAGCATCGAGAGCGTGAGGTGCCGATACCAGCTGTGCCAGAAGCGCACTTCATACTCATCCAGGCCTGTCTCCCCTTTGGCCTCTTCGATGCACTGCTCGACCGTGTAACGGGTGGAGGCCACGCGCACCAACGTCTCAAGCGAGGTCTTGGGCGGGGCATAGGCCAGGTAATACGTCAGCTTGTCCGGCGCACTGGGCGAACGACGCGCCAGCAGCCAGACATCAGGGCCCGGCAGTTGATCGCGACTCTCCACCACGCGCACGCGCGCCCAGTGGTAGGTGATCATCCCCTTTTCCCCCTCCACCATCGCCAATCGCTTCCAGGCGGACCGGGGCAAGCTGGCGATGACCTCGCTCACCATGCGCGCGGATGGGGCACCTTTGACCACGCGCGGCGCACGCCTGGGTCGCCCACCCGTCTGTTCAGCCGGCTCCTCCACCTCTGGACGCTCAGTCCACACCCGCGTGGTAGCTGAGACCGCCAGCACGTAGAAGACCCAGCGCCGAGATACGTGTAAAAATAGGACATAGAGAAAACATGCACCCACATTCCGCAGAAGGGTTGACGAGAAAAGGGATTTTCGGAAATGTAGCATCGCACTGGTCTCGACGATGGGCGTGCATCTCAAAGGGCCAACGTCTAATTGACGGTCTGAAGGGTCATAGGCAAGCCGTACCGGGGACGCAGTGACAGCAGCGCCTCGGGTTCGACGGGATGACCAGGAACCAGACGGAACTGATAGACTTGTGCCACAGTAGCCAGGACCAGTTGCGCTTCCATCATCGCAAAATGGCTGCCAATACACATCCGCGGGCCACCGCCGAACGGGAAATAGGCGTAGCGCGGGCGAGCAGCAACCCGTTCGGCGGTGAAGCGCTCGGGGTCGAACACCTCTGGATTCTCCCAAAACAAGGGGTGGCGATGCGTGACATAAGGGCTGAGCCAGACCCAGGTATTGGCAGGAACAGCATAGCCGCCGACTTCATCGTTGGCGATGGCTTTCCGACCGAAGCTCCAGGCAGGCGGATAGAGCCGCATTGTCTCCTCAAGAACCATCCTGGTATAGGGCAGGTTGGGCAAGTCTTCGAGTGTTGGCTGGTGTCCACCGAGTGCATCGTCCAACTCGGTACGTAGGCGCTGCTCAACCTCAGGATGCTGAGCGAGCAAATACCAGGCCCACGAGAGGGCATTGGCCGTGGTTTCATGACCTGCAAAGAGCAGCGTCAATATCTCGTCCCGCACTTGTCGATCGCTCATCCCCTCTCCCGTTTCCTCGTCCCGCGCGAGCAGTAACCGCGAGAGCAGATCACCCGTCTCAGCATTCTGCAAGCGGTGCTCGGCAATGATTCGATCCACGACAGCATCAAGCGTCTGGCGGGCAACCTGCAAGCGGCGGTTGCGTGGTGTGGGAATGCTCAGCGGTGGAAAAGGAGCATGGATATAGTCCGAGAGCAGCTTATTGAGCGTCATAAAGGCCTGACCTGCCTGCACTGCTTGATCACTCAGATCAACATGGAAGAGCACCTGGCCAACGATTTGGAGTGTCAGACGCATCATCTCTGCCGCGATATCCAGCGGCTGATCTGGCTGAACGTCGCGTTGCCAGCGTTTGAGCAGAGCCACGGTCGCATTAGACATCAGTGTGCCGAAGGTAGCAAGATGCTTGCGGTGAAAGACCGGTTGGATCAGGCGTCGCTGACGCAGCCAGGGTTGCCCGTTGTTCGTAATCAGCCCGTCGCCGACAAAGGGTTTCAGCGCGTGATAGGTGTACACGTCTTTGTTGTAGTTTTGATGATTCTCCTGGAGCACATGCTTCACGTAATCCGGGTGAAAGAGCATGTAGGTGGGCCAGAGCACAAAACGAATCCGCACAATATCCCCGTAGTCACGAGCCAGTGCCAGGTACATCTGCGTCGGATTCCGTTGAATAACAGACGCGCTGCCAAAGAGCACATGACCACGAGGGCCTGGCGGTCTCTTCTGGCCTGGCAATTTCGGCTCTTGGAGGGCACTAGGTGTTGAATCAGACATGGCTCATGCTCCCTCTTTCAACTCCTCCTCTCGTTCTTGAACCAACGGAAGGTTGGCAGATATGGGTACAATGCTGATCCTATGACTTCTCGCCGTTTCTGCAGGCGGCGTATCTCGAACAAGAGGGTAAGAAGAGCTATCGTAACGAAGAGCAAGAGCAGACCGCCGACGAAGACCCAAGTAAAGGGATTCGCCTGGTTGAAATCGCTCCAGGAGAAGACGATCACAAGATCAATCGCGGCGAGAGCGATGAGCTGACTATGCAGTGTGATGCGAGCAGCACTCCAGCGGGCATCAAGCGCAATGCCGACCTCCTCAGCCCCGGTAAGCGCAAATAAGCCGCCCAGGACACGGGCGGTCAGCGGCGTCAGTTTCCACGGCCAAAAACGGCTCATCACATCCGGCTGAAGGAAGAGCAGCACAGCGATAAGAAAGGTTATCACTCCCAGGATGCCCATAACCACACGAATAGTCGGTGGGATGAGGACATCGTCGCTCTCTATTGTGCCAGGGTCCCTCTTCCGATTGCGCAGCCAGGCGGCCAGAACAAGAAAAGGCGTGGTAAAGTAGAGCACCGCCCACGTCACGAAGGAGATATGGCCGTGATTGAAGCGATCCCAGTGCAACAGGGTAGCTATTCCCATCAATGCAGCAAAGATCGTGATGGGGAGGAAACCAACCTGGATCCAATGCCAGCGTGCTGCAAGAGCGGCTCGGACGAAAAAGTAGACGCCTCCCAGGTATGCAGCCCCCAGCATCATTGAGGTCATCCGCGGCTTGATGTTCCAGGCGAACAGTTCCCGGGTAGAGTCAGGGAATAGATAGAGGATGCCAAAAGCTGCCAGTAAAAATGGCACAATGATGATGGAGAGCCACCGGGTCTCTCTAAGTACCCGGTCGTTGCCTAGGTAATTACTAGGGAGAGTTTCGGCTTTTCTCATACTGGTCCCCTTTGTAAACCGATCCGCTCATCTCGAATCCGTTCTCTCTGTAGTATACCCCACATTCCGCAGTTTAGGGAGAGAAAAAATAGAATTGACAGTAGGCAGAACCAAGCAGACGGAGAATTTTCTGATGGAGAGGTTGAAGGCCCAACACCTGCAGATGTTCTCGTAATCCCACACGAATGTGCAGGAGATCAATGCCTTCAAAGCATTGAAAAATCCAGCGCATGGTAGGACGGTCGGTGGGCTGGTTGATCTGGTTAGGAACCGTTTGCGAGGTGGAGGCAAGTTGGCGGCGCAGGAGATGTTCCGCTAAACGATAGACCAACAAACAGAGAACCATGATGAAACTGAGCGCCATCACGCGTTCGGGCTTCGAGACTGCGACAGAGGAGGCCAAAAACAGGGGGTCTTTGAGGAAACGAAATCCTCGTTCGACCCCTCCCTGCTCTTTGTACGTGAGATACACCTGTTCATGAGAGAGCCTCTGCTCATCGAGCACGTTGGTGGCGACAATGAAGCTCGCTTGTTTTTTGATCTGAGCCTCCATTTCAGACTGGTCAACCGTGAGGGTGGACATGACATGCCAGGCCGTAGAATCAGGCGCTCCATCTTTTTTTGGGCGTCCTTTGTGCTGATAGTGTCCCTCTTCTTGAGAGGTAGAGCTCACCGTGAGAAAAGCAGGTTTTCCCTTCATTGCCTGTTTCCACGCGGTTTCAGCATCGCTTTGACAGGCAAACTCCTGCTTGGACAGATGCCAGAGCTGTTTCTCCCACTGAGCCTTCGCTTTCTTCACCTTCTTCTCCATCTGCACACGAGCAGCCTGCTCTCCTGCCTTCGTGCGTACAATCACCCACCGTTCCTTTCCTTGGGGCAGATCCCTGATGCAGGTTCTGTACTGCCCTGACCCATCTGAAAGCGCTTGCCATTCCGTTGGTTCCTCTTCTACCGCCGTTTTTGCTTCCGTGGAGGTTTCTGGGACGCGGCTGATCCACTTGATCTTCGCCTCGTTGTAGCGTTTCATGTTTGCTTCGCTGTATCCACCACTGTCAAATACGGCAAGACGCTCTTCTTCCAGCGTTTCACGCAATTGCGTCATCACGGCCGTAACCATCGCGCTGATCCTCTCTTTGTCGGAACTATTGCCGTCCAGAGGGCGCATGAAGATGGGAAGATCCCCATCATGGGTGGTCACTAGCCCCAACATCCATTGCGGTGCGTTCGGCTCGGTGATCACGGGAATAGCCGTAGGTGATCGTGATGGGAACCGCTTCCTCTTCTTCGTTGCCCTCTTCGTTGCTTCTCCCTTGCGCAAGATACTCGCCGTTGACGGAAAACGAGGTCGTATCGATATGCACCTGTTGTGCCTTGATCCCGAAACGTCGGCGCGCCTGCAGGGCCAATCCCGCAAACAAAGTCGTCGGATCATGCTCATAGATCCAATCCAATGTACGTCCCAAACAATCGTCATTGAGCATATCGGCTGTGATTCCTGCTCCTAATAAATGTTCTATCGGTTTGTTCGCAAAATACTGGGGAACCAGGTACAACTGACGGGAAGCTTCGCCCAGCCCGTTCAAAATCATCGCCACCACCGCTGTTCCTATGCTCACCTCCCGACGATTTGCTCCTGCTTGCGCGTCAAGCCATGCTGCTATCCCGGCTTCTCGACATACCCCTGCCACTATCCCTAAATGGTCCAACCGTTCTGTTTGGTACTCAATACTCTCGGACATTTTCCTCACCCGTCTGCTTTTTCGGTAGTCACTCTGTTTAGAGGTGATAAAGATGCATCAAATGGCACGATCCCCCTTCCAGAAGGGCCTCTTGAGATCGCTGCCCGTATACTTTAAGATGGCTCTAGAGGCGCATCACCTCTATCGAGAGTGACTACCGCTTTTTCCTTACCTTACCGAAAATCCCTTTTCTCGTCAACCCTTCTGCGGAATGTGAGATGCAGAAAAGGAAAAAGCATTTCCTTCTACGTTATGCAGACATATCTCCCACGTCTTTGATGTTCTCTGAAAGGACTTGAGGGAATGGCTTTTCCTGGCGGGAAAGAGGAGCCACTGGCCGCAGTTTGAGCGTATAATCCCCGAAGCGTTGAAGATGTTCTGTCATATACACAGAGAGGTGTGCGACATCTTCTAACTGAACAGGATAACCACGTTGCTTCAATTGTTCTAAGGCTTCTGTCAAATCTGCCACGTTTTGCAGCATCAATGCATTTGCGATGATATCCGTGTAGCGAACGAGCTTCTGCTGCTCTTCCGGATCATTTTCCGCCATGAGTCCGCCCGCCGCAAAGCGAATCCACTCGCAAAACTGGTTGTAGCGTTCCGCGATGTTCGTGGTCTTGGTGATTTGCTCACGCAAGGGGATATCGGAAATATAACGGAGCAAAAAGATGGTGCGGATCACCCGTCCTAATTCCCGAAATGCCTGGTAGAGTCGATTTTTCCGACTCTCATGCCCTAACTTTCGCAACAAAATAGATGGTTGCAGTTTTCCCGCACGAATAGAGAGTGCGACCTGCATCAGGTCGGGCCAGTGGGTTTCCAGCAGATCCCAATCGATGGCCTCTTTGAAGAGCGTCTCGATATGCCGATAGACGGTCTCTTTGCTCGGACGATAGAATTTGAGATCTTTCCAGTGGCGGATACGTGGCATCAGTTCGATCCCAAATAAATAGGAGAGAGCAAAGATGGCGGTCGATTGTCCCTGGGTGTCAGAGTGAATGACCTTTGGGTGGATATCGGACGTATTGCCCATCAAGGCATCGAGCAAAAAATTGCCCTCCCACATTCCACAATTCAGGAAGTGGGAGTATAAAGCGATATAAAGGGAAGAGACAACATGATATGCAATCCCTCCATACGACCCATAGCGGATATGGTAGGAAGACAGCAGATTGTTCTCGTAGAGATCTATTTTAGTTCCATCAGCGGCAGCAATATTTTCATCTCCCCAGCTTTTGGGTAAATCATACTGGTAATAGCGATTAATCAAGTCTGCCTTGGCGCCCTCCAATTTGTCCAGGGTGATATGACGGCGGTTCACGAAGGTAATTTCATGTGCGCTGATGCTTCCACGCATATGTTTGGCCATTTGAGTCGCTCCCATATTGGTGCCGTAGGCAAAGGAGGTGATGATATAGCGTTCCTCGGGATGCGCCAATTTGGGATCAGAACCGGAGATGGGTCCAAAATGCCTCGTCCAGTGAACCTCTTCATTGCTGTCCCAGAGAACATCCAACACGGATCGATCGGGAAGAGCGTGACGCAGTGCTTCTTGCAGCGCGATCCGGCTGGCGGGCACGGCTTTTCCCTTGAGGCGTTTGAGCACGGGTTCTCACTTGGCGGTGATTTCCAATGATTTATTCTTGGGAAACGCTGCATCGACCTGGGCAGCGACCTCTGTTAAGCGTTCGCGCAACTGCGCCACAAACGCGTGGGCATCTCCTGGCAGGCTGACTTCCTGACAATACTCCGCGACCTGGGGTTCACACGCTTCCCAGGGCAGCAACTGGGCGCGATAATCAGCAAAGCGTTCTGATCCCTCGACCGCCAGATCACCAGCTTTGAGTTCATCAGCAACAGCCGCAAAGATATAAACTTCCAGGTGCCGTCGGGCCAGTTTGGTGCGCTTGTTGCGTTTGACCCGGATCAGGCGCTGCCAGACCTCCGGCGCAAAAGAGAGATCGAGTGTATCCGGTAAAAAGAGACTGCGGCGATTCTCCTGTGCGAGGATGAAGTTCAGTGCCTTGATCAGCAGTTGGTCCTGCGTCGTCGAACTGAGGGGAAGGGAACGAACAAGCTGGAAGAGCGCTCTGCGATGACTTTTGTAAAAGTGCCACATCAAGGGTTGGTGCTCGTCAGAGAGGGATGCTGCAACCTGTTGACATTGCTCTAGCAGATGCTCCTGGCCACCTCGCTTCTCCAGAATGTCGCGCAAGTGTCTGCCTGCGGTCGCATCATCCTGCTCCTTGTCTTCTACCGCTGTCTCTACCAGGTCGGTGAGCGTCTCGACCAGTTGGGCCGTGGTCTTCTGCTGTGCGTCTCGCGCCTGTTGGAGAGCTTCTTTGGCCCGCACCTGGACAGTGGACATGCGTTTGAGGAACATCTCGATCAGATCATCCTGGGTACTCATCTGAGCCTGTTTGATCAGGCAAGCAACCAGGGTCAGGCGTTTGGCCGGGGTATAATCCTGGAGTTCGCTGGCATCCAGGGCGCGGGCTTCTACGGCAAAATGCTTGACAATGGCTGGGGGAACATCCTTGAGGAGCGCGTCCATCGATCCCAACTCCATGAGCCAGGTCAGGCGATCTTGCCACGCTTTCAAGTGTGAGAAGGTCGGACTTTGCGGAACGAGCTTGAGCCGGGAGAAAGGGGAACGATGCGACGGTGTCTGGATCTCAAGGAGCTTTTCCAGACCGTGCTGGATTTCTGCCGTCATTCGACTCTCCACTGTCCGATAGATCCGCCCATAGACCAGCGCGCGAACCCTGCCAGTGAGGCGATCCAGCGTGCTAAATGCGGGTAATTCGTAGCGTTGTTTGATGAGTTCTTCCAGGGCCGCATTAATCATATCAGCCGGGTTGTCCATGGTGCGAACGGCGCGCAGGAGCGTCCGGAGTGCGACACGCCGAGCCTCTTTGCCATAGGGAACGATTTGATAGTACTCTCGCACCAGCTGGTGATGCCGATACAACGTCCGATCATGGTCATACAAAGGCTCCACTTCTGCGGCAAGGTCGAGCGCTTTCCGAATGTGGTCCACTAACGGAGCAGGAATCTCATCGAGCGCCGGAAAATAGCCCAGACACGGAAAGAGCTTGATCCAGAGCATGAGGTTCAATTGGTTCTGCGCTGTCCTGGTCATCGTGCTTACAAAGCGGCGTTCTTCATCCGTCGGGGTAAAGGCTTCGATCAGCTCTTTGGTGGTATAGCTGCGTTTCATCCGCCGATAAATCGTTCGATCAATAGCGGTCATAGTCATACTCCCTTGCCACATTATCAGTATACTTGCATCTACTGATGTGGTATACTGCCGCTAAGATACCTTAGCAGCACCAAACAGCGCAAGAAACCGGGACTTTCATCTGCTAAGGTCGTCAACAACTGCCGTTTCTTTCATCTGCTAAGGTTTTTGGATATGGAGACGACTACGAAACGAGCCAAGCAACCAGCATTATCAGCGGCTGGAGAGCAAGCCCTCAGACAGTACGAACAACGACTACGCATTGAAGAGGACTTAACGACTGCCACGATCCGCAACTACCTCAGCGATCTGCGTCAATTTGTCGCTTGGTGTGAGTCCATGTGGCAGCAAGGTCATGAGGGTAGCCGATCATTTACGCCTGAAGCAGTGACCTCCCCAACACTCACTCAGTACCGAACCTATCTCCAGGCACTGCAACTCAAGCCGAACTCCATTAATCGATCCCTGATTAGCCTCAAGCGGTACTTTGCCTGGCTCATCACCACAGGACAACTCACCTATGATCCAGCGAAGGTGGTAAAACTCGTTGGAGAGGAAGTCACCTCTCCGCGTCATTTGGATGATCAAGAAGAGCAAGCCCTGGTTGCCGCAGTGAAGAAAGGTATCCCACGGGACCAAGCCATCATTGTGCTCATGCTGCATACCGGGCTACGTGCGAGGGAAGTCTGTACACTCACCCGTGCTCAGGTTCGCTTGGGAAAGAGAAGCGGGAGTATTATCGTGCATGGCAAGCGGAACAAGTATCGCGAAGTTCCTCTCAACGCAACAGCACGCATGGCGCTTTTAGCCTATGACCCTTTACTCACGAAGCCACGTGCTCAGGATACAACCCCACTCTTTCGCTCAGAGAAACGGCACGGACGGCTCACTGAGCGAGGATTAGGATATCTCATCAAAAAGTATGTGGAGCAGGCTAAGCTCTGTGACGTAAGTCCACACGACCTGCGCCACCGCTTTGGCTATCGCATGGCGGGAACTGTGCCTCTCCATCGACTGGCCCAACTCATGGGCCATGACTCACTTGATACGACCATGCTTTATGTACAAGGAACGAAAGACGATTTGCAACAAGCAGTTGAGACGATTGCTTGGACATAGGAGTATACAAGATGGCGCAACAGAGTAACGAGATAGCGATCTTCTGCTGCTATGCACGCGAAGATGAGAAACTCCTAGACGAGCTTAGAGCGCATTTAAGTTCACTTCAGAGACAAAAAGTGATTAGTGTGTGGCATGACGGCGACATTAGTGCAGGAGCAGAATGGGAACTGGAGGTCAAGGAACACTTGAGCAACGCCAACATTATCTTACTGCTCATTAGCTCCGACTTTATCCGCTCTGACTACTGTTATAGTACAGAGATGCGACATGCCCTGGAGCGGCATCAGCGAAGAGAAGCAACTGTCATTCCAATTATTCTTCGTCCTGTTCATGGCTGGGAAAAGGTTCCCCCTGGAAATATCCAACTTGGCCAGCTTCAAGCGCTTCCAAAAGATGCCGAGCCTGTTATGGGTCGGTCGGATCGTGAAAAGGCTTGGAAAGAGGTGGCGGGAGGAATCGAGAGAGCCGTCAATGAGTTGTCTACGAGAGAGTCTGCACCATCTGTTAAGGATAGTACACCACCTGAGGTTCTGACTCCTGAAAAGATGAGTGTAGCTGCTTCTGACGAGTTGAACCGAGTAAAGAGAGAAAAAAGTCCAAAGCTTGATGACTCTCTCAGTAGCGACAATGGCCAATGGTTTGTTGGGCCACGAAATGGGGGATCATGCACATTTAAGGGCTCATGGATATTTGGGGCAAAGGCATATTATGTAGAAACATTGAATAAAGATTACCTTTTCTACAAGGGTCTTCACGAGTACCATCGTGCTATCAATGATTTACTCCTTGAAGTGCGAATGAGGATTGTCAAAGGAAATGAGGGTGGACTCATTTTCCGTTGGCAGAAGGTTGGGCAAGCAGATGAGTTTTACTACTTCTATATTACAACGAGTGGCTTCTATGGGCTCATAAGAGGTGAGCCTACCAGGGGTCAAGATCAGCATAGACATCTAATACATCCATCTCTCAGTGAGCTAATCAACAAAGACTCAGATCAAAATACCATTGCAGTGAGAGCTTCTGGGAACACTATTGACTTGTTTGCCAATGGAACATTTCTCAATCGCTTTTCTGAAGCCATCCCTGATGCAGGGCAATTTGGCTTTGTTTCTGGTCGTCTAAGTAAAGTTGCCTTTTCATATGCAAAGATGTGGCAACTCTAATTGAAGAGCACTCAAAAAAGGGGATTGGCTCAGTGCTACGTAAGGTGTCACCAATGATTTTTTGTGAGGTGTTTCATGTCACAAAGCCCTACACCGCAACCTGGTCAGCCATCACAAAATCCTGCACTCCAACCTGCTCTACAATCACAAAGTGCTACAACTCAACCCACATCTCCACCACAAAGTCCCGCACTCCAACTTGGTCAGCCATCACCGAACCATCTATCCCAACTCTATCAACGACTATGGAGTCTCACAACTCAATATAGAGGGAGACTAGTGTTAGCAGGTTGTGTAAGCCTACTCATAGTGGCTGGGATACTAGGGCTAATAAGATCCCCCTGGTGGTACGTTCCATTACTCATACTCCTTGCTGTTCTAGGTATTATTGGGATCATTACACTCATTCGTCTAGGGTATAGACACGCGTGGACAGGATTGCCCGAGTATTCCGGCCCTCCTGGATCTACAGATATCGCGTTCCAGCGAGCGAGAACCCTCTGGGACTGGTCGCAGTTACTGATCATACCCATCTTCTTGCTCATTGCAGCACTTGTATTCGGTTTAATACAGAATGCCATAAGTTTTCAGATGAGCGACACGCAACATAAGAACGACATGAATCTTGCGGCCACGCAACAAGCAGTGGACAAGGCGGCAGCAGATAAGCAGAACCGGGAAGCCGTACTTGCCGCCTACCAGAGCAGCATTACAGATCTCCTCTTGAATCATAAATTAGGCGTACGCAATGTGGTGAAACCAGATGATCAAGAGGCAGCCCGTATATCAGCTATATCAGCACGAAGTCTGACATTGGTGACGGTACGCCGCCTCGATGGGGATCAGAAAGGCTTTCTCATCCAGTTCCTCTACAATGCACAGCTCATCAATCAAGGACATCCAATCATTAGCTTGAATACTGCTGACCTGAGCAGAATCAATCTCAGTGGAATCAAGCTTAGGGGTATCAATCTCAGTGGAGCTGTCATGACAGGATCAGATCTTAGCGGAGCAGATCTAACTCAGGCCTATCTCTGGGGAGCCAATTTGAGTAAAGATAGCAAAGCCAACCAGCAAACCAACTTGAAGGGAGCCACTTTGATAGGAGCCTACCTCTGGGGAGCCAATCTGAGCGATGCTGATCTGAGTGGTGCTAAGCTGAGCGGTGCCGATCTGAGTGGCACTAACTTGAGGGACGCTATTCGAGATGGTGTCGACTTTTGTTATACAATAGTGACCAATGACACCTGCCCGCCGAGGCCTTCCTCATCCGGAGCTTCAGATCTTGGAGACGACGCTACAATGTGGAGTTCCTTCATGGCTAAACAAGGGGAAGTACCAGTACCAGTACACAACGTCGCTAACGTCACTGCTCCAAGCTATGACAACAATGACCAAAGTGACAAGAGGGACAACAACGGAAGTGCTTTACAGGTATTCCTTCTCGGCGGGGACCCGTACACGAATGTCCAGGCCTACCGGAGCGTGTCGCTTGATAACACTAAGACGAACTTTGATTTGTCCCTATCCTTCTATATTACCCCATTTAATGTTAGTGAGGTGCCTCCTATTCAGGCTTTGGAATTCAGGGTAAGTTCGGGTCCCAACGCCACGGTAGCTCTACAGTGGCAACAAATCAGCGCTACGCAATCGCAGCAAGACAATCTTCCGAATTGGCGAGTAGGTAACGGTACAAGCTGGGAAGACCTCAAGCAAAGCCAGCAGAAACTGTTGGCAGGGAAATGGTACACGTTAGATCTTACGGGGGAGATCGTGGGCAACGAGATGCATTTTCTCAGCTTTAGTTGCATGAATGACTTCGGTGCCGCCGATGATAACGTCTCATCATCCCTCGATCGGTTCCTTGCACTCTCCCCGAACATGAAGATAGGGATGCAGTTGGACGGTAATGCTCATGAAGATCCGTACGATGTGTATTTAGACGGAGTAGACTTCAATCAGACGTAACATTCTGGTATCCACTCAGGGTTTCAAGGCTGCGATGGAACTCACCTCCAGCTAAAGTTAACCCTGTCAATGTAGACTTGGTAGGGGTCTTCATGAGCGTCACCATCCAGCTGCACAGCTACAGCGAGCTTGTCGCCCTGCAATGAGACGGGAGCGAATGTCTGACCGAGTTGAACCGAGAGGCTATCACAACTGAAACTGATGTAATGCACCTGGCCATATGAAATATCGCCCTTGAGGTGAAGCTTGTGCCATGTATTTACGCCGAGTTGCTGCGTCACACCGATGGGCTGCCAGCTGCTTCCAGTCCAGAGGCGCCAGGGAGGAGGACTACCACCGCCGATGTTCTCCCATTGCAACGCCCACTCCCAGCGCTGGTTATTCACCCATGTGTTCATGGTAAATTCCAATGCTTGAATAGGTGTAGCGTTTGGAAATCTAAAGGAGAGGTTCAGTTCAAAGCTGGTAGCCGTGTCAGCGGGTGGTAGGTTTCGGTACACATGGATACCAACATACGGTTGTCCACTGAGAAGTGAGGCCTTCAGAGCCATGCCATCAACACTCGGTTTAGCAACATTTGTTACGGTCGCCTTTGCACTTCCACCATCATAGAAGATTCCCCATTGCGAAGCATCGTCATCGAGATTAGTAGCACTGGAGGTGGGTATTGTATGCGCTGGAGTCTGAGTCTGAGTTCCTCTAGGAGCGTTTCCCAGGTTTTGCGAGGCACTACAGGTAACAAGTCCAACCAGGACCAGTCCCATGATCGCCAGTACTAGGCTATTACGTTTGGCTCTTTGCCATATTCTGTGGTGATTCATGATTTCATTACCCCCTGGATTTTAAGAAGTTTTCTGACTGATTAGGGCTTCCAACTCACTGGAACGCAACAATGCCTTGAGAGCCAATTAACCTTGGAGTTATGGTAGTCTGGTAAATATTTGTCTGATTGCCACCTTATTATATTTCAGGTATGTGCAAGTGAGCAAAGAGAGAAACCTAACAGTTCCCTATTCTCAGATTGCCCAACCCCAATTAACACTTATACTCTTCTAAGAGACCATTCAAAAACGGATGCTGGATCGTCACTATCTCTCTTTGTCGCCTGAACCATCCTCTGAAAGTGACAAAACTGGAAAAGAGGTGTCTGACCAGCACAGAAGGAAAAGGGAAACCAATCATTTTTCAGAAGCTTTTACCTTGTTCTACCCATCTTGCCTGATACCACATCGATTGTTGTGTAACCGTGTGCAGCGAGAAGGCGTTAAACCCAGTCCAGACCTGGCTTCCGAGCTTTTCTGCTACGCATCATTACACAAAATTTGGTATGGCATCATCTTGCCTATGTCCTATTTTCCGCGTATCTCGGTCTTAGGCCTAGAAGCGGCCATGCGTCTGGATCGTTTCCCGCAGCCGCGGCGCGTCCCCGTAGACCTCATCGCCGGTCACCCATCGCATCGGCACCCCCTGCTCCCAGGCATGGATCAGCATCGTCATGGCCTGCTCCGGCTTGGTGGCAAAGCCCACCTCCTCCGGCACGCGCGCCTCGGCTCGCCGCACTCGGTCACGGGCCCATGCTTCCGGTAGGTAGAGCTGCCGATCCAGGAAGACGTGGGCATCCTTGGTCGCGTAGCTCAAGAGGGTGGCCACCTGACTGTTCTCCCGCTTGCCCGCCGTCCCGGTGTACTGCCGCGCCACCCCTACTGAGCGCTTCCCTTTCTTCAGAAAGCCCGTCTCATCCACTATCCCAATGCCCTCCGGGTCCCCAAAGGTCTCGATCACAAACTGCTGCAGCCGATCGCGCGCTGCATCCGCATCCCACGGCACTCGGTACAACAGTCGCTGCATGCGATCGGGGATGCGATCCCCCATTGCTTCGGCCACCTGCCAACTATTCTTGCGCTCCGCCTCAGTCAGCAGTCCACGCAGATATTTCCGGGCTTGCTCGCGTGACTCGCTGCGTTCAAACAGGTCGGCAAAGCGCGCATGAAACGCTACAAATTCGTCTTGCCACTGCTCCAATTCATCTTCCGTCATGCTCTTCCTCCCAATCGGATTCTCTCTTCTTCTGAATCTACGACTGGGACCTAACTACGGTTGTAGTACTAGAGCGTGTCCGAGAAGCCTCTACAGGCCGATTGGCATGGATGGGTTGCTTCGGCCTGCCACGGCTTTTCATACCCAGGAAACCGATGGGTTCATCCCAAGTGGCCACGGCCTTACAGTGCAGATGGCTCCAGAAGCCGATGGAAGCTGAACAATGTTGATTGGCTTCTCTGGCCTTCTCGGACACGCTCTAGGAGCGGCATGAGCACCTCCACCTCACAGAGGAATGCCGAAGTCAGCTGCTCTCGATGAGTGCAGCGACAGCGGAGACATTTTCCGGGAGCTACAGTGCCGCTCCCCGGGACGCTATCAGCCATTACAAATCCGCACGCGAGAGCCGAGACATACGGAAAATACGGGCCTATCTCATGGAAATACGGGAGGAGCACTGGCAAGAGGAAGTGATCCAGGGACCATTATCCTCGCCAGTTGCCGCGAGATGCCCCACTAGAATATTCTGACCACTGAGATTGGGCAACCAGCGGGTTAGATTTTGGTGAGGCAATGCGGGATTGTATCGACCCACCTGCAGCCAGAGAGCCCGTTGGGTCAGATAAGGCTCGACGATCAGCTTCAAGACGTTTCCCTCTCTTGTTTTGTTCAGATTCTATCATAGGGAGCACTCATGTTGATTTGCTGGTCAGCGTCATGAGAGTGGTCTCAGAAGGCAGACCAACGGCTATTCCTTCCTCCTGGAGCGCTGGCGTGATCTCTTTTACTACTTCAACCAATCTGGCAGGTGACCGAGGCAACCTCTTGAGATCATCAGGGAAATGGGTAGAGAGGAGCTCTTTGAACTGTTTTGGTGTCCCACTCCACTCCTGCATCTCTTGCATGAACAGGCAAACAGGCAGAAAGAGTGGGGAGGACTTCAATGACGCGATCTTTTGCTCCTGGTACATCAGATGGATTTCTGCTTCTATCACCTCATCGCTGATCTCTTTGCCTGCTGCTTGTAGTCGCGCTTTCGCATCTGCAACCTTTTTGAGATCGACCTTTGCTATGATGCAGCACGCAGCAAGAAGGAGATCAGATTTTCCAGCCTGTGCGCTCACCTGTGCATTGAGATAATCAGCATTCGCCTCCTCATACCGCAGGAGTTTTTTCAGCACCCCTGCTCGAGAGAAAAGAAGGTGGCCATTGTTCGGGTGAAGCTGAAGCGCTTTATTGTACGTAGCCAGAGCTTGCTCATAGTGGCCCAGCTTTTCTAAAGCGTGAGCTTTCGATTGGTAGACGCGGAGAAAATCCGGCATCAGTCGAAGCGCCTGATGATACGCCTTGACAGCATCGGCAAACTGTCCTAGTTGGCAAAGAAGATCACCTACTTCTTCATAGGCAAACGCATCATTGGGATCAAGCTGGACCACCTTTTGATAAGCTGAGAGCGCTTCTTCATAGCGCTTCTGCCTGGTGAGGATGCCTGCCTTCTCTTTGTAGACAGAGGCTTTCGCCGGAGCTAGTTGAATAGCCTGTTCGCAGACAGTCAGCGCCTCGTCAAAACGCTTGAGACTGCTCAAAACCCCTGCCTTTCCAACGTAGAGATCTTCATCACTGGCATCCAGTCGCAGCGCCTCTTCATAAGCAAGCAGCGCTTCTTCATAGCGATCCAGATACCACAACGTACGGCCCTTCCATTCATGCGCCTGAGCCATCTCAGGGTGACGAGCCAGGCACTGTTCACAGGTCGGCAGTGCCTCTGTATACCGCTTTCGCTCAATAAGAAGAAAAAACAGTTTCTCTTTGTATCCTTTGAAGATGTGGGGAGTACGCTCGATAAACTGATCGTAGGTGGCCAGCGCATCTTCATCGCGGTGAAGACTGGCAAGAAACTCTGCCTTCTCCCCATAAGCGTGGAAATGGCCAAGGTCGAGTTGAATCGCCTGATCATAGGCGGCTAATGCCTCGTCATCTCGTCTCAAGCTCGCAAGGATCTCTGCTTTCATCAGGTAGGCAGCCTCAGAATCAGGATCTAGCTCAATTGCTCGCTCTATTGTTGCGAGTGCTTCTCTCTCCCGTTTCAGCTTATGCAGATGTTTACTTTTCTCTCTATAAGCTGTGGTAGAGGTGCTGTCGCTCTCAATGGCTCGATTGCAAGCTTCTAAAGCCTCTTGATGGCGCTCAAGTTGGCTAAGGGCTTCTGCTACCAAGTTGCGAACTAAGCGAAAAATATGAGAGAATGAAGAAACAGGATGGTTGTACAGGTTCCAGGAGGACTACATGGCCAGGATCACGCGAGCTGCTCCTCATCTCTCACGAGAAGAAGTCAAAAACCGATTGAAACAGGACCCGCGCCCGTTGTGTCGGCAGCGCTGGCTGATCATCTATAATGCCCTGGTGGATCCACGAGAAGCGACCGACATTGCCAAGCATACTGGCACCACCGTCGCGATGGTCCACCAGGTGATTGCCCGCTACAATCGGATGGCGAGTCGCCGCAGTTGAGACGCCAGGCAAAGGAGGTCGGCGTCGCCAGTATGTGAGCTGGGAAGACGAGCAAGCGTTCTTAGCCCCCTTTTTCACGCGTGCCGCGCGGGGAGAAATTGCCACCGCAGGCGAAATCCAGCGCGCGTTTGAAGCACAGGTGGGCCACGAGATTCACAAAAGCACGATCTCCCGGCTCCTCAACCGGCATGGATGGCGCAAGCCCGTTCCCCGCACGGTTCATCCGAAAGCCAATCCTGAAGCACAAGCGCAGTTTAAAAAAACTTCCCGGCCAGCGTCCAGGCGGCGGTCGCGACCCGCCCGGCAGAGGACAAGCGACCTGTCCTAAAGATGGCGCGTGTCCGAGGGACGCTTTGGCCGCCTCAGTACACCCAAACGGGCTTGGGCCCCACCAGGCATCCGCCCAAAGGCGCCCAGACAGGTCATTCGCCAGTCCAGCTATGTCTATGCGGCGGTGGCACCAGAGCAAGGCCTGATGACCTGCCTCATCCTGCCGCACGCCGATACAGAGATGATGAATCTCTTTCTGGCGCAGGTGGCCCAAGACTTTGCCGACTACTTCGTGGTCATGCAAGTCGATCAAGCCGGCTGGCACCGGGCCAAAGAGCTGCGGGTACCAGAGAATATTCGCTTGATCTTTCAACCCGCTTATAGTCCAGAAGTTAACCCGGTCGAGCATCTCTGGGAGGAACTGCGAGAGAAGTACTTACACAATCGGGTCTTTCCCTCCCTAGAGGAACTGATTGAGGTTCTTTGCCAGGCACTCAGCGAACTGACTGAGGACACACAACGGCTGCGTTCTATGATGTTTTTCCCGCATTTCAGAATGGAGCGTTAGATTGCAACTTGGTATGCATGATAGATGTGGAGCTTGGCACAGGTAGGAAAAGCCTGTACGGCTTGATGGAGGATTGTTGCTACTGTCTGACTGTTCCGCTTTTTAAAGCGCATGGTAGAGATATCTGTGTAAACATCGAGATGGAGAGGATCAAGGCGAAGGCTCTCCTCATAGGCACGAATTGCCTCCTCATCACGACCTAAAGCGCGGAGAACATCCCCTCTATCAACGACCGTGTATAATTGCGCCCAGATAAAATTGACCGACCCCCGAGATGGCGGTACGCTGTGGAAAATGTTGTTGAGCATGCCCACAGGAGACGGCCATGATCAGGAGCAGGACAGTGAATACGATACACCAATTGTCAGCGACATCTGAAAGTCCATTCAAGACATCGCGATGACCCTGGGCATCGCCAGGAATACGGTGCGCAAGTAGTTGCGTCACCCCGAGCTGGTCGCCATGCCCCATCCGCGACCGAACCGTCGATCCAAACTGGATCCGTTCAAAGAGCAGGTCAAGCAGTGGATCAGCGAGGATCACTGTTACAACTGTGAGGCCATGTTGCCTCGTCTGCTGGCGATGGGCTACACCGGGAGCTTGAGTGTGCTCAAGGCCTTTGTCCATCCCTTGC